>VTLG01007684.1_pt1 | contig 33942 bp, 62 predicted proteins | sample 4694571 | NCBI WGS metagenome assembly VTLG01 (sample SAMN12604809, study PRJNA352737) | marine metagenome | biome: ENVO:00000447; feature: ENVO:00000209|ENVO:00000569|ENVO:01000036; material: ENVO:00002151; isolation source: viral sequences binned using virsorter ...
AATTCTTCTGTGTCACTTGCATTGGATAGTTTTCTATCTCACAAGCATAGTAATTCCTATAGTCAATGCCCACTCTGTTGAGTGCAATTTGACCACAAGACATACCATCAAATAAACTGACTACATCTTTCATTACTTCTCCTCTTCATCCTTGTAATACCCTTGACTATTGTAGTAAGCCAACAATTCTTGCACAGCATCAAGAAGAACAATTTCACTTGTTACATCTTCATTGTATGCTTTTTCAAGTCTATCCATAATTTCGCAATATCTTTTATCTTCTTTCATTTTTACTTCTCCTCTATGTATACACGTAAGTGTGTTGATTGGTCTATGTTCTGCCCATATGCCGTAGCACCAGTGCCTTTGTATTCTTCCTTGATGTGTTGACCTCTGACACGCATTGTATATCTGCTTCTATTCAGAGTGTCCCTCATCTCCTCTATCATTCTCCTACCCTTATCGTTGTTAGGTATCTCAGAGAATACATAGCGAGGAGCAGTTACTTCCCTATAGGACTTTCCCTCAAGCCTTTTGTGTAAGTCTGCAAGTCTTTCTTGTAGATGGTCACACTTATCAAACAACATTTCATACACATCTTTGCGTACATAGTTCTGTTTGATGTCTTCTTCGTGGTTAATATCTGAAACTGATTTATCTAAATCAGAATCATAATTATTCATTTTTATAAATGCTCTGACAAAATGTACAAAGTCCATATCCTCTACGGCATAATCTTGTTCTTGTGACTTGGACTCATAAAAAACATTATCCAACTCTTTCATATCTGATGGTACAAAACCATCAACTGTTTCAAGTATTTTTACTATCTGTTTTATCTTCATTGTGTTTCTCCTATATTGTATTTGGTTCATCATCGTAGACTTCACCGAAGTCTTGCCACTCCTGTTCCCAAGAAGGTTGCCCATCATTACCTTCGTGTTCAGAGCAATCTAAGCACACGATACCTTCTTTAGTTTCTGTTGCTACCCAATCATTTTTAGTGGGTTCATTACATATAATACAACGCATATTAAGCACTCCTCTTTTTGTTGTTGTTGTGTAATTGTCTAAGCAAATCGTTTACAAACCATAGCTTTGTATTGTCTACATTTTTTCTTTGGTTGCGTCTTTCCATCTGCCTTAAAATTTTATCGGCTCTCATCTTTCTTTTCTTTTGAGACATTTTGTTTCTCCTTTTTTCTGTCGTATTTTGTTTTGTCTTTCACAACCCTAGCCTTATACTTCCCACACAGGAGCATTTCTTTGGCAATAGGGTTGCGAAACTTTTTCACTTGCCTAACCTGCAAAGTGCCTTAACTTTGGGTTGGACACCTTTCTTTCAAAGGCTACAGTAAATTTCCCAAAGTGAAATTGTCTGAACGTGTCACCTATATTGGTAGTAAACCAACCTCTAGATGTATGTTTACGTTTACGAGCAAAACCCTTTTGCCCTAGTACGTTAAAACGAAAACCCTTTGTGCCATCATTCAATGACTTTGTTGCTACGATTAAAAACATAATGTTTTTTTCCTTTCTGTTAGTGTCCCATATAGGACAGTTTATTGTGTAACATTATTGTTACTCAATTTCTATTAATAGTTATATGTTACTTTCATATACATTTCAAGTAACATATAACTATATTTCATTTTTAGTGTTGCAAATATGCAACATCTTTTATGTTACTATCCCAACACATACGGCAATCAAGGCACTTGTTGCCTTGCTTTGAACTAGGGCAAAGTTTGTCTACGACTAACTCCTTACTAGTTACAACTGTGCTACTGTGTTTGTGGAATTTATGTGGTGTTCCATTAATCATTGTTGCACTAATTCTAACTACAAGATTACTTGGAAAATCTCCATACAATTTCTTGTATTCCTTCACTATGCCTACCTCACGTGTGGGCAGCCAATGCCTGACATTAGGTGTACACTCTGCAATCTTTACAAGATTGATTAAGTGTTGAACACTTTGCAAGTCACCACTATCGTGCCACCTAAAGACTTTAGTCTTTGCACAATAGTGTAGGATAAGGAACACCATAGCTTCAACCCATTTAGGGTTGTTCATTAGCTTGTCCATTCGCCTATCCAATGCTTCCTGTACGTTAGGAAAGACATACCTACCTTTGAGTGCATAGCAATCAGCACAAGTAGAGTTCAAAACTTTACGAAGTTTGCTCCCTACCTTGCACTTAAATGCACTCAATGAGTATCCATAGCTTGGCATTTTAGATGGCTTAGACAAGCCACCTACTTCAGTCCACGCTTCTTTAACTGTGTTAAACATAATTAAACTCCGTTTAAAATTTGGTGGGCAGTCTAGGAATCGAACCTAGTTTGCGTTGATTTACAGTCAAGACGAGATGCCAACCTCTCCCACTACCCATATGTGAATGTTACTCCTCACCGAACATATTATCCCATTCGTGTGCAGGAATGCCACTCTTAATGAACTCACGTTCATCAGCCGACAAATTCGGCATAGCATTTTGTATGAGTTCTCCCCCATACCACGCATCAATCTGTGATTGAGTAACGTCAATGTCAAGTGTGTGTGTTTCACCTGTGAAAGGTGAAGTTCTTGTGATTTTCATCATAATTTAACTCCTTTAGTTAAATGTTAGTGTCCCACATCGGACAGTTTGATTAAGAGGAGTCCTACCTCCTCAGTTGATAGGTATCCTCTTACACCACCTTCAAAAGTGTCATCATCTAGATAGTTAAAATCACTATCTAGAATTGCGACTTCCACTCGCTGTGCATAGTCACCATACCTACTACCTACACCATCGGAAGGTGCATTCCTATCGTTTTGAACGATAGATATGTAACGATTACCTCTAATAGGTAATACGATTTGATTTGCCGTTTCATCGTCAAAGTTTTTTTGAAACTTTTGGCTGATTAAATCAGCGAATGTATATTTCACTTCCATTTTTTCAAACTCCTTATAAGTTACATATAAATATAAAACACTTTCATATACATTTCAAGTGTTTTATATTTTATGTTACTAATTATCTCCAAATTACGTTAATTGCTAAAGCAAACATTCCAATCGCTACGAATAACGTGCTTACCAGCATAGCGATTATGTCTTTAGATGTCATTTGCTGAAACTCTAAAGTTTCAACAAAACTTGCTACTTCCATACCTACTATTGTATACAATAGAGCGACAGCAAACCAAAAATATATTTTTATAATTTCCATTATAAAGTCTCCATAAATTTTGTAAGAATGTCTATACATTCTTCTGTTTCAGTTGGCTTTACGAACAAGCCTTTACTTCCGTGAGTATATACAGCCATTGCTTTTATGTCTGTGTTTACAGACTCCAATTCATAATTGACTGCCCAACTTGCTGTCATTCCTTTGGAATGATAGTCAGCAAAGTCATAGACTTTACGATTGCCCTTCTTGGAACAAGAAGTTTTTCCCCATCTACGATTGTAAAACAATCGAGGGTCAGGCTTACACTTGGTTACAGGCACTTGAGTCATATAAAATCTCCTTTGGAGAAAGTAGCTGTTAAGCTACTTCCTCAGTTGTTAACATTTTGATTTGCTCTATAAGAGCATTGATAAGTTCCTTATGAGGAACTTGATGGACATCAGCTTGAACTAGCATTTCTAATGCTATGTCGTCTGCTGTCAGTTTCTTATTAGAAACTTGAAACTGTCCGATATGGGACACTTCAGATGATTTATCATCTGTTGTTTCAGTTTCTTTAGAAACTGTTGTATCAGCTTTAGCTGATTGAGTAGATGCTTTAGCATCTGTTGTAGTCTTATCAGCTTTAGCTGATGTTGTAGCATCTTTAGATGCTTTTCTCATTGCATTCTGCAATGAATTAATGCTAGTTCCTTTGAACTTTGACTTCTTAACGAAGTCAGCTACAGATTGACTATTGTCAATTAACCATTCAGCTTCAGACGTTCTACGTCTGTCTATTGAAGAAATGTTATATTTCTTCTTTAACTGTTTACTTAAAACAGTTACATTTTCAATTTGTTTAATCTGTTTGATTAAAGTTCCAAGTCTGTAGTCAAAGCCTTCAGCTTTGATTGATTTAGCAAAAGCTCTTTCTTGGCTTTTGAAAGCCTTAGTCAATGCAGAACCTTCATTCTGAAGGGAAGAGATTTGATTTGTTTTGTTGTTTGAGTTTGTCATTTAATACCTCCATATATTTTTTTAACACTTCTCATATACATTCGAAGTGCTTAAAAAAATATTGGAGTTATAAAGCTGTTTTTGAAGTGTCCGATATGGGACAGTTTTGTACTCCAACGTAGTTGGAAGTGCTTTTTCCTACAAACATCACTCTGTGATGGCATAGGTGAAGGCAACTCTGCTCCTTTTACCTGCGTCCGGGCATAATGCACCTACATACAAGCGAGTGGGGGCGAGGGACACCCCCCTGTGGGCGGGTATTATGTACAGATATCTACACAGATTAGGTATAAGGTTGGTAACCACTTACAGAATAAACGTATACTGTTGCAAAAGTGTCACACTTTTTTACCTTTTTTTACATAAAGGGGGTTGACAGATGTTAAAAAGTCTGGTATAATTACTACATTAAAGTGTTACACTAGATAAATAAAGAAACAGTTAGAAATGTAACATATAAGAAGTATTAGATTTTCTTTTTAACTCATTAATATGATACTTCTGTACTAAAATAATTCTTGACAATGACTAAAAAATCAGTAAAACTATACTATGAGGATAATATTCTTCATAAAACCTATAACTCTGTGCGTAAGTATGGAGATTTACGTGCTGTACATATACCACATTCATCTGTACATTACATTAGAGCACTCATAGAACGTGATACAGGAGTGCGTTATTCTCTATCTCATGTAGAGAACGCCATGAAAGCCGAAGGCTGGACAGAATAAGGGAGACCCAAACGATGGCATTAACCAAATTAGCAACTAAAGCAGTAAAAAAAGTTGTGTCAAAAGCAAAAAAGAAAAAAGTTCCAAAAAAATCTGACAAAAGAATAGAGGGTAGTGGAGCACATTCAGCTAGACCAAAAGGTTCTATTGGCAAATCAAGAGGGCAAGACAGACCTACAGGAAGTGTAGCAGGTCTATCAATGGGTGATGCAAGAAAGGCACAGGCTCGTAAGAATAAACCGGGTAATATTAAAAATCCAAAGATAGCATTGGCACGAAGATATGATGATTTACTTATGGGAGTAAAGAGAGCCGCTGCCGCTGCACTACGTGCAGGTGATAGAGACAAAGCACGAAAAGTACTTTCAGGCACTGGAATATCCGTTAGTGATTTTATATCTGTAATAAGACAAAGGGGGAAAATGTAATGCCACATAAAAAAGGACATAAAAAAATAACAAAGAAAGATATGTATAACCCAAAAGTTTTAGATAAACTAAGTCCCGATAGTGTAATGGAATATCTTATAAAGTTTGGATTACTAGATGCATATAGAGACTTTATGAAACGTGGTGGAGTGGTAAAGAAAAAAGCACCTGTTAAATCTGTAACCTATAAAAAGGGTGGAGCAGTAAAAGCTCCGGGTAAAATGCCAGCAGCATTACGAGATAAGAAAACAAATACAGCAAAATTAAAAAGGCTAAAGTCTTTACGTAATGTGTCAGGTAAAAAAGGACCTACTGCAAATCCTAGAAGAAAATAATGAGACTAACTGTTACTCGCATAACCCCTTTAACAAAAGCAAAGGCTAGACAGCTATGGCTTATTAATAAGAATAAGAAAAAGAAGAAAAAGCCAAAGAATAAAAAGGCTGTAAATAAAAAGAAGATACGTACTGTAGGTAGTTAAATGTTAAAACGAAAAACAAAAGCTAAGAAAGCTAAGAAAAAAACTGTAAATGAAGTAATGGATATACTAAATAATCCAACAAAATATTCAAAGGCAGTTTACCAATCAGCTATTCGTTCTTTTGGAACAATACAAAGAAAAACATATGCTAATAAAGGAAAGCTAATAAGGAGAAAAAAATGAGTGAAAAAGAAATTGATGGTGGCGATAGTGCATTCGCAGGTTCTTTAGGCGATAATGATTTACAATATATAAATGTTACCAAGAAAAAATACAAGCCAAAGACTGCTACATTTTTTGATTGGTTAGATTTAAATCTACCAAAGAAAAAGAGTAAAGGTTTTTATGAATGGCTTGATGAACAATTAGCTAAAGTCTAAGTGATTGAATTTGTACTGTATGTATATTTAGAAAGTGCAGTATATAATAAAACTCAAGTATTCGCAAGTATAGATAGATGTAAATATTTTGCAGAAAGATTAAATAACCAACGTTCCGTACCCCAGCCTAATGGAACACATAAAAAAATAACGGCTGTTTGTTTACCAAAGGATAAATAAATGTTAGACCCAGTAACACTCTCAGCCGCTGTTAGTGCAGCTAATGTTGCGTATAATGGAATTAAAAAGGCTATACAGGTTTCAAGAGATGTTGAAGATGTAACAGGTCAAATCGGAAAATGGATGACAGCCTGTAGTGACGTTGACAACATTAATAAACGTGCATCAAACCCTTCCCATATGGACAGAATCTTTAATGGTTCAGTTGAGGAAGTTGCCCTACAATCGTTTGCTGCCAAAAAGAAAATTCAAAAACAAAGAGAAGAATTAAAAAATTTTATAACTGCCCATTATGGATTAACAGCATGGGAACAGATATTACGAGAAGAGGGTAAAATTAGAAAGGCAAGACAGGAAGCTGTCTATGCCAGAGAAGAGCGAATGAAAGAAATTCGTGACTTCATAGCTATCTTGATAGCGACACTTGTTGGTGCAGGTGCAGTTATTATAATAGTGTGGCTGATATTTGCAGCACCAGCCATAACAGAATAAAGGAAGGGAAAAAATGAAAAAAATATTATTTGCAATATTACTTATGTTCTTACCAATTTATGCACAAGCAGGATTATTAGGACTTGACAATGAGATAAAAGGAGAGTATAATACCGACACAAGTACATCAACACTAACTGCACAGGTTGGTAAAACAGTTGGCATGTATGGATTATCTGTATCGGCTGACGTAGACTTTGATGTGATGGAGTTTGCATATGATGGCATGGACTTTAAAGCTGAGTATGATGTACTACAATTAAACAATGCATCAATCTATGTATCATCAGGATTAGATACAAATTGGGCAATGGAAGACATTATGTTAGGAATGAGCATTAAGTTCTAATGTGGATTCCAGTCATAGTAATTGCTTGGAATTTAGCAAGTACACCAATATGGGTAAATTTTCCAATGGTTAATTTTCCATTTAGTTCAAAAGAATCTTGTAATGAATACGTAGAGACAGTTAGAAATAAAGTTACACAAAGCAATAAATACATTGCAGGATATAGCGTTTGCGTTGAAGTACCACAAGGAGAAAAAACATGATTGATAAAATAAAAGAAACATTAAATTTAGATTGGGGTAAAGTTATTATTATCCTACTACTTTTATACCTTATTTATTTACAGTAGTAAAGTTATGTTTAATAGACTCTGGAAGTGGCTTGAGAAAACTTTTGGTATAAAAGAAATAAAGTACTTGCAGGGGAAAAAAAGAAATTGATATGAAACTAGGTGAATTAGAAGATAAGATACAACAACGTAGCAGGATTAAAGATATTACTGTTTTAGTTTTGGCAGTTGGTTTAATCGGATTACTAACTTTAATAACAGTAGATGAATTTATGATGGCTAAAGAACATGGTGGGCAATTTGATGAGGGCATATTAAGCCTTCTTCAAAATGCTCTCGTGGGTATTGTAGGAATAGTTGCAGGATATGTCACAGGTAAAGATTTATAATTATGCGAATATTTATTTATCTTCTCCCAGTATTTCTATTATCCTGTTCCTATATGCCTGAACCACTAAATGACCCACACATATCAGCCTTTAGTAAAAAATGTAATGAACAAACTTGGAGTTATATTTGGATTTATAAAAAGGGCGAGAACTTAACAGCGTCAGAGAAAAAATGTAAGATACCAATTTCCCCACCACAATGAGAAATATAAAAATAAAAAAGGAGAGGACAATTGAAGAATTTATTTATTAATAGACGGACATTTACAGTTGGAAGTGCCGCAGCTTTAACGGCATTGACATCACTACCAACATTTGCAGGAACAAAGATTAAAGTTGCTGGAATATATACGCAACCAATACAACAAAAGTGGGATGCTAGACTTCATTTAGCATTAGCCGCTGCAGAAAGAAGAGGAGACATAGATTATGTTTTCTCAGAGAAAGTATCTAACACGGACTACGTAAGAGTTTTAAGAGAATATTGTGCTAGTGGAGTTCAACTTATAGTTGGAGAAGCATTCGGAATAAGCAAGGAAGCTAGAAAAGTAGCTGATGATTATCCTGAAATAGCATTTCTAATGGGAGACCCATTTGAAGCACATGGTAGTAACTTTGCAGTCTTTGATAATTATATCCATGAACCATGTTACTTAATGGGTATTCTTGCAGGACATATGACGAAAGCTAAAAAGATTGGAATGGTAGGTGGTTATCCTATTGGAGAAGTAAATAGACTCTTCCATGCCTTTATGAATGGTGCTAGGTCTGTTCAACCTGATACACAGTTTAAAGTAACATTCATAGGTTCATGGTATGACCCACCTAAAGCGAAAGAAGCAACCTTTGCTCAAATAGAAGCAGGTGTTGATATTATGTATGCTGAAAGAGCAGGAGTAGTAGATGCCTGTAGAGAGAAGGGTATATTAGCATTCGGTAATGTTAACGATATGAATAAGGAAGAAAATGGCACAGATGTCGTTGTTACTTCAGCCTTATGGCATATGGAATCAGCCATTGACCATGCAATTGAAAGAGTTAAGGCAGGAACATTTTCTGCTGAACCCTACCATGATTGGACTATGATGGCGAAAGGTGGAGCAAGTCTCGCACCTTATTATGAATTTGCAAATAGAATGCCTATTGCAACTTTAAAATCGGAAATAGCCGCTTTAGCTGAAGATATTAAAGCAGGTAAATTTGTAGTTGAGATTATAGATTCTGAACCAAAGTCAACTTTCTAATGGAATATAAATGTTTGGATTAAGTACAATATTAGGACCAGTAACAGACCTTGCAGGAACATGGCTGCAGGGTCGTGTAGATAAAGCAAAAGCTGAAACAGAAGTAAAAGTAGCTCGTGCAAAAGCTGAAGCCAAAGTATATGAGACAGAAGCTACATCAAGTATGCTTAATGAACAAAGTCTCACACAACAAATGGCAGGTAGCTGGAAAGACGAATTTTGGACTTTAATTTTTGGAGGAATATTAGTATGTTGTTTTTTGCCGTGGACTCAAGAGTACGTTAAAGAAGGTTTTGTCTTTCTGGAAGAAAATACACCTAATTGGTTTTCTACTTGCCTATATATTTGTATTGGCAGTAGTTTTGGATATAGGTTCGGCAAGACTGGTCTTCAGTTAATGAATAGAAAACAATGACCTGTGCTTGTGGAAATGAAAACTGCAAATGCAGTACGGATGATTTAATACCCGATAAACATGCCTATCAAATTAATAAACGTAGAATGGCTTGGGTATTAATCTATCTAATGGCTATAACAACGATATTAACTTTAGCGTTTCCAGATAGACTGGCAGAAGCTGAAAGTATTCTTATGACACAGTATATTAGTATGTGTGGATTAGTAGGAGCATACTTTGGCTTTAGTGCGTTAAGTGGTAAAAAGTGACCAAAGCAAACGGATGGGATAACCATGAAGATACTTTTGAAGAGAAGCTAAGACGAGAATTAGTTGAACATAAGAAATTAGTGTTGTTATTACAAACAGACTTACAAAAATTAACGGAAGCCTACTATGCAGTTATTAAAGAAAATGAGCAGTTAAAGAAGAGACATTAATGGATTATGGATGGAATTTTACAGTATTGGGAACAATTAATTTTTTTCTTGACAGCTTTGGTTGTAGCTGTTAAATTGCATACGGATGTGACAACACTTAAAAAAGATGTAGAAAAGCTAGAAGAAGATTGTCAAAAGGCAAATCAAAAGATACAAGATAACTTTGTAAGTTCTGTAAGAACTGAAAGTGCAGTTAGAGAAACAGAGAAAAAGATAGAGTCTTTGTTTCATTTATATAATAAACATGTTTTAGATAAGGTATAATAATGGAAACATTTTTAGATAGACTACAAGAAGAATTAAAAATAGATGAAGGATGCAGATATGATATTTACCTTGACCATTTGGGACTCCCTACATTCGGTATCGGACACCTCGTTACGGAGAAAGACCCAGAACACGGACAACCAGTCGGAACAAAAGTTAATGAAATCAGAGTCAACGAGTGTTTTAACCAAGACATTATGGTTACTATACAAGACTGTGAAAAAGTTTTTGATGACTTTAAATCTCTTCCAGAGGAAGTAAGATTAATAGTTGCAAATATGATGTTTAATTTAGGTAGACCACGTTTCTCTAAATTTAAGAAATGCATACAAGCTATCAAAGATGGTGATTGGTTAGAAGCTGGAAATCAGATGAAAGATTCAAGATGGTACAAACAGGTAACAAACAGAGCCGACAGATTAATAAGTCGGATGAAAGCTGTCGGTTTACATTAGGTGAATTAGAACAGCAGAAGAAACGTGCAGAACATAAAAGGATTTTAAAGGAATACTTTAAACCTGTAGTAAAAGATTTTATAAAATTATAAGGGGAACTATGACTAGAGAGTTAACTGAACGACAACAGAAGTTTTTAAATGTATTATTTTCAGAAGCGAATGGCAATTTAAGTAATGCTAAAATAATTGCTGGATATGCAACAACAACAAATTTAAATGAAATTGTTCGTTCCATGAAAGAAGAAATACTTGAAGCAACACAAATGTTTTTAGCAAGTAATGCTCCACGAGCTGCAATGGCTATGGTAGATGGAATTGATAACCCTACTGAATTGGGCATACGTGATAAACTAAGTGCAGCTAAAGAGTTATTAGACAGAACAGGACTTGTTAAAACTGAAAAACTGCAGGTTGAATCTACTGGTGGTGTTATGTTAATGCCACCTAAAAAAGTTCAAGAAGAGAATGACCAATAGAAAATTAGGAACGTGGGAATTACCACAACCTATAGACATAAAAGAAGAAAATGAATGGAAAGCTATTCCAAGAGTAGCAAAGACAGTACCTTTTGGATACAGAGTAGACCCTGAGAATGAACATATATTAAGACCAGTACCAATAGAACTAGATGCTTTAGCAAAAGCAAAACAACATTTAAAACAATACTCATATAGACAAGTAGCGAATTGGTTATCTAATTTTACAGGAAGAAATATATCCCACATTGGTTTAATGAAAAGAGTAAAACGTGAAAAGAAACGTCAGAACCAAGCTAGAACTCTCCGTGTCTGGGCAGAATATGCAGAAAAGGCAATCCAAGCGGCGAAGAAACTTGAAGAAGAAAGAACAGGTAGTCAAATCACAACAGCCACAGCCAACGGCTGATGTAGTTGAAGCATTACCACAGGAAGAACAGAATGTAGTCTTTCAACCAAACGAAGGACCACAAACAGAGTTTCTTGCTGCAGGTGAAAGGGAAGTACTATATGGTGGTTCAGCAGGGGGTGGAAAAAGTTATGCAATGTTGGCAGACCCTCTACGTTATATGGGTCATCCATCTTTTAGTGGATTATTACTACGACACACAACAGAAGAATTAAGAGAACTTATATTTAAATCACAAGAATTATACCCTCAAGTATGGAAAGGTATTAAGTGGTCAGAACGTAAGATGCAATGGTTAGCTCCATCAGGTGCTAGACTATGGATGTCATATCTTGATAGAGATGATGATGTTATGCGTTATCAAGGTTTAGCATTTAGTTGGATAGGCTTTGATGAATTAACACAATGGGCATCACCTTTTGCTTGGAATTATATGCGTTCACGTTTACGTTCTACTGCACCTGACTTACCTATCTTTATGAGAGCTACCACAAATCCGGGTGGCATTGGACATCATTGGGTTAAAAAAATGTTTATTGACCCTGCACCTTTTGGAAAATCTTTTAATGCCACAGACATCGAAACAGGGAAACCCCTTACATACCCAACAGGACATCCTAAACAAGGAAAACCCCTATTTAAACGGAGATTTATTCCTGCAAGATTATCTGATAATCCATACCTCTCTAAATCAGGAGACTACGAAGCAATGCTTCTCTCACTCCCAGAGCACCAAAGAAAACAGTTATTGGAAGGTGATTGGGATATTAAAGAGGGTGCTGCATTTTCAGAATTTAATAGGGATATTCATGTTATTGACCCATATCCTATACCGAATAGTTGGATTAAGTTTAGAGCTTGTGACTATGGTTATGGTAGTTATTCGGCAGTTTTATGGTTTGCTGTTTCGCCCTCGGAACAGTTAGTTATTTATAGAGAGTTATATGTTTCTAAAGTTCTTGCTACGGATTTAGCAGATATGATATTAGAAGTAGAACAGAACGATGGGAATATTAAATATGGTGTTTTAGATTCTAGTCTTTGGCATAAAAGAGGTGATACAGGACCTTCTCTTGCTGAACAAATGATACTTAAAGGATGTCGTTTTAGACCCTCGGATAGAAGTAAAGGTTCTCGTGTATCAGGAAAAAATGAAATACATAGACGATTACAGGTAGATGAATTTACAGAAGAACCAAGAATGGTATTTTTTAATACATGTACGGAAATGGTTTCACAATTACCTGCTGTACCTTTAGATAAAAAGAACCCTGAAGATGTCGATACAAAAGCAGAAGACCACTTGTATGATGCTCTTAGATATGGTATAATGTCAAGACCACGATTTAATATATTTGATTATGACCCTAGTTTTGCTAAACCAACATACAAGCCATCAGATACAACATTTGGATATTAAATAATATGGAAGAAGATGAAAATATAAACATTGAGGATAATGCCGCAGCATTAGATGATATTAAAGATATATCAGAAGAAGATTTATCATCATTTAATATTGTCCGTTTTGTCAATGAAAAATTTAAACGAGCAGAAGATGCCAGAGAAAATGATGAAGATAGATGGCTAAGAGCTTATCGTAACTATCGAGGTATCTATGGCTCTGATGTACAATTTTCTGAAGCAGAAAAATCAAGAGTGTTTGTAAAAATAACTAAAACAAAAACACTTGCTGCATACAGTCAGATTGTTGATGTATTATTTGCTGGAAATAAATTTCCAATTAGTATTGAGCCTACTGAATTACCTGAAGGTGTATCCGAAAATGTTCATATTAATATTGAACCTAATCCATTAGAAGACCAACAAAAAGAACCAGAACTTCCTCTTGAATATAGAGAAGGTGAATTACCCAAAGGATATAGAGCAGGTATACAGTTAGGTCCTCTAGAAGAAAAACTTGGTCAACAAAGTCAAGATATAAAAGAAGGAGTAGGTACTTCACCAAAATCTGTAACCTATAGTCCTGCAATGATAGCTGCCAAGACAATGGAAAAGAAAATCATGGACCAGCTAGAAGAGTCGCATGGGACAAAACATTTACGTAGTACTGCATTTGAAATGGCATTATTTGGTACTGGTGTAATGAAAGGACCTTTTGCAGTAGATAAGGAGTATCCTAATTGGAAAGAAGATGGTGAGTATGAAGCAGTTGTTAAGACTGTACCTCAAGTTTCACACGTATCTGTATGGAATTTCTATCCTGACCCTGATGCAAATCATATGAATGATGCACAGTATGTTGTAGAAAGACATAAGTTATCTCGTTCTCAACTACGCAACTTAAAGAAACGTCCATTCTTTAGAGATAATGTAATTGAAAGATGTATTGAAGAAGGTGAATCTTATCAAAGAAAAGAATGGGAGAATGATTTAGCTGACTATACGGATGATTTAGATATAGAACGTTTTGAAGTATTAGAGTATTGGGGTATTATTGATAAAGAACTATTAGAAAATCTTGAGATAGATATACCAAAAGAATTTAAAGATGTTGATGAAGTCCACGCTAATATTTGGATTGTAAATAATAAACTTATTCGTGCTGTTTTAAATCCATTTAAACCTTCTCATATTCCATACATGTCTTCACCTTATGAATTAAATCCATATTCTTTCTTTGGTATTGGTATTGCTGAGAATATGGATGATACACAGACTCTTATGAATGGTTTTATGAGAATGGCTGTTGATAATGCTGTACTATCTGGTAATCTTTTATTAGAAGTAGATGAGACAAATCTAGTTCCGGGACAAGATTTATCAGTATATCCGGGAAAAGTATTCCGAAGACAAGGTGGTGCTCCGGGTCAGGCTCTTTTTGGTACAAAGTTTCCGAATGTATCAAGTGAAAATATGCAGTTATTTGATAAAGCAAGACAATTATCGGATGAAAGTACAGGGTTTCCATCCTTTGCTCATGGTCAAACAGGAGTTACAGGGGTTGGAAGAACAGCAAGTGGCATTTCAATGCTAATGAATGCTGCAAGTGGGGGTATTAAAACAGTTATTAAGAATGTAGATGATTATTTACTACGTCCATTAGGTGAAAATCTCTTTAGATTTAACATGCAGTTCGACTTTGACCCAAAGGTTAGGGGTGATTTAGAAGTAAAGGCTAGGGGAACAGAGAGTTTAATGGCTAATGAGGTACGTAGTCAACGACTTATGCAGTTTTTAGGTACAGCAAGTAACCCAGCTCTTGCACCTTTTGCTAAATTCCAGTATATTATTAGAGAAATTGCTAAATCTATGGATTTAGACCCTGATAAAGTTACTAATAATATGGATGAAGCTCTGTTACAGGCAAAAATGATGCAAGGAATGCAACAACCACAGCCTGAACAGCAAGAAAAGCCACAAGCAGGTGCTGATGCAAATGATACATCTGGAAGTGGTGGTGGACAAGTAGGAGTAGGACAAGCACCTACACCAAATGAACAAGGATTTACAGGTAATGCTCAAGGAGAAGCAGGTGCTGTCGCACCTCAAGCCGCTGGTAGACAACAAACGCCTACTGGACAGCTTCAATAATTATATAGACTTACTCATTAACCAAAAACACAAGGTTCTTGAACAAAGTAATGAGTTAAATGTTGTGCATAGAGCACAAGGTTCGATTTCTACATTACGTAGACTAAAATTGTTACGAGAAGAAGTATTAGGAGCAGAGAAAAAATGAAAGAACAAATGAAAATATTTAAAGAAGGTGGATTGGAACAAGATGGTGGAACAAAAGACCCTGTTTCAGGTAATAAAGTTCCTGTCGGTTCTTCTCAAGAAGAAGTTAGGGACGATGTACCTGCTATGGTATCTGAAGGTGAGTTCGTATTTCCTGCTGATGTAGTACGTTTTATTGGTTTAGAGCGTCTTATGAAAATGAGACAACAAGCAAAAGCTGGATTAAAGATGATGGAAAAAATGGGGCAAATGAGTAATGATTCTTCTGAATTACCTGATGATGTTCCTTTTAATCCTGAAGATATTGTAGCTGAAGATGATGAAGGTAATACAGGAGAGCTTGTTATTGTTAAAGCCGCTGAAGGGCAAGACATAAAAAAACAAACAGTTTCAAAATCCTATAATGAATATATGGGTGGAACAGGTATACAACAAGAGTTATGGATTAATCCTCAGACAGGTGAGGAGATTGTAGTTTATAATGCAATGGGTCAAATGATACCCAACCCTCCTCCGGGATTTGTACGAAAAGGTTCTGAAGTTGCTGGTGAAGCCGCAATACAAGAATCCGTTCAAACTACTCCAAGTGAAGAAAGACAAGAAAGAGAAGACTCTACTACAATGTTTGATGGAAAGATTGTACCACGAGGTCGTTCTATTGACTTAACAAAAGATGGTGCAGACTTTGTAACCAAACGTGGAGATGATAAATTCTTTGGAAGTTTTGTCAATCCAAAGAATGCTCCTGCAGGTTGGAATACACAAAATCAATTTGAGTTGGAACAACTACAGGAAGCAGGATTTTCTGTTAAGGCAATGTGGAATGGACAGGAATGGGATGTATACTCACCTGACCTAGATAATACAGCTTTTGGAACTCCGGGCACACGAGGATTTAATCCTAAATATAATATGGGTCAAGCTCTGAAGAGTGGAGCAGAAGCCTTTGGTAAAGGCACAGGAGTTTGGGGTAAAGGAATATCTTTTGTTAAAGGTTTAGGAAAAGGTAATCAACAAAGCTATATAGATAAGTTAAATAAAGTTGCAGAAGACAGACGTAAGCAATTAAAGCCAGAGTCTTTAAGAACTTCAGAAGAAAGAAAACAATATCTTAAAACGGATAAAGGTAAAGAAGGTACTGTTACAAGAAGTGAGATTGCAAAACGAACTAATAATCTTTCAGGTAAAAATGTTGATGAAAAAATAGCACAAGCGAAGGATGATAAAGAGAAACAAAGAGCTATTCAGAAAGAACAAGAAGACATAAGGTCAGTTCAAGATATTGCTAGAAAGGAATTATATAAAGACACAAAAGACCAAGAAACACAGGCAAAGGTAGATAGATATACTGCTGACAAAATTAAACAAGGAAGAAGTTCAGGTAGATGGACAGGTTTAAGTAAAGGTGGAACAGTTAAAAAGAAGCGTGGTGGGTTAGCTTCTAAGAAATAAATAACCTACATTTGTTGGCTACTCATACCCCTATGATTGGCTACGTTGACCCCAACAAAGGAGAAGATACAATGGCAGAACAACAACAAGAAGCTATGACAAAAGAAGTAAAAATAGAAAAGAAAGCATTTATGGCTAAACCATATAGTCGTGATGAAAAAATAAAAAAGGATGAAGAAGAACTAGAAAAGCTGAAAGCTGAACAAAAAGGTGAAGTTGAAAAAGAAGAAGTAAAAGAGGAAGCTGAACCTGAAAATGCTGAAGAAAGAACTTTTAAAAAGAGATATGGTGATTTAAGAAAACATCAACAGCAACAGCAAAAATCTCTTGAATTAAAAATAGAAAGTTTGGAAGAACAGTTATCAAAAGCTACAAAGAAAGAAATTAAATTACCCAAGACTGAATCTGAAATTGATGAATGGGCAAAAGAATATCCTGACGTAGCCGCCATTGTTGAAACAATAGCAATTAAAAAAGCTAAAGAACAATCAGATGTTCTTGAAGAAAAAATGAAAAAGATAAATGAGATGCAGTTAAATGCTTCAAAAGAAAAAGCTGAAGCAGAATTATTAAAACTTCATCCTGACTTTACTGAGATTCGAGAAAGTGATGACTTCCATGATTGGGCAGAACAACAGCCTAAATGGGTACAAGATGCTTTATATGAAAATGATGAAGATGCAAGGTCAGCAGGTCGTGCCATTGATTTATATAAAGCCGATAAAAATATTTCAGAAGTAAAGAAGTCATCAAATAAAGATGCAGCGAAAGCTGTTAATACTCGTGGAGAAAAATCTACACCAGTAACAAATGAAAATTCAAAACATTTAAAGGAATCGGAAGTCCAAAAAATGTCAGCAGCTGAATATGAAAAGCGTTCTGATGAAATTATGGAAGCTATCCGTTCCGGGAAATTTATATACGATTTATCAGGTTCGGCACGTTAGTGCTTGACATTTAATGTAAATTGTGTATAACTAATGTAAGCAACATTTAGGTTGTTTACAATCTTGCAAATTCCAAATAAGACAAAGACTTACTCTCTAGTATTTGCCCGATTAGTTAACTTGATTGCAACATGTTAGTTAATCGCACCTTATATCTATAGACCTCTCTGATATGTATATGGTATTTTGCATCTGTTTAAGTAAAAGAAAAGGAGAATGATTATGGCTTTTACTAGTGCAGCAGGGCATGGAAACTTACCTAATGGTAACTTCTCCCCTGTAATCTATTCCAAACAGGTACAACTTGCTTTTCGTAAGGGTTCTGTAGTGGAAGCAATAACTAACTCAGACTACTTTGGTGAAATCGCTAACTTTGGAGACACAGTTAAGGTTATCAAAGAGCCTGAAATCACTGTCAAATCTTATTCTCGTGGTTCAACTATTACACCACAGGATATTGACGATGAAGAATTTTCTCTTGTTATCGACAAAGCAAACTATTTTGCATTTAAAGTTGATGATATTGAGGAAGCACATTCGCATGTGAACTTTCAATCACTTGCATCTGATAGAGCCGCATATAGGCTCAAAGACCAGTACGACCAAGAAGTATTAGGATACCTATCAGGTTTCAAACAGTCTGCATTACATAGTGCGGCTGATACTGTTAATACAACAGTAAATGGAGCTAAAGCAGTAGACTCATCTTCTAGTGGTGCTAACCTAGTTGGTGCAGAACTGTTGGCTACAATGTCACTTGATGCATCTGACTTTACAAATACAAGTGGTGCAGCAGGTGCTGCAAACAGTTGTATTGGTCTAGAACCAAGAGCAGGTGGAGCTACTGCTGCAAAATTAAGTACAGCAGGTAATACTCATCCACTAACACTTGTAGCTCGTATGTCTAGACTAATGGACCAACAAAATGTAGACTCAAGTAACCGATGGTTAGTTTTAGACCCTGTATTTTGTGAGATACTAAAAGATGAAGATTCTAGACTACTACAATCTGATTGGGGTGGTTCTGGTGTACAAAATGGTTTAGTCGTAAATAACCTTCATGGTTTTAAGGTATATATGTCTAATAACCTACCTTCAGTTGGTACTGGTTCTTCTACAGTAGGTGGTGTTAATGCTTCTAACTTTGGTATTATTGTAGCAGGTCACTCATCAGCTATCGCTACTGCTGAACAAATCAACAAAACAGAAACTTACAGAGACCCTGATAGTTTCGCTGATATTGTTCGTGGTATGCATTTGTATGGCAGAAAGATACTTCGCCCTGAAGCTATCGTAACTGCTGCATATTGTTTAGCATAAGGGAGATTAGATTATGGGATTAATTACATCTTTATTGTTACCGGCTCATGGAAGTTCCCAAAGAGGAAGAAATCCATATATGGTACAAAAAACTATTGACCTTACTGCACAAGCAATTTCTTGTACAGCAGGTGACGTAGTTCAATGTCTAACTATTCCTGCCAATACAAGGGTGTTACATGCAGGTTTTCAGGTTGTATTAAGTGCAACTATGAATACAGGTACTAACGCTACAGCAACTCTTGGTGCTGCAGATGCCGATGAATTTGTAGCGGCATTTGACATTGATGGTGCAGCAGATGGAGCTTATGCTCCTTCAGCAACACCTGCAGGTGATATTACCCTTGCAACAGCAGATACACTAGATTTAACTTTTGCAGGAGATGGTGCAACTTTCTCAGCAGGTAAAATTAGAGTGTATGCTATAATGATGGATGTTAGCGACCAAGGAGATTCTTCTCCTAGTGAAGTTGATAGAGATACGTTAGCGTAACTCGTACACTTTAGAGGGCAGGGTAAAACTTGCCCTCTTTTTTAAAAGGAATTTAATGTATGGCATATGAAGCAAAAAGAAGAGTAAACAGATTCTTAGCCGTTCCAACTGGAAGTGCAGGAACGCTTTATACATGTCCTACAAATAGAACAGCAATTATAAAAGAACTTATAATATGTAACATAGATGGTAGTTCAAGTGCCGATATAACAGTACAGATTACTGATACATCAGCATCTACTACATTTAACTTAATAAGTACTAAAGCTGTTTCCCAAGATACATATTTAAGAATAGATAGTGCCAATATTATATTAGAGTCAGGAGATATATTAAAGGCATTGGCAAGTGCTGCAGGCGATTTAGAAGCGTCAGCATTTATTGAGGAATATCCTGACCCAATGAGGAGTTAAAAAATGACTGTTGCAACAGCTTTATGTAATTCATTTAAAGGTGAGATACTACAAGAAGGACATCAATTAGTATCCGATACTTTAAAAATTGCATTAATAAAATCAGGTGAAGCTCGTACATATAATGCTGATACTGAAAACTATTCAGAGCTTATAGCATCTACAACAGATGAGGTAGCAAATGGTAATGGATACACAACAGGAGGTGTTACGTTAGCAAACGTAGCTGTAACTGTAGATGATACTAATGATGTAGCATATGTAGATTTTGATGATGTATCATGGACAAGTGCTACAATATCAGCATCAGGTGCTCTTATTTATAATACATCCAATTCAAATAAAGCAATTGCTGTTATTAGTTTTGGTGGAACAGTAGCATCTACAGCAGGTACTTTTACTGTACAGCTTCCTGCCGCAGCCCATAATACAGCAATTATCCGTATAGCATAGGAAATATAGTATGGCTCATGTTCTATTAGACAGAGCAAAAGTAGTTGCTACTAGTATGAGTGGCAATACGTCTAACTATGCCTTAACAAATTCTCCACCTACAGGTTTTGTGGATTTTACAGGTGTAGGAGATGGTAATACTACCTATTACACAGCCGTAGATGATGCAGGTAATTGGGAAGTAGGGATTGGTACGTTTGCTTCATCAGGAGAAGTATTAACACGAACTGATGCAAATGTTATTAAAAGTACTAATAGTAATAATAGAGTTAGTTGGCCCTCTAGTTCTACCCCTACAGTCTTTATAACTCAACCTTCTGACAAGGCAGTCTACTTTGATGCTAGTAGTGCAAGTAGTACTTCCATACTTAATACTGGTTTAGTAGTTGGTCGTGATGCTGATAATCAAATAAAGTTTGGTACAGACAATCAAATCATCTTTGAGGTTGATGGTGGTGATAATGTAATTTTTAAAACAGGTGGTGAGATTGAAGCATCTAGTTTAGATATTAGTGGAAATGCTGATATAGACGGAACTTTATATGCCGATGCAATATCAAATGGTGGTGGCATAACTTTTGAAACTGGAACAGATGGGATTACCTTTGGCAGTTCTTCAAACAATGATGTTACTATAATTCGTACAGGTAATGATGCAACCCAATATGGCTTTAATGTGAAATATATGGGTGCTCGTAGTGGTACTGCTAACTCATTTTCTATTTTTTCAGATAATGTCACAGGTGGTTTAGCTTCTCGTGAATGTCTTACAATATATCAAGATGGAAAAGTTGGAATAAATTGGGCAACACCAACTTATAATTTGCACGTTTCTGGTACTGGTCGTATATCAGAAGACCTTTCAGTAGGAGATGACTTATCTTTGCAGTCAGATAGTGCTGTTCTTAATTTTGGTACAGATAGTGATGTTTCTCTTACTCATGTTCACAATGATGGTTTGTTATTAAATAGTGATAATCAATTACAATTTGGAGATAATGGTACATACATTTATCAATCTGCTGATGGTGTTCTTGATTTAGTATCGGATACAGAAATAGAAATTAACGCTACCACTATAGATATAAATGGTGCTGTTGAGGTTAGTGGAAATTTAGATGTAGGTGGTTCATTAGAAACAGCTACGATTGATTATACTGATGGTGATAATGCAATAACGATAGCAGATGGAGGTGGAACAACTTTTCCACAAACTGCGACTTTTACATCAGGTATACAATCTAATGGTACAGTTACAGTTGGAGTAGACGATACTGGACATGACGTAAAATTCTTTGGTGCTACTTCTGGTAAATACATGGAGTGGGATGAGTCGGCTGACCAGTTAAATGTTTCTGGTACATTAACTGCAATTTCTACAGATACTGGTTCTGGTTCTGCTCCTCTTGTTCAGACAGATAGAGATTCTGCATCTCCAGCCGATTGGGATTTTCTTGGTGGTTTTCAGTATTATGGTAGAAACGATGCTGACGAATCAATAAATTATGCTGGTCTGTATGGTAGAATAGTAGATGCTAGTGATGGAACAGAAGATGGTCGTATTGAGATTTATCAGTATCACAATGGCACTTCTACTTGGACATATTCTTTTGATACGAACTATTTTTATTTTATAAATGAGCAAAGTATACAATGGTATCTACATGGTGGAACTTCGTATGATGTAACTTTAACACCAGCAACACCTACAGCAGATAGAACCATCACATTGCCAGATGCCACAGGAACAATATTAACAAGTGGTAATGCAGATTTAGGCACAACAACAACTTCCAGCAGTGATGTAGACCATGTGTTAGTCAATGATGGTGGGGTATTAAAGAAAATAACAGTAGCCAATTTAGGCACAGCAACAACAGACGATGCGACAGCATTAGCGATTGCTCTTGGGTGATTAGGAGAAAAATATGGCAAATACATTTAAGGTAGTTACAAAAGCAGGAGTTACATCAGCCGATGTTATCTATACTGTTGCAAGTTCAACTACAACAGTTATACTAGGACTAATGTTAGGAAACACAACATCAAGTCAGGTAACAGCAACAGTTACTTTAGAATCAGATACTGCTAATAGAGCAGGTGCAAACAATGAAGCTAATCAAAATGTTGAGTTAGTTACAAATGCACCAATACCTGCAGCATCTTCTTTGGAATTTTTAGCTGGTAACAAAGTAGTAATGGAAACAACAGACGTATTAAAATTAACATCTAGTGGTGCAACAGATATTGTGCTTTCTATTATGGAGATAACTTAATGCCTTACATAGGTCAGGATGTTCCAACAGCATATCAAAGTACTACAGCCGTACAGCGATTTAATGGTGATGGAAGCGATACAACATTTACATTAACAACAGCCGTAAATTCAGTACAAGATGTTCTTGTATCTGTAGATGGGGTTGTACAGGATACATCAGCTTACACAATTCCTGACGGTACAACATTGACATTTACTGCAGCTCCCTCAAGTGGAACAGCAAATATCTTTGTAAACTATCTTGCACCTCAAGGTTCAACAATTACACCTGCGGCTGAAAACAAAGGTAATTTTAAAAATGGTGGAATGTTTAGAACAAATGCTCAATCATTAACATCAAATATAACTATCCTTGCTACAGAAAATGCTAATGTAACTGGACCACTTACAGTTGCAAATAGTATTACTTTAACAGTTGAAGCAGGTGGAACATTGGTGGTAGCATGAGTACACTAAAAGCTGATACAATACAAAGTACAGGTGGTGGTAGAGCCACACTTACCAAACAGGAATGTACTATTTCATGGTGGCAGTATGACCAAGTTAATGATGAAACAGATGGTAGTTTTAATGTATCGTCAATCAGTGATGATGCAACGGGTCTGTATACACCAACCTTAACTACTGCACAGACTAATGTAACGGATAGAAGTGTTCAATTAACCAGTAACCATCAAAGTGCAGACTCTAATAGTAGGATGTCTTGTGTAAGCCATGATAAAAGTGGAACTTACTCAGCTTCAGCAATAACAATCAGAGTATTTTATAATGATAATTGGAATTTAGATGATAACAACCATAACTTTGGTAATGTGTACGGAGCTTTGGCATGAGTACATTAGTTATAAATGCCTTACAAGGTAAGACAACAGCAGGTGAGATTACTATTACGCTTGAAAATAGTGAGAGTCAAATACTACAGCAAGGATTGGCAAAAGCTACAGCAAATGTAACACAAGCTGGTTCATTAAATGCTGATTCTTCATTGAATATAGCTTCAGCAGTAGATGGTGGTACTGGATTAAATACAATTACTGTGACCAATGCGTTTTCAGCAGTAAAAGCTGTAGTTCCTAGTGTATCCATACATGATGGTAGTTATGCTAGGGCAATTAATATTGATGATTCATCTGCATCAGTATTTATAACAAGAGCATTTCAAGCAGATAGTGGTTCTTTAACTGATGATGATGATGATACTGCTGTAGCATTATTTGGAGATTTAGCATAATGGCAAGTATATTAAAAGTAGATGAAATTAAACATACATCTGGTAAAGCTCTTGTAAATAGTACTGGTTCTATACTACAGGTAGTACAAGAAACTTTAAATACTACAAGTGGTACTACGAGTGGTACATCTTCTTTTGCAACCTATATAACTAAAGCAATAACTCCTTCAAGCACATCATCTAAAATATTAATTATTGCTACAGTAAATGCCTATGCTCAAATAGGTACATCTTGGGATGGTCCACAACATCAAAGCAGATTATTAAGAGGAACAACTCATATAGCTGGTAATAACTTTTTTTATCAGAGAGATAATGTAAGTTCTACTAAATTCCATGCAACTGACCATAATATATCTTATTTAGATTCACCAAGTTCTACTTCAGAAGTTACTTACAATTTACAATCAAAATATTCTAATGGCTCTAGTATAACATTATATAATGGATTTCTAACTTTAATAGAGGTGGCGGCATAATGACAAAGGTAGCAGATGCAGTAAGAGAATTATTAGGTAATGATAATTTTATTATCAGAGGAGAGCCAACAAACGAAAGTGAATTTAATAAGATGTTTTCTAAAGTAACATCTGTTGTTAATGACCAAGCAGTAGAGTCAACAAACCCAAGTGATTTTGGTGTAACTTGGTCTCAAATTCAAACTAAGATAACAGAGCAAGAAACAGCTTACAATAGTGATGCGTATAAAAGAAAAAGACGAGATGAATATCCACCAATAGAAAGTCAATTAGATGATTTATATCATAATGGAATTGATGGCTGGAAAACAACTATCAAAGCAATCAAAGACAAGTATCCAAAGGGGTAACATATGCCAAGTCAAGTAAATGCAGATATAATAAAAGGACAAACTACAGCAACTTTAGTTACAATTCCTAACCATATAATTCAAGCTGTTGGTACTAAACAAGGTACTGGAACAGCACAAAACGCAACAACAAGTTGGACAAGTACAGGATTTTATGAGTCAATAACTCCATCATCAACGAGTAGTAAAATACTAATCATGGCTAATATTTGTGGATACCAATCTACTGCTAGTCAATATTATATGGTTAATATGTATAGGCATACTGCTGCCGTTGCCGCAGATGGAGCAACAGCAGGAACACAATTATTTAATGACACTAATGGCTTTGGTGTTATCTATGGAAATTCAGGCGATAGATTTGGAAATACTACGTGTTTTTATATAGACAGTCCAAGCAGTACAAGTGAAGTATTTTATAATGTTTATCACAAAGAGGGTGGTGGAACTGGACAGTTTGATAGTGTTTCGGCAGATAGTACAATTGTTCTATTAGAAATAGGTGGGAATGTGTAATGGCTTATGGAATTTTAAAATTTGATACGCTGACAACTTCTGATACAAAGAACACCAGTACAGAAAAGTCCATTGATACGAGTTATTTGTTTAATGGCATTATAAAACATTGGCAAGATTCAAATAATGGAACAACTATTACTGATAGTTTTAATCAATCAACTTTAACAGATAATGGAACAGGTGATTATACTGTGACTTTTACAAGCAGTATGAGTAATGCATATTATCCCCCTTTACATTTTAACAATCCACACGACAATACAAGTGGCTCACGGATGCAAATATGTGGAACACGTTTAGATAGTGAGAGAACAACATCGTCTTATGAGTGTAATCATGGGAAAATATGGACAGGCACTGCTGGCGCTCATACGGATGGTTATACAGCAAGTTCAGTAGTAGGAGATTTAGCATGAAGACACCTGAATTTCAAGGAACACATTTATGGGAACGATTATGTTGGGCAAAGGAAAAGCTTGAAGGTATACAGACAGATATACGAGTAGTCTATGAAGACCCAGAGGATATGGAAAATCCAGCAAAGGTATTATGTCCAGACCCTAATTGGTTAGCTTGTGCCTTACAGGGTGGTATTCTACCACCTGTTGAAGTATATTGGGAGTTAGCAAAAGATGAAGCTCAACCTGATTTTGTAAAGCATACGAGAGGATATTTATTGCATAATACAAAACCTATTGATGCAATGACTGAAGAAGAAGCAATAGAGTATTTAATTATGAAAGATATTCCAATGAGAGTATGGTCAACTTGGAATGAAGGCAATAAACCTAAGATGGTTATATGCCGAAAACATCAATTACCAAAGCATCGTCAATGGCGAAATGCTTGGCAAATTAATGAAGATATAGAACTAGCAGCATAGGAGAAATAAATGACAAGTTATATAAAAGATAAAGATGGCAATTTAATTGATGCGTCATCCGTTAAGACTAAACCATCTGATAGACACTTTAGAAATGCTTGGGCAATAAGTGGAAATGTTATTGCTGAAGATATGACTAAAGCTAAAGAAATATTTAAAGATAAAATAAGGGAAGTAAGAAAGCCTTTATTAGAAGAAGAAGATGTAGTGTATATGAAGGCACTAGAAGCTGACGATAGTTCTGCAAAGACTGCAAGTGTTAATAAAAAGAAAGCATTGAGAGATGCTCCTGCGGCAAGTGCAATTAGTAATGCAGATACGATTACTAAATTAAAAGCAGCGTGGGATACATCTGTTTTAGGTGATAGTCCTTACGCTTAAGGAGTAATATATGGCTTTAACTAAAGTAACAGGGCAAGGATTAGGAACTTTAAAAACTCTTGCAGGAAGTACAACATTTAATATAGATAGTGATGGTCATATAACCAAGCCATTGCAACCTGCGTTTTTAGCACAACCTTCTGGTGCACAAAGTGACCTTGCTGTAAATACTATGGTTGATATTGCATTTGCAACAGAAAGATTTGACCAAAATGGAGATTATTCTACACCAACTTTTACTGCTCCTGTAACTGGAAAATATCTTTTGACTGCTGGAGTACGTTTTGCAGATTTAGATACAGCTTCTACATATTTTATAATGTATATGCTTACAAGTAATAGAAGTTATCAGAGTATAATTTCTTTAGATAGATTTAGTAATGATGTAGCTTATTTAACTAGAACTTTGTCGGTAGTAGCTGATATGGATGCAAGTGATACAGCTAAAGTTCAGGTACTTTTTCAAGTTAGTGGTTCGGCACAAACTGATGTTGATACTGATTCATTTTTTAGTGGATGCTTACTTGCATAACATAGGGTGAAATAACCCTCTTTAAATGGAGAGAAAATTATGGCAAAATTAACATTAACAATAGAAGTAGATGATACTGACCAAACAGTATTAAAGAATGATTTACTTGACATTAATGATTGGGTGCAATCAGCAATGACAGGGAAAATTAATAACTGTTGGAAACGTATGCAAAGAGAATGGACAGATAAACTTATGAATGATGAAAGTTTTACTGACAGCATACCTTCTAACAAAGCAGACTTTGTAGCATTGGTAACTGCTCGTTCAGATTATAAAAATAGGACAGATAGAGATAAAGGATAACATATGCCATACATAGGAAAATCACCAAACTTTGGAATTAGAAATAGATATGTGTATCAAGCTACGGCAGCACAAACATCTTTTACAGGTAGTGATGCTAACTCTTTAACATTATCTTATGCTGATAGTTTATACATGGATGTATATCAGAATGGTGTATTACTTAAAGCAGGAACAGATTATACAGCGACAACAGGAACAAGTGTCGTGCTTGTTACAGGTGCACTTGTAAATGATATAATTGAAATGATTGTGTATGATACATTTAGTGTAAACGATTCATATACAAAAACAGAATCTGACGATAGATACCCATTTCTAGGAAATGATTCACTTATTCGTACTAATGGTCAGACAGTTAGTGCTGATATTACTATTGGAGCTAATACAAATGGAATGAGTGTAGGACCAATTAGTACAACAGCAACTATAACTGTTAATGGATATTGGACAATAATATGACAAGTAAACTACATGTAGATACACTATCTGGAAAAACTACAAACGGCAGTATTTCTGTAATTTCTGAAGGTAATACTAATACAACTAATCTTCAACAAGGCTTGGCAAAACATTGGATACTTATGAATGGCACAAGCACTATTGCTGTAACTGACTCATTTAATAATACAACTATTACCGATAATGGAACAGGGGATTATACAGTAACGATTGCAAATAATATGAACAATGCTACTTTTTCTGTAGCAACTGGAGGAGCTTATGATGAGGATGGTTCAACACAAGGTAGGCAAGGTCCTGCATCTTTAGAAAAAACTACTACATCATTTGATTTACATTGTGGAAGTAATACTACAGCAGCAGATGATTGGGAATCTCCAACTGCTCAAACATTAGGAGATTTAGCATGAGCAAAGCATCTGATTTAGCTAGGTTTGGTGCAGTACAATCTGGAAATATAATAGAAAGACTTTCATCTCCTTGTGATGGTTCAAGTGTAACTGTAGGGAGTGGTACGTATACTTTTCAAAATGTTACTGCTGAACAGACTTTAACTACGTCTTTTGCAGATGTAACTGGTTCATCAATGGCATATACACCTCCATCTATAGCAACAAGAGTTGAATATGAATTTAATTATAGTACAGCTTATGTAGATTCAGTATCAGTTACTATAATGCAATTCTTAATTGATAGTGATGTTGTTACAGATGGATACCTCTTTACTCAAGCATCCCAATGGTATAGTGATAGAGTAACTTTTAGGTGGGTTATTCATATCGGTGGTTCTGCTGACACAGCATCTGGAAGATTAGCATCTTGGACATCAGCTAAAACATTAAAGTTACAGGCAAATGATTATAGCTCAAGTAATGATAATAAATTACATAGAATTAGTTATTTGAATGATGACTCTGCTCCGTTGACAATACCCACTCTTTCAATAACAGCAATTAGGTGATAGTATGAGTAGCTCAAGAAATGTAATAAAAAATATGATAGGTATAACAAATGTAGCAAAGGCAAATGAATTACTAGTAACAACAGATTGGACACAGCTACCAGATAGTAATCTCACAGATGATTGTGTTGCTGATTTTAAAGTATACAGAGAAAAATTAAGAGTTATAAGAAGAACTAACCCTAGCAATCCAACTTTTCCAACAGAGCCAACGGAAGAGTGGAAGTAGTAAATGTTTTTTAGTGTTAACCCATTTTCAACTGCTCCCTTTTCGGCACTAGGAGCAGATAACGCTACTGTAACTATTGCTAATGCTGCGTTATCAGCAACAAGCTCTATTGGAACAGTCGTACCTATAGTTATAGAGTTTCCTACAGCTATAACAGGTACAGGTACTATCGGTACAGTAATACCTACAGTTATTACCTTACCAAGTGCATTAACTCTTACATCTACAGTAGCAAATGTTACTGAAAACGTAACAGAAATTACTGATAATGTTACAGGCACAAGTTCTATTGGAACAGTTGTACCTGTAGTTATAGAAATATTAAGTGCAATAACAGCTACAACAACTGTTGAAGATGTTACAGAATCTACAACAGAAATACTTGACAGCATTACAGGAACGCTTGTATTTAACACAGCAGGTATAACTGTTATTGTTGTTGAGGTTGTACAAAATCCTGAAGGAGTACAAGGAACAAGTAGCATAGGAACAATTGTACCTATTGTTACTGAAATACTAGATAATGTTACAGGCACAAGTGCCATTGGTACAGTTAGTTTTGTTATTAGTAGTACTGTATCACCTACAGCCATAACAGGCACAGGTAGTATAGGAACAGTTGTACCTATTGTAGTAGAGATATTAAGTGCAATAACAGCAACAACTACAGTTTCAGAATTTGTAGAAAATGTAGTAGAAGTTACTGATAATGTAACAGGTACAAGTGCTATTGGTACAGTTTCACTTATAATAAGTAGCACAAAAGACTTGACAAATCAAACAGTTAGTGCTACAACTACAATAGGAACTCTAACTGTAAGTGTTATTGAATTTCCTACAGCAATAACCTTAACAACAAATGTTTCAGATGTAGTTGAAGAAGCTGTTGAAATCCTAACTAATGTTACAGCGACAAGTACAGTATCAAGTGATAGTACCATAACAGCAGAAGTATTTGACTTTGCGGCTCATGCTAATAACTACAGTAGAAAACGTACTGTATATGTCTCAAGAGCAGCATAATGTCAACAGCAAGTGAACGAACTATTTTAATTACAGAAGAAAATAGACATATATATGTTAAGGCTGATACTACATCAAGCCAAAGAACAATTAGAGTTCCTGATGAATTTCGTACCATAGTAATTAAACGAACCTCAACATCAGAAGAACGAACAATTTTAGTAACGGAGTAGACATGTCTTTTAGATGGCCCATTAAAGACCCAGATGAACGATTAGATTACAGTATTGATTGGTCACGTTTTTTAGGTACTGCAACTATTGCAAGTACAGTTTGGTCTGTTAAGTCAAATGTTTATAATACAGAAACTACCATAGCAGATGGTCAAACTTTAACAGCAGCATCAAGTAGTGCAACAACAGATTCTATATCAAAAATAGGTGTAACAACATTAGATTCTACTTCACAGATTTGTACAATACAAATTGAAGGTGGTGTAGCTAATAGAGAATATACATGGTTTTGTTCAATGACAGATAGTACAGGAAGCGTAGCAAAAAGAAGTGTTAAATTAGCAGTAAGGGATAAATAAAATGGCATATAATTTTTTAGGTTTAGTTAATGATGTAAATAGAAGAGTTAATGAAGTACAATTAACATCAACAAATTTTTCAACAGCAAAAGGGTTTTATGATTTAGGTAAAGATTCAGTTAACTCTGCTATACGATATATTAATCAATCGGAATATGAATGGCCCTTTAACCATGTAATGCAAGAAGATATTCTTACAATAGATACGGCACGTTATCCTTTTCCTGTTGATGCTAAGACAATAAATTTTAAAACATTTAGAATTAAAGAAGATAGTACATTAGGTAATTCAACAGTTAAACTACGAGAGTTAGCATACAATGAATATTTAGATAGATATGTAGACCAAGAATATAAATCAAATCCAACTCAAGGAGTACCTAGACATATTACTTACGCTCCTTCTTTAGAATATATTGTTGAGCCTGTTCCAAATAAAGCATATACTTTAGTTTATGAATATTATAGAATAGCTGTTGAATTGTTAAATGCAACAGATGTACCAAATGTTCCTGAACGATTTCGTCATATTATAATAGATGGTGCAATGCACTATGCTTATTTATTTAGAGGTAATTCGCAAGATGCCATAATAGCTAAAGAAAAATTTGATGAAGGTATTAAACATATGCGTTCCTTATTAATTAATAATTATACTTATGTTCGTTCTTATATGATACCAACAGTAGCAGGTAGTAGAGGTAGAGTAGGTTCATCATTAGCTACTGCAGGTTCATCTTTGGATTCACTATAATATGGTTGATGCATGGAAAACATATCCATTACCCTTTAAAGGTGGTTTAATTTCTAATCTTTCACCACTACAGCATGGCATGCAAAAACCGAGTAGTGCAAGGATACTTAGTAATTTTGAACCTTCTGTTCAAGGTGGTTATAGACGAATAGAAGGATATACTAAGTTTGATGATAGTATTGTTCCTTACTATGGTGAGCCTAAAATACATGGAACTGTAGCATCAGGTGGTACTTCTATAGTATTAGGAAATATAGATATTGCACCTACATCTGGTGATACGTTTACAATTGCAGGTAATGCTCAAGTCTATGAAGTTAATGTAGTAACAACTACTGATTTATCAAACTACAAACGTGTTAGTTTAACTTTTGTTAGAACAGGAACATCAACAAATACATTAGTTGCAGAAGCTACAGATAAAGCAGCAGTAACTTTTCAAACAGGTTCAGGAGACATAGAAGGATTACTAGCTTTTGAAGACACAGCCATTGCTAGTCGTGGAAATAACATATGGAAGTCAGCAGGTGCGGCATCAGGATGGACACGTATTAATGTACCTTCTTATGGAACTATAACGGCTAATGGTACTAACAACTCAGGTGCAAGTAGTATTAGTATGGCAGGATTAACAGCTAAACCACAGGCAGGTGATACATTTACTATTGCAGGTATTGCTAATATTTATACAGTAACGGCTGATGCAACAGGAACAGGAACACAGACAATTAATGTAAATCCTAACTTAGCCGCGGCAGTAAGTAGTAACCAAGCAATTACTTTTTTATCTACAAGTCGTGTATCAATGGGAAGACACAGATTTACTACCTTTAATTTTGCGGGAACAGAAACATTAATAGGTGTTGATGGTACAAATGCTCCTTTTAAATATAATGGTTCAGCACTTACAGTTTTTAATGATGCACCTAGTGATGTTGTGGGTAGTTCACATGTTGTGAACTTTAAAAATAGAATACTTTATGGTAAAGGTTCTACATTAACTTATACAACAGACTTTGATGAAACAGATTTTACGGCAGCCTCAGGTGCAGGTAACATTAATGTAGGAAGTGTTATTACAGGATTAATTGTTTTTCGTGAGCAGTTAATTATTTTTAGTGAAAGAAGTATTCATCGGTTAGTCGGTTCTTCAGAATCTGATTTTCAGCTACAGCCTATTACATTAGACATAGGTTGTGTACATGAAGATACCATTCAGGAAATTGGTGGTGACATATTATTTTTAGGACCTGATGGTATTCGTTCATTAAGTGGTACAGATAAAATTGGAGACTTTGGTCTAGCTGTAGTATCAAAAGAAATACAAGATGAAGTAACTAACTTTGTTAATAGAAATCAAACTTTTTCAAGTTTAGTTGTACGAGAAAAAAGTCAATACAGAATCTTCGGTTTTAATACAAGTATTACAGCATCCTCTGCTCAAGGTTTACTTGCTACACAGTTACAAGAAGGTTTAGCATGGGGAGAATTACGAGGAATAAGAGCAAAAGAAGCGTCTAGTAATTTAAATGGTGGTGCAGAACTTGCTATCTTTGGTAATACGGATGGCTACATCTATAAAATGGAAAGTGGTAATAGCTTTGATAATGGAAATATAATAGCAACTTTTGCTACTCCTTTTATTCCTATTACTGACCCTCGTGTAAGAAAGACATTATATAAAATGCATCTTTATACTGACCCACAAGGAAGTTTTAATTCTGACTTTCAATTGAAGTATGATTTTAATGACCCTGATGTAGTACAACCTCCTACAGTTACATTAAGTAATGAATCGGTTTCAAGTACACAGCCTATATTTGGTAATGTACAATTTTTACATGGTGGTTTAGTAAACAATGGAAGTAACTATGCAGCAAGTGGAAACATATCTAAAATTGCTGTAGATAATCTTTCAAGTATATCAGGGTTAATAGCAGGTGATACATTTCAAATAAGCAGATATACATACGCTTCTGATGGTACAACAACTGCTGTAGATAATGCAGACTTACATGGAGCAGGTTCAGGTGTAAACTTTGTGCCACAAACATATACACTAACAAGTTTTGGAACGGATGGAAATGGAACTAATGGTGAAATAACTAGCAACGCTACTAATCTTGTTTTTACACCAAACCTTGTGTCTGACTTAGATGATAACACACATTTCACATTTACTAAAGTTGGTGGAGTTGCTCAAATATCATATGGTGGAGAGTCATTACAAAGTATATTTGAAGAGCAAACTACAGGTTCAGGATTTACTGCATCTTTACAATTTGATTCAGAATCACAAGATGCACCTTATTCATTTGATGCTGTAACATTGGAGTTTACAGAACATTCACATTCATAAAGGAAGGAAACTATGGCAGGATACATAAGAAATGATACAACAAATAATATAGCCGATGGTAATATTATTAATGCAGCAGACTTAGATGGAGAGTTTGATGCCATTGCATCAGCCTTTACTCAGAGTGGGCATAATCATAATGGTGATGCACAACAAGGTGGAGAAATAACAAAGATAGGTCCTAGTCAGGCTGTTGTAGTTACAGCAGGTACAATACAACCAGCAACTACTAATACTATAGACTTAGGTGTAGAAAGTTTAAGGTATAAAGATGTCTTTATAAATGATAATGGTGTTATTAACTTAGGCACTGATAGTGATATAACAATTGGCTACGATGAAGCAACAACG
>VTLG01009432.1_pt1 | contig 33939 bp, 37 predicted proteins | sample 4694571 | NCBI WGS metagenome assembly VTLG01 (sample SAMN12604809, study PRJNA352737) | marine metagenome | biome: ENVO:00000447; feature: ENVO:00000209|ENVO:00000569|ENVO:01000036; material: ENVO:00002151; isolation source: viral sequences binned using virsorter ...
GCATCGTTAAGATGTTTTAAGGCTGCGCCTCTAGCTGATTTTTCATAAGCAAGTTCAGCCTCATCTCTGCATTTTTCTGCCACAAATTTATTAAAGTAATAAATATCTGGCTGTCTATCTTCATCACTACCATATCCTTGATTCATCTTAAAAGAATTTCTATAGTTGTTATCTTTAGTAGATGATGGATTGCTATCAATGTGATCATTAACTTTATCCTGAATTGCCATAGCAATCTCAGCCTCTTTAGCTCGTAAGATATTGAGTTTAGTTTGCATTGTTAACTCAAACTCTTTACGTGCTTCATGAGCTTTCTTGAATTCAGCTAAAACCTTTTCACATCCCATTACTTTGATGTATTTAGGTATAGCTTTATCAAGATTCTCATTGATAAGAGAGTCTCTTTCAGTTTCATAAACACGTCTATGTTTATTAAACTTATTTTGTATATCCTCTTTCATCCATACCATATCTGGTACACGGATGGGAGTCATACGCTTTGTATTGTCTGGCATAATTGCCTCCTTGGTTTGTTACATCCTTACGACCGTAAGGAATTCATTAAGGATAGATAGATAACTTGCAAGTTATTTACAGGTGTTACGCCATCTACCTATCCCACAGATACTCCAGACTCAGTCAGCCTGGCAGTTCTTATTTACTCCACACTCCTTTATCCTTAAGGAATGTAATACATTCTTCTTTAGTCATATGACCAACATCAATCATTACTCCTTGCTTAGCAAATATATCTGCACATCTTTGTCGTAGATGTTCCAGATACATACGATCAGACTCATCTTCCATAGCCTCACGCTCAAGCTCATAGTCTATACGAATCAAAGATAAGATAGATTGAATGCCATCTCTATACCCTTGATGGTAAGAGAGGTCACATCTAGCTCCTGATTCAAGCGATGTATTCTTATGCTCTTTTGGTAGATACCTGATGTTGTTGTCGTTTAGTTTATCAGCCTGATGTAATAGCTGAGTTAGTACGTCTAGTTTCTCAAACATATTTGACTCCTATATTTCTATGTTTATTCTACATTATAGCACAATTCTGTGTGAGCTGAGCTATACCCTAACCTCCATGTAAAAATCATTCCTGATTTTTTAATCTCTCACAGAAAGATATAACTTTCTGTGTAATACGTACGCTTTAGCGTGCTAAGGGGCGAACGTCAATCAGATTTGGGTTCGTGAAGTACTACCATTTCTGATAGTACTCCACTTATGAGGATTAGTTTCTGTAATTACCTCGTGTCATTGCCTGTGCCTCTTTGATTGCGTCAAGCATATCCATAGTCTCAGCGATATCATCAGAGATACCTGCCTCCTCTATAATCTGACGTTGATACTTTGCTCTTTCAATCGAAGCTATAAATTTCTCGCTTGATTTTCTAAAGCGTCTAGCAGTCACATCAGTAGTAGCTTTCTGCTCATTCCTACCTATGAAGCCATCTATATATTCAACTATCACACCTGCAAATGCTCTGAATGTATCAGAACTCTCCAAATCAATAGTATCTGTTTTAGCGTCATAACTAGCGTCCATCTTAATGAACCCTAAGTCTCTATATAGTTTCTCTACCATAGGTAGAACTGTATCTACTTTTTCTTTCTTACTTACCATTTTATTTACTCCTGTGTTTCAAAACACATATATTAATTTAATCAACAATTAAAATTAACTGATGACGCCACCCTGTTATCACACAATAATTTCTATGTCATATGGCGTAGAAAACAACAGAGAGGCACGAACGCTTTGTTTACACGTGTATTTACCATTGACATATAAATTTGTGTGATATCTTAAAGGCGACAACAGTTTTTTTTAAGGCGAAGCACGTGGGAACAATCTACCTAACTTTACAGAACGACAAAAGCAAGATAGACTCAACTTATGACCGACATAACACCTAAAGCAAAACTATTAGTAGATACTATCGTAGCCAAAGGATGTACTATAACCGAAGCTTCTAAACTGGCAGGATACAAAGGAAACTCTTCACGTGTGTCTGCTTCACGAATGCTACATAAACCCGAAGTACAAGCATATCTTCATCAACAAATACAATCTAAGCTATCCTTGTCTTCAACTAAAGCCTTAGCTACTATTAATCATCTTGTAACTAATGCTAAGTCTGAGTATGTAAAGCTTGAAGCTAGTAAAGATATACTGGATAGGGCAGGACATAAAGCTCCTGATAAACATCAACATCTTATGGCTGGTAACTTTAACATCAACATCGATATTTCCTAGGTTTTATTCATGCTCGTCATGAATAATGATGGGTACGGGTTAAAAACCCGTGCTACGAACTTGCGATATCTCCTCCTCCGACATAATTTCCTCAAAAGGTATTTACATGATCTATCTCCTCGTGATATAAAGAGAGAGAAGTTATATGGCTTTTAAAAAAATTTTTAACTACTGGAGGTTAAAGAGAGATGATAGGAAGTAAAGAAGCAAGAAACAAACTGATTGCTGCTTATAAGAAGAAACCTGCTAAGAAACCAGGCGCTCAGACAATAAGTGTTAAATCCAAAGGGGTTAAGAGATCCATGCTATTCAACAATCAAATAGAATCTTATCCACATCTGTATCATGAAGATCCAGCTTTAAGCGATTGGAAAAGAGCAGAGATGGCTGGACATCAAAAATATGGTATTAGAACAGGTAACAACAGAACCTATACTAATCCAGGTCAAGGATCAGGGATTGGCGATGCAAGAGCAAGACAAAAACTCATCATGACTTTATATCCTAAAGGATTGAAATAAATGTTGCAGGCAGGAGCAGGATACGTTATACCGGCTCTAAGGTGGGCAGCGCCTTACATAGGTAGAATATCCCCTGGGGCAAAAAGTCTTTTAGATTATACTACTCATGGCATCAAAAGGGCAGGCTCTACATTACATCAAATGTGGACCAAAGGTAGGATCAATCAAATCAATCCTCGGAATGTTCAGTATAAAAATATTAAAGGCAAACCTATTCTAACTAAGAAAACAGGAAAGCATAAAACCATAGGTGGCAAAAAACAATACGAGCCAGATATCAAAGTCATTGATAGACAACGCTCTATGGCTGCACAAGCTAAAGATAATGCTGCTGATAAACTGGCTTTCCAAAGAACGGTTACAGGAAGTACAGCGTATTATGTAGGATCGGGTGTTTATAGCAGCTTAACCGAACCCTATAAAATGCCAGCAAAACCTGCAAAGGTAATCGATCCAGATATGAATAAAAATTCTAATCAGACTCATGGACCTCTAAATACCACAGGTATTGGTAATGATGCTGATAGCGGAGGCATGGTAGAGGCTAAGCCAGTACCAACCAAACCTAAAGGATTAGGGCTTGGGAAAGATACTACAATTCGAGTTACACAAGTAGATCCTATCAATTCAACACTGGTAACTCCATATTTTGTAGGCAGAGATGCTCCTAACATGGGATATAGAACACTTGAACAAAATGTAAGAAGACCTCAAGACTCTAGGCAATTGGCTAAGAAAAGAAGTCTTCTAGCGAGAGTTTAATGAGTTTAGAAAAAAATAAAAAGAAAGCAAAGCAAATGGTAGTTAATGAAAAGAAAAACCAGAATGCTGATAGAAACAAGAGAGTCAAAGATTATATCGAAATGAAAATGCTCAAAGGTTATACCAGAGAAGAAGCTTCTCATATGGCACAAGCATTAATTGATAATCAGATGAGGTAAACATGGTTGCTCCAGCAATAGCCGTGGCTAAGGTAGGATGGACTTTACTCAAGCCATTAGCTAAAAAAGCATTACCTGTGGCTCTTAAAGGGCTAGGGTATGCCAGTAAAGCTTATACTGGATATTATTATACCGAAGTAGCTAAAGAGGCAGCAAAGGGCAATTGGGAGCCTGCTGCTGATGCAGCTCAATTTGCTTTACTTGGAAAGCTAGGTCGTGGTCCAACCGTACTTAAAGCCAAAGATACCGTAAGTTTCCCAAAAAACTATGGTCAAGTAACAACCAGTAAAACATCTTTAGTTAAAGTAGATCCCAATAAAGTAAAGCATTCTAGAACAACCTCTAGTCAAGGAAGCGGAGTGGGTGTCTTAAAAGAAACTAACATTACTCATAAAGGACAACCTATTGCTCAAAAAGATTTTGCAGCTATTGTAAACAAAGCTAAAAAAGATGGGACTTACCCAAAAGAAGATTTTAGTTTACCAACATCTGTAAGCTACACCACAGTCAAAGATAAGATAACAGGGCTTGATACGAAGATTATTAGCCCACATTTCAAGAAGCAATACAATATTACCAATGAAAATAAGATTGTACTGAGACAGGATAAATACAGAAAAGAAATAGATGCCTGGAATAAAAAACAAGGGTTTGAGATAAAAACCACAGAACATCAAATCTCAGGTAGACCTACCGATAGACCAGCAGTTAAACCTCAATCGTCAGTTAATATAACTGAGGGATCAATTTTAGATGCTATGAGAGGAAAAAGATCAGGAACTAAAGTAACGCTAACCTTGAAAGATTTGGGCTATACCGATAAACAAATAGCTGGTATGAGAGGAGCTGATGCTGTTAAGAATTTAAAAAGTACAGGTAAAACAGTAGTAGTAGATACTGGATCTAAAGAGGCTCAACTAAAAAGAGTACACCAAACAGTAAAGAAAGACCGCAAAACAGTAATGGAAATGGATCCAAGAGATGGCAAATTAAAACCTAAATTAAGAACTACTTATGTAGGTCATAAAGGAGAAAGTCTTAAATACAAAGAGGGTATCGATGTAACTACAGGAGAAGTTATACCGTCTGGAACTAGATCACTTAAACTTAAAGTGCATATAGATGAGAAAGGTAATCCTGCACAATTCGTTAATATGCCAAATATTAAAGTAAATCGTAAAACTGGATCTTTATATATTGATCCAAAAAACCCAACAGTAACTAAAGATACCTTTAGTGGAATGGCTACTTCTGGATGGAAAGTAGGAGATAATTATAGACCAAGAATAGCAGGGCGTGCTGAAAATATAGGCACAGGAGCTGATTATGGTAAATATGGGAGAGGCTCAGATATTGAACAATTCAAGGCTTGGCGTAGTAGTGGAGTACCAACCCATTATAAAAAACAAACTGCTAAAATTGTAAATGAACAAAACCAATCTATTATTCGTGAGCGTGTTAGCAAAACACCATCTCATGCAGAAAAAATTGCTTTGGCAGAACAAGCTAAAATAGAAGATGTTGCTAAGTTTAGAATAAGAGATGCCAATAAAAAAGGCGATCCAATAGATGAAATCTTTATGTCTGGGGATAGTTTTGCTGATGATCTATATGCTAAAGCTAGTGTTAAAGAAGCTGCTAGATTAAAACTTAAGATACCTAAGATAACAAAAAGCACTACTAATGTTTATTATGGATCAGGACAAAATAAAGAATTAAGTAATTTAGCATTAAGACCTTTCGAATACGGAGGAAAAAAATACAAAACAGTAGAACACGCTTATCAAACTTTAAAAAGCGGAAAATTTGATGAAGCTACTTATTTAAACAAAAAATGGGGAGCAGGAGTCAAAATAAGCGGAACTGTTAAAGTAAATAAAAAGATTAGCAATAAATTAATGGGAGATTTAATGACCGAGTCTTTTAAACAAAATCCTAAAGCAATGGAAAAACTTAAAGCAACTAAAGGTATTTTTACTCATACACAAGATAAAGGACATTGGGGTAAAAAATTTCCAGAACTATTAACTAAGATAAGAGGAGGAGATGCTATAGAAACCAAGGCAGCTAAAAATTGGTTACTTAAAGATAAAAGATATACAAGAACTGTACATGATTATCAATCTCCTGATCTACCAACAAAAGAGTTAGCTCATGATGTTAAAGCCTTAACGACTGCTAAAAAATGGATGAATCAAGATCCAAGATTATCAGGAAGCGTAGCTAAGCCTGGCAAAGGAGTAGGTACTCAAGGTAAAGCTATTGCATTTGAATCAGGATTATCTACTAAATATGACGTTACCAATAAACAAGTTAGCCAAGGAGTAGGAGATAATAAGATTTTGTTAAACACTACAGGGGAGCAAGTAGGTCGTTATATGAAAAATAAATATAAAAATGTTCCAAATGTAAAAGTATCAGGTTCAGGAGAGACAAGTACTGTATCTGGTATTGTAGGGCAACCTGATGCAATATCAAAACAAGGAGACCTTTTCCTTAAAATATCACAAAAACCACAGGATCTATCTACTAAACCCCTTACTCTTGAATTCAAACCCAAAGTAGATACCAAAGTTGAAACAGCTGAATACCTAAGATATTTAAGAGAGCATCAAAAAAAATTAGGATATAAAAGCAAAAAAGCTTGGAAAAAATTCTTAGGCACACACTTTAAACCTACAACACCAGGGAAAGGATAATGGCACATTCCATAGAGAAACTTAATAAATACTCATTCGACGGTCTTAAGAAGCTGAGGGCAGCCGTTAAACTGAGGTACATGAAAGACTACCCAAAGGAATTTGTAAGCGATTATGAGGCAGATAAGGTCCTTGAGGCGCTTAATCCACAAACATTAGAGCAATTATATAAGATGGCAGTTAATAAAAAGGTGGTTACAGACGATGGCATCATTAAATTATAAGCCAGATGGCTTAACTATTAAGGAATTTATGAAAGATAATTCCTTTTTTAGAGGGCTTAGAGGTCCAGTAGGATCAGGCAAATCGGTTTGTTGCTGCATTGAGATACTAAGACGAGCTTTATCACAAGAACCTGGGGAAGATGGAATAAGAAAATCTAGGTGGGCTGTCATTAGAAATACCAATCCACAGCTCAAAACTACAACGATTAAGACTTGGTTAGATTGGTTTCCAGAAGAACACTGGGGTCCTTTTAAATGGTCTGTTCCTTATACACACCACATTAAAAAAGGAGATATTGATCTAGAAGTTATCTTCTTAGCCCTTGATAGACCAGAAGATGTTAAGAAACTATTGTCATTAGAATTGACAGGAGTGTGGATCAATGAAGCGAGAGAGATACCTAAGTCAATTGTTGATGCTACCACTATGCGTGTTGGACGTTATCCTAGTATGCGTGATGGTGGTCCTAGCTGGTATGGTGTGATATGCGATACTAACCCTCCAGATACAGATCATTGGTGGTCTATCCTATCAGGAGAAGCTGTAATCCCTGATTATATTACCAAGCAAGAAGCTAAGATGTTAATCAAACCAGACAATTGGAGCTTCTGGAATCAGCCATCAGCAATGTTTGAAGACTTTAATAAAGACCGTGAATTATTAGGATACAAAGATAATGATAAAAAAGAGAATGGAAAAAATCTAACTAAAAATTATTATGAAAATATTATTAGAGGTAAAACTAAATCATGGATTGATGTCTATGTTTTAAACAGATTAGGGCAGATTGAAGATGGAAAACCTGTGTATGAAATGTTTAGAAAGGATACTCATGTTGCTAGATCCGATGTTGCAATCATGAAAGAAACTCCAATTTATATAGGAATTGATTTTGGATTAACCCCAGCAGCAGTATTTGGACAGAGAGTTAGAGGAAGATGGCTAATAATTGATGAGTTAGTAGCTGAAGATATGGGCATTTTACGCTTTTCAGACCTCATTAAACAGAAGATGGCAGAGTATATGCCTAGAAAATACGTCATATTTGGCGATCCAGCAGGCGATCATAGGGCGCAAACAGACGAATCTACCCCATTTCAGATACTTAGAGGGCGTGGAATTATAGCTAGACCTACTCATTCTAACGATGTTACATTGAGATTAGAGAGTGTTAATGCTACATTATCTAGAATGATAGATGGAGATTCTGGAATATTGATAGATCCAAAGTGTATAAATCTAATTAAAGGATTTGATGGCGGATATCATTACAGAAGAATGCAGGTATCAGGGGAACGCTACGATGAGAAGCCAAATAAGAATAGGTTTTCTCATGTGCATGATGCTTTACAGTATATGCTATTGGGCGCAGGGGAGGGCAGACAATTGACTGTTGGACAGAAAACTGCTAGACCTATAGTAGCGAAAAAGAATTTTAATGTTTTTGAATTAAAACCAAAAGCAATATACAGGAGAAGATAATGTGTTTTAGTAGCCCATCTATACCAGCACCACCACCGCCACCTGATACATCTGCACAAGATGAAGCAGCTGCTGATGAAAGAAAAAGATTGAGACAGCAACAAAATCTAGAAACAGCTAAGTTAAAAGAAGAAGCATTCGAAGATAGACTGCAAGCTTACTATGGGAAAAGAGGTAGAGGTTCACTTCTTACTGGACAAGGAGGAGGCAAAGGGTTTGCCTTAGAAACAAGTTTAATGTCTAAGAAAAATCTAGGTGCCTAATGGTAGTAGAAGTAGCAACACCACCTGAAATTAACTATTATGAAGCTCCTGTTAAGCAATTATTGAAGCGTTATGAACACGCTAAGTCTATAAAAGATCAATGGAATGGCACATTTGAAGAATGTTATGAGTATGCTTTACCACAAAGAGAGAGTTTTTATACTGAAACTAGAGGCAGAAGACGTACAGATCGCATCTTTGATGAGACGGCAGTAGTCGGAGTACAAGAGTTTGCTTCAAGATTACAGGCTGGAATCGTACCAAACTTTGCCAGATGGGCTGATTTTGTAGCTGGTAGTGAAGTACCAAAGGATCAACAAAAAGAAGTTAATCTTGTATTAGACGGAGTAACTGAATATGTATTTGAGATATTACAACAATCTAACTTCTCTCAAGAAGTCCATGAATCCTTTTTAGATATAGCTTTAGGCACAGGTATCTTACTTGTTGAAGAGGGAGACGCTGTTAATCCTATAAGATTTAAAGCTATTCCTTTACCACACGCTGTATTAACATCTGGACATGATGATAGGGTAGATCATATCTTTAGAAAACGTATGATTCGCATGAAAGAATTGCAAGTTGCTTACCCAAATGCTGACTTATCAGAGAAAATGATGGTAGAAATGAGTAAGAATCCAGACAAAGAATGCGAAATAATCGAAGTTTGTTATAGAAATCACTACAATATTAAAGAAGAAGAGCATCATTTCTGTGCTATTTCTAAGGAATATGAGCATAAAATCTACCAAGAAACCTATAAAGGACTAGGATCTAACCCATATATTGTGTATAGATGGAGCAAATGCGCAGGAGAAGTATACGGTAGAGGACCATTACAGTTAGCTTTACCAGCAATTAAGACAGCTAACCTAGTTGTAGAATTAATATTAGAGAATGCTCAAATGGCAATCTCAGGTATGTATCAGGTAGAAGATGATGGTGTTGTCAATGTAGATAACATCTCTTTAATACCTGGAACTATTATTCCAAAGGCAGCAGGATCACAAGGATTAGTACCAATAGCTCCAGCAGGTAACTTTAATGTTAGTGATCTAGTATTAAGAGATATGAGAACGAATATTAAAAAAGCCTTATATAATGATATGCTAGGCAATCCTAATGAGAAAACACCTATGTCAGCTACTGAAGTAGCAGAAAGACAGGCAGATTTATCCAGACAGATTGGAGCAGCGTTTGGTAGATTACAATCAGAATTAGTAACACCTCTATTACAGAGAGTAGTATACATCCTTAAGAAGCAAGGGCGTATCAAAATACCTTTAGTTAATGGCAGAGAAGTTAAAGTAGACTCTTCTAGCCCATTAGCACAAGCTCAGCATCAACAAGATGTAGGCACAATTGATAGATTTTTAGCTATGATGCAAGGCAGAGTGGGTCCAGAACTTACTAACATCTTAGTAAATCAACCTAGTGTTGCTAAATATATAGCTAAAAAACTAGGCATTCCAGAGGAACTCATTCGTTCTGAGGAAGAAATGCAGGCTGCTGCACAACAAATGCAACAGATGATGCAACAACAGCAACAACAGCAACAACAACAAACCGAGGAGGAACAGCCTCCTCAATAGGAGATAATATGACAGAGAAAAAGCCCAATATGCTAATTGGTTTAGATGGAATGAAGCGAAAACCAGAAGATGAGGAGAACTTAAATACTTTGTTTTACAAAATGTTCAACACATCTGGTGGTTCAGAAGTCTTAAGATATCTCAAATCAATAACAATAGAGCAAATCGGTGGTCCAGATATATCTAATGAAACACTTAGACATATAGAGGGTCAGCGTTTTTTAATTGGTCTTATACAAAGACGAATCAATAAAGGCATAAGTCAAAACAGAGTACAGGAGACAACTAATGAGTGAAGAACAAGCACCAGTTACTGAAGAAGTAGCACAAGAACAAACTGAAGAAGTTTCACGTGAAACAACAGAACAAGCAGGAAGACCAGACATCATTCCAGAGAAATTTTGGAATGCTGAAACTGGAGAAATCAATGTTGGAGAATTAGCACATTCTTATAATAACTTAGAAAAAATGGTATCTGGTAAACAAGATGCTATGAGAGAACAAGTTATGGCAGAATTAACTGAAGAAGCTAGATCACAAGCACCTGAAGAACCATCAGGATACAATCTACCTCCATTAGTAGAGGGTGTAACTGAAGAAATGGTAGAATCTAATCCTATGACTGATTGGTGGAGAAACCAATGTCATGAGAGAGGATATTCAGAAGAAGACTTTCAAGATGGTATTAATAAATATATTGAAACTATGATGAGTGGTCAGCCTGATTTAGAAGCTGAAGTATCAAGGTTAGGAGAAAACGCTACTGATAGGCTTAATGCAGTAAATGCCTGGGCTTCTAGCTTTTTTCCTCCAGAAGAATATGAAGTATTAGCTAGTACATTAGGGCAATCTGCTGAGGGCATACAAATACTTGAGCGTATGCAACAGCAAATGGTAGGCAATAGAAGCCAAGCTTCGCAAGTAGCACAACCAGAAAGAGAGTTAGGGATTGATGATGTTAAGCAAATGATGAACGATAAACGTTATTTTGACCAAAGACATAGAGATCCATCTTATGTTAAAAAGGTAGATGACGCCTGGAATAGGTTAAATTTATCCGGTAAGGTCTAGTGCTTTATGTAGAAAAAGGAACACCAGCTCACGCTTTCGAGCTGGCGTTCAATCTTTCTCAATTAGATAAATATGAATTAGCAGTACATGGGAAAGACCCAATATCTGCTCTTATAGCTCCATTTAGATATACCAGAGATAATATAAACACTTATACAGTTCTTAAAGATAAGAGAGTAGTAGCAATGTTTGGTGTAGTATCTGATCGTTTTAACTTAAAAAAAGGTACTGTATGGTTTTTATCAAGCGATGAATTAGAAGAAAACTCTTATTATTTTTCTAAAAGAACAAAAAGATGGTGTAAATATTTCTTTTCTGACTATGAATATATCCACAATTTAATAACAACAGAGCATAAAAAGAACATAAAATGGTTAAAATGGTTAGGTTTTAGCTTTAAAAGTAAGAAAATTATTGTCAAAGATGTAGAATTATTGTATTTTTATAAGAAGATACATAGGGTATCTAAGGATATACAGCCCATTTTAGGGGATATCGGTCCTATATGGACAACCGAGATAAGCTAGAAAAGGACAACTGTTAGTTTAATATTAACAATTTGGAGGCTTAATATGGCTACGCAAATTTCTAATGCGTTTATTAAGCAGTTCGAAGCCGAAGTCCACATGGCTTACCAAAGGATGGGTTCGAAACTGCGTAATACTGTTAGACAAACTAATAATGTCGTAGGTAACCAAGCACGATTCCAGAAAGTTGGCAAAGGATCAGCGTCTACTAAATCTAGACATGGTCAAGTCAATACTATGGAAGTCACACACTCTACTGTTGATGTTACATTGAGCGATTACTATGCTGCCGACTATGTCGATAGTTTAGATGAACTCAAGACTAACATAGACGAGAGACAGGTGTTGGCAATGAGTGCAGCGGCTGCTCTAGGACGTAAAATGGACCAATTAATTATCGACATCTTTGATGCTGGTTCTAACTCTGCTAATATCGCACACGGCTCTGCTGGTTTAACACTAGCTAAAGCATTAACTGTGTACGAAACATTTGGCGAAGCTGATGTACCAGACGATGGACAAAGATACTTTGTTGTGTCGCCTGCTGGCTGGGCGGATCTACTACAAATAGATCAATTCAGTAGAGCAGAATATGTGGGAGAGCAAGACTTACCTTACGCTGGTGGCATGACTGCTAAGCGTTGGTTAGGATTCTTGTGGTTCACACATTCGGGATTAACTGTTGACTCTAGTAACCGTGATTGTCACGCTTGGCACAGTAGTAGTGTTGGCTTGGCAACTGGTTCAGATGTTAGGACAGAAATGAACTATGTACCTGAAAAGGTCAGTAACTTGATTACATCGTACTTTAGTGCTGGAGCTGTTGAAATAGACGGCAATGGTCTAATACAATGTATCATAGCAGAATAAGGAGGATAACATGGCTTTAGATGCAACTAACTTAAAAAAGATAGCTGGCGCTGGCAATCAGAATCTCTTTATTTATAAGAGTACTGACGCTCCAGCAACTGTTGCTGGTTCAGGTTACTTTAACTCAGTAACTGATAACTTGAAACAATTTGATATTATCTTAGTAGTAGGTACCACAGGTGGTACTGCAACTGGAGATTTAATATTTGTAACAAGTGCAACAGGAGCTGCGACTGTAACCTGTACGAACGGCACGTAATGGTATTAGAGGGAGAGTTTTTGAGACTCCAAGTTCTCTCCCTCTTTTAAAAATATGAGCGCAAGTAGTAAATTTGATATATGCAGTAAGTCTTTAGTATTAGTAGGAGCTAATACAATAAGCAGCTTTTCGGCAAATACTACTGAATCTGTTGTAGCTAATCAATTATATGAAACTACATTAGAGAATATGCTCACACGATCCCGTTGGAGATTTGCTTCTAAACAAGCACAATTATCTCGCAATGCTTCAGCACCAACAGCTAGATGGTCAGCAAAATATGCTGTACCTACTGGAACATTAATCATTCATACTGTTACTGTTAATGATAATGTTATTGAATTTGATCGTTATGAAGATGACATATTATGTGATGCTTCATCATCAGATACTGTAGTAGCTGATTATACTTTTCAACCCTCAGAGGCTAATTTTCCACCCTATTTTGAACAAGCATTAGTATTTGAACTAGCGTCTTTATTCGCTGGCGCAATAGCTAGAAACGATAGTTTGTCTACTCTTTACCAGAATAGAGCAATGGCTCAACTAGCAATAGCTAGAGCAGCTGATTCTCAAGCACAAACTACTCGTAAAGTAGACACTAATAGATTTAGAAATAGGAGGAATGCAGGAGCTTTAGGCACAATTAAAGCTACTGTTAGCTAATAGATGGGTGTATCAAGGGTAAACCAAACAAGTTTTCACTCAGGAGAATTATCTCCATTACTTGAAACTAGAAACGATTTAAAAGTTTATGGATCTGGCTTAAAGAAAGCAAGAAATTGTTTATTAAGAAACCAAGGATCAATAGAGAGAAGACCTGGAACTTATTTTAGAGCAGACTTAGGAGGACAATCTAGATTAGAATCCTTTATATTCTCTGGCGATCAGGAGTATGTCTTCGCCTTTCAAAACACTGCTCTTAAGATATACTCCACTGCTGGAGCATTACTTCAGACTATAACTTCACAACCTTGGGTTACAGCAAATTTATTCGAATTAACCTTTACACAACAAGCTGACACAATGATTGTTTTTCATGAAGATTTTATGCCAAGAATCATTACTAGAACAGGAGCAACTACTTTTACTTCGGCAGCATTAAGCTTTGATAGTAGTGTAAATGATGAAAAAGTATACCAGCCTTATTTTAAGTTTGCTGCTGATACAGTCACATTAGATATCAATTCAGTTACAAAAGGCGATACAAACGTCACATTAACTACATCTGATGATTATTGGGTTGCAGACCATGTTGGTACTAGAGTACGTTATATGGGAGCAGAACTGCTTATTACGGCTCGTACAAACGCTACTACAGCTACTGGTACTCTAAAACAAGTGCCAATCATGGAATTAGATGAAGATCCGTTTGCAACATCAGCTGGGAGTGCAGTTGTAGTAGTAACTCATGTAGCTCATGGATTTTCTACAGGGGCTTCTGTAACCATAGCTGGATCAGAGTCTATATTTGACACCGATGGAAATGGTATATCTTACTCAAACTTAAATGGAGCTAGAACAATTACTGTAGTAGATGACAATCACTATCAATTTACAACAGGATCATCAGATGCAGCAACAGAATCTGTAGACGGAGGAGGTGTACGGGTTACTGTATCTGGTCATCCACCTACTAGAAATTGGGATGAACAAGTAGTATCTGCTGTTAATGGATACCCAAAAACAGGAGTATTCCATGAACAAAGATTATTTATAGCTGGAGTTACTAATATTCCTGATCTAGTAGCTGGTAGTCAGTCAGGAGCATTTTTTAATTTTGATACAGGAGAAGCTTTAGATTCAGAATCTATACAAATACAAATAGCATCAGACGAAATTAATGAAATAAGACATTTAAAATCATCTAAAGTATTAGAAATATTAACTAATACTGCTGAATTTTTCTTAAAAGCTTCAATAGGTAAACCATTAACACCAACAGATATACAGATTGTTAGACAATCATTGTTTGGGTGTAGTCAAAAAGCAATGCCAAGGCAATATGATGGAGGCACTATTTACATTCAAAACAACAACAAAACCGTTAGAGAGTTTGTTTTTAATAGCTCAACAGAAGAATTTGCATCAGCTCCAATTGCTTTAATATCTAATCATGTAGTTAGTAATGCAACAGATACTGCTCAAGTTAATTCATTAACAGATCGTGATGAACAATTATTCTTTATAGTTAATGTAGATGGAACTATGGCTGTATATTCTGCACAAAGATTACAAGAAGTAAATGGATGGGTTATCTGGACTACAGGTACTATTGAATCTGTATGTTGTACTTCTCAAATTACTTATGTTGCAGTAAAAAGAACTATAAATTCAGCTACTGTTTATTATTTAGAACAATTCGCATCAACATCTTTTGATATACCAACAGACATGACCGTAACCAAAACATTGTCTGGGAGCTACCAACCACATGGGTCCCCCTTGACCAACGGTACAACGAGTAGCTCCACTGGTGTAATTGTCAATGGGTTTACTAATGCTCCTCAAGTAGGAGAGAAGTTTACCTTTGCTGGCAATGCCACAGTATATACTATAAATGCGGCATCAGCTACTTCAAACTCTGGAGAGTATAGCTTAACGCTTAACGCTGCTGTCAGCACAGCTAACGATGTGGCTCTTACATTCACAGCTTCTAAAACATGGTCAGGTTTAAATGCTACTCCTGATATGAGAGGATTAACGGTACACGGAACATCTGGATCAACAGAGGGAGGAAATATCAATTATTATGGAGACGGAACAGTTACTAGTGGGGGTGTTGTTGTACTTGACTCTGTTGCTGCTGCTGTAGATATAGGGTTAGATTATACATTTGAGATGGAAACTATGCCAGCAGACGGAAAGATTGGAACTTCAGCAGCTGCTTCTCCTCTCACTAATTACCCAAGAAAGATAGGAAAAGCTATTTTTAATTTATCTGCTACTTATAATCTTAAAGTAAATACTATGGATGTAATCGTAAATGATGTATCTAATCTTAATAATGCAGATACTTTAACAGCATTTACAGGATTAAAAGAGGTACATTTTTTAGGTTATGACAATAAACCTTACATGGCTATAACACAATCTGCACCTTTACCTGTTAGAATATTAACTTTAACAACGGAGATTTATTACTAATGTGTGATCCAGTTTCAATGACTTTAGCAGTTTCAAGTGGGATGAGTACAGCAGGTGGTTACTTAGCAGGTACTAGTATGTTTTCTGGCTTAGGCGTAGGTATGGTAAATGCTGCATCAGCTATTAATGCAAGCAGTAGTTTTGTTAAAGGGTTATCAGCAATACAAGGTACTGTTGGTACTGCAATGAATATAGGTAATGCAGTAAGAGGAGCTGGACAGCTTTACGGAGATTACCAGACTAGAAAATATGCTGGAATGCAAACTCAATTAGCAATAGAGCAACAAGAGTTTAAAGAAAAAGAATTAAAAAGACAAAATGAATTAGAACAATTAAATGCAAAACAAGAAGAATTAGATCGTAGAAATGTTTATTATGCAAATCAAAAGAAAAATAGAGCGTATGCAAGTAAATATGGGTATACAACAGAATCTCCATCTTACAGAGCATTTTTAGATTCTAATAGAGAAACAGCAATGATGGATAGTTATCTAACCAGATTGCTAGGCAGAGAAACAGCTTTATCAACAGCTAAATCAATAGATCAAACTTATGTAGCAAGAAAAGGTTTGACTGAGGGATATAAAACACAAGCAAAAGCAAGCGTTACAGATACATTATTAAAAACTTATGACGCTTTAACAACGTAGGACAATATGGCATTAGAAAGAGAAAAACAACAGAAAACATTAGCTAATCGAATAGGAGTAAATAGAGGAGAGGGCTATTCAACTGCTGCTTCTGGGCTTGCTCAAGCAGAAAGGGCTATAGAGAAAACTGTAAATCAATTTTCTTATAGTGCTGAAAAATATTTAACCAGAGAGAATACTAAACGAGGAGAAGAGAGAGCAAGAAACCAAGAATTTGGAAGAAAAACATTATCTTATGTTAATGATGACGGTACTTCATATGAAATGGATATGGTAGTACCTATTGATCCTCCTATTTTTATAAGCAAATCAGAAGAAGATGCTTATGAAAAAGAATCGTTTATTATTTATAAAAATTCTACAAGAAACGCTTTATATAGAGTAGTAGATGATACATATAATCAAGCTATTGATGCTAATGCAAGTATGCCTGACTTTCAAAAGATGGTTGAGGCAAGAACACAAGTTTATATTGATGAATTACCAAGTAATTTTAAAACTATAGGAAAAGGTTTTGTTTCAGATCGCATAGTAGAGAGAGCGCCATTAGTAGATAAACATTTTACTAATGTAAGAAATAAAGCTTCAGAATTAGAAATAACCAATTCTATTAACACAGTTAAGAAAGAATCTTTTGAAGCAACTATCATGAACAATCCATTGATGATAGGAGAATTAGAAAAAGATATGGAAGAGAACCTCTATCTTATTGAAAATGCTAGATATTTTGAATCAGATGCTCATAAACAACACGCTATAAATATATTAAAAGGAGATTATGTTGTTAATGAAAAGATTAGGGCTGTGTTTGGGGATTCATTAGCTCATGATCCCACTGATGATATTTCTGGAAGTTTAGGAGTTACTGTAACAAATTTAGAATCTTTATATTCTATTTTAAGCAATCCATCTATAGGTAGTGTCGATATAACAATGGATAATGGTAAAGTAAAAACCATTACTAGAGCAGAAATTAAAGATTCTGTAAGTCCAGAAGTCTGGCATGAAATATCTGAAACTAAAGCTAAGTCAGTTAAAGATTTAATTACTCATGCTAAAACAAAAGCAGCAGCTCAGGCTAAACATGAAGCAACATTTAATGAATTAAAGATTAAAAACACTATCATCACAGATTCTGAAGATGTATTTGAAGATGCTAGAAGTAGACAATATTTGTTTGATGAATACAAAAAATCTAAACCAAATAAGCATATTAACGATCAAGAAATCCTAATGGACCCTGATTTTTATATGTTTACTTTAGATGAATATGAAGTTTTAGAACCTACTATGTTGAAGAAAATAAAGAAATTTGCTAATCGTCCAGATCCAGCAGCAATGGATGCTTTTACAGCAAATGTATTATCTAAAGTATTAGATTCTAAATTATCATACACAGCATTAGATTTAACAGAACAACAAAGAGCAGTATTAGATAATTTTACTGACAGAGTAAGAGAGGGAATGGGTGTAGATGCAGCTGTATCAAGATCAGCTATGGTAAAAGAGTTAGAATTAGATAAAAATTCTGTTCATAACACTCTATTTACAGAATATTTAGCTAACAATAAAGAAAGTATTAATGAAGATTTTAATAGCAAACAAAAATTTGATCAGTATGTAACTAGCAGAATTGTTAACGATCATCTGGATGACGCTGGCTTTTTTGATACTGATGAGGGAACTATGATATCTGCATTTATTGTTAATGATATTAAAAGAGAAATTGCAGCAAGAGTTACTGCTCAAAATGCTATGCCTTTAACAGATGAACTTATGGATCATGTAATAGCTAAAAAACTAGCAAGAATTAGAAACGGGCAGGACCCAAGATATGGATTTTCTCCATCAAGTATACCAGCAATGGCTAGTACTTATGATGGTGTAGATGCAACTCAGGCTGCTTTTGTTAGACACCCTCCAGAAACTGTATATGGAGAAAATGGAACTATTGATTATATGCTTCCATTGATTGAAGAAATGATTAGAGATGAAATAAAAAATTCTGATGCTTTTTCAGCAGATGTAGATAGTTTTAGTTTTGGAGAAACTTTTGAAGATAGCAATGTAAGACTAGGAATAGCTCATACAGGAAATCCAAAGAATCCAGCATATAATCTTTATATAGCAGATAATGGTGGAGGGACACAATTGTACGGAAATCAAATGTTAGTCCTAACTAAACAAAATTTTAAAGAAGAAGCTTATAAATACAGAAATTATATGAAACACGCTCCAGACGGTATGTCATTTAAAGAATGGAGGGCTAAACATGGAAACGATTAGAGAGAGTCAAAAAGCCGAATATGATAAGAAGTTAGAAGAATTACAAAAAGTAGACTACACCGAAGACATAGAAACAGCTAGTACATTAGCTCAAAATCCTATTGATATGTATACCAATCAAGGATTTATGGGAGATGTAGGAGATGAGTTTATGCTCTATTGGATGGGGCAACTTATTGATAGCGATCCACAGAATTTAGGAGATTATAGTCATCATGAAGATCCTACATATAATCCTTATGAGAGAGAAAACATAGAGGGATATGAAGATAAAGGAGAATTATTTTTAGATATTAAGAATAAAGAACATCATGACTATGTTAAATCTAGAATAGATATTAACCAAGCTAGAATGAATAGGTTGGAAGCTAGTCCAGATAGAACCTGGGGTCCAGCTTTAGCTGCTGGTATCTTTGATCCAATTAACTGGATACCTGTTCCATGGGTTAAAGGATTAAGTTTTTGGGAAAAAGCAGGAAAAGGTGGATTAGCTTCTGCCGCTCTTGTCGGAGCTACCGAACCTATAAGAAGAAGTTACGATCCATTAGCTACTGATGAACAAACCATAGCATATGTAGGAACAGCTTTTATATTAGGTGGAGCGTTTAGTGGGATATTAGCTCCAACAGTTAGATCAGGCAAAGGAAATTTAAGAAGTACAGGTGGTTTAGATCCTGCTGTTAGTAAAAAAACAATACATGACAAAGGCGGAGTTAAAAAACTAGAAGAAAATGCTCATGAAGCTCAATATATTACAGAGGGTAAAGGTGGATTATTTGATGGATTACAAATAAAAGTTACTAAATTTAATCAAAAAATGAAACTTTTAGAAGATACTGAAATAGATATCTTTGTTAAACCAACATCTCTCTGGCTTAGTAAAAATGACACTTATGTTCAAAAAACTTCCAAGATTAAGACTAGAAGAGCAGATGTAGTAGTAAAAACTAATAAAGGTAAGACTACTATTTTTGTAGATGAGATGAGATTAAAGAGAGAGTTTGAAATATATAAGCGTACCGGCAAACCTTTACCAGATATACCTCAACCTATTGCTAAATTGATGAGAGATCATACAGATTATGTTAATTTTTCTATAAAAAGAGAATTATGGAAAAGAAATAACTATATAGAGCCACGTAAAAAGAAAGAAACAGTAGATGCTTACAATAAAAGAGCCACAAAAGCAGTTTTTATGGACTCTATGAAGCAAAAACAAGGGCTTTATACCACAGAATTAGGAAATGTACCTGGATTTAAACATTTTTTAAAGATGTTAGACGAATTTACAGACACAGGTAAGGTAGTACATCAGTTTTCAGCACATCCACAGATTGCATCTTATTTAGCCAGAGATATTTTTGAGCTAATAGGAGATTATGGAACAGTTTTAAGAGGACAAAAAGAGGGTATAAGATTAAACACTTCTGCTCATCTTGAAGTACAAACTACTAAAGAAATTGAGCTTCAAGAAGCACTTAGAGAGGTTCATGAACAGTTTGTTAAGTACATGACAGGATCTAAAGAGAGTAAATATATGTTAGGCGGCAATAGAACAGCTGCTTCTTTAAGATTTTCTAGTTGGGCTGATGAATTAAAGTATAGTTTTAATAAAAATATGGCAATTATGAGAAACTCAGTACTTGGTCAGAACCAACAAATGCCAATCAAACCTAAAAATACTTGGAATGAATTTCAAAGAGATGTGGCACACGCTGCAATGGATAATGATGTTTTAAATAAAAAAGGAATTAGACCAGAAATAAGAGATGCTGCTCTTGCTTATAGAAAATATAAAGGAAAATTAGGCAAAGAAGCTGCTGATCTAGGGATGTTTGCTTCTCAAAAAGCATACCAAAGACAGTTATTAATTAAAAATGAAATCCTAAAAGATGTAAAAATAGCAATAAAAGAAGCTAAAAACGATATACAGCTTAAACAATTGAAAGATTTAGAAACTAGATTAGGCGAAGAAGTTATTACAAATCAAAAAGCATTACAAGAAATTTCAGATGGCATAAGAACTGATTTTAAAATGGATGAAGAATACTTTACCAGATTCTGGAATAGAGAAATAATCCTAAAAAATCCTGATAAATTCAAAGCTATACTCAGAAAATATTTTAATGACAGAATAGTAGCTACTAGAGGTAAAAAGTTTGAAGGATACAAAGGTGCAGATGAATATGCAGATTCAATGTATGAAACTATATTAGATACATCAGCTAGTTATGATGCAGATGGAATATTAAGCATGGGTGTATTTGGTCAAGGTACTTCAAGGGCTGGCGTTAAATCCCTAATGGAAAGAAATATTGATATACCAAATAAATTCTTCCTTAAAGAAGAAAATATGGTAGACGGCATAGCTTTTATTGAAACTAACTTAACTGATGTTATGAAAATGTATAAAGCTAGAATGAGTGCAGCTATTGCTATTACTAAAAGATTTGGAGATCGTCATGCTATAAACCATACTCATAAATTAGAATTATCTTTAATTAAAGAAACAGTTACTACGGCTAAAGATGTTACTCGTAAGAATAAAGTATTAAATGCTTTCCAAGATGCTAAAGATAAACTATATGGAACATTTAATTCAGCAGATGGTATGTCATTTAATAAACAAACAGCTGGATTTTTAAGAAATATGGTTTCTTACGCTTCTATGGGCAAAGTAGTATTTACTGCTCAAGCTGATATGGGTAGACCAATTATGGTACATGGCTGGAGCCGTATATTTGAAAGTGTATTTAGACCTATGAGGCAGAATCCTGCTCTCTGGGCTGCTATTAATAAAGATGCACAGTTTCTTAACCCATTATCAGAATTAACTAGTCTTACTGGAGTAGCTGGAGAAAGATTTTATGGAAGTATGGTAGGTCCACAAGGATACTCAGGCAATTGGTTTAATAGATTTTTCTATCAACCTGCTCAAAGAGGGCAGGGTTTATGGTATTGGGCTAATGGTTTAACTCCCTGGACTATTAAGATGAAACAATTCTCTACTATGGTTTCACAACATAGATTTATAGAAGATATTGTACTCGCTTCTAAGAATCAATTAGGAAAAGAGGGTTTAGATCGCCTGGCATATTATGGAATTGATGATTCTGCTATTAAAGTTATGGCTAAAATGCCTTGGCAAAAGGATGGAAAAGTATATCTTCCTAATTCTAGAGCGTGGATTAAGAAAAAAAATGGCGCTAAAGCTTTAGGTATTATGAGAAGAGCAGTTAAAGCTGATGTAGAAAGGACTATTATTACTCCATCTCCTAACGACAAACTCAATATGATGTATGGTGTTATAAGAATTAATAGTGATGAAGTCGCTGATGCTTTTAATAACCCAATAGGTAGAGCGTTAGGCTTTACTAAAACAGATAGAGGTGGGAAATTTCAGAATGCTTACTTGGCTCTTCCTCTTCAATTCTATTCATGGATGGTTGCTGCTAACAGAAAACTATTAATGTCTGGCGTTGCTGGTAGAGATTTATATTTAATGCAAGGTGGAGCTGCAATGGTAGGTTTTGCTATCTGGGGAGATTTCTTAAAGTCTCCAGAGTGGTGGTACAACAAACCATTCAGTGAAAAAATGCTAACAGGTGTAGAAAAATCAGGTGTCTTAGCTATATTTTCTGACTTACCACATATGGTTGAAACAGTATCTGGACATGAATATGGGATTAGACCAATGTTTGGGATGAAAGATCCGTATGGAAATCCTGAAGATCATGACGCTTATAGACCTATACTTGGAGCAGCTGGTAGTAATATACTAGATATATATAAAGCTTTCGATGGAGGGAGTGGTAAAGAACAACAAGACGCTATAAGAAGAATGATTCCATTTAACAATTGGTTAGTCTGGGATCGTATGTTTAAAAAAGTTTACAATGGATTAAATGAATGACAATTGCAAGTAACAAAAATACACCTAGAGTAGCGTATACAGCCACAGCTAACCAACAAGCTTTTACTATTCCATTTGAATTCTTTGCTGTTGGAGATGTTAAGGTTTATAACGGTACAACATTACTCACATATGACGCTAATGCTGATGCTGTAAACGAGTATTCCCTAACTGGTACAGCTTCTGATAGTGATGAATCTTATGAGTATGGAGCTGGAGGCACAGTAAATATAGGAGCTACCGGCATCTCTGCTGGAGCTATCATTACTATTATTAGAGATATAACCATAGAGAGAACATCAGATTTTTCTCCATCTGGAGCATTTTCTGTTACTGATCTTAATACAGAATTAGATAAAATATATGCAAAACTATCTGATATAGACCAACAATCGGATCGTTCAGTAAAATTATTAGATACAGATTCAATTTCTGCCACTGTAACTTTGCCAGCTAAGGCGACCAGAGCATCTAAGGTATTAACCTTTGATAGCGATGGGAATGTAGCAACGACATACACAGCTGTAGATACAACTACTGTAGCTGGGATAGCATCCAATGTCACAACTGTAGCTGGTATTTCCTCAAACGTCACCACTGTAGCTGGCATCTCGTCAAACGTTACATCCGTTGCCAGCATTTCTTCAAATGTGACTACGGTGGCAGACAACACATCAAACATTAATACGGTAGCTGGGATATCATCTAATGTTACAACAGTAGCTGGAATTGCTGCCAATGTGACAACAGTAGCGAGCAATGTATCTGGTATCAATGACTTTGCAGATAGGTATAGAGTAGCTTCCTCTGATCCATCCAGCTCATTAAACGCTGGGGACCTAGTATTTAATACAACAGCTAATCAATTAAAGTATTACTCTGGTAGTGCATGGGCTGTAGTAGCAAACACAGATACTAATGTCAGCATATCAGCAAACGATTCCACTTCTGGATTGCTTGGAGCTAAGCTTACAGCAACAGGTAGCACAGGGATTACACTAACGGAAACCAATGATGGAAGCGCAGAGACTTTAAACATTACGGCAGCAAGTATGCCTAACTCTTCTCTGGCTAACTCATCTATAACAATTAACGGTAGTGCTGTATCTCTTGGTGGGAGTGTGAGTGTTGGGGAAACTAAACCTACGATCAGCTCAATTTCTCCTAGCACAATACCTAATACAGCTACATCTATTACTATATCTGGGACTAATTTTGTAACTTGTCCTCAAGTAGAGGCACTAAACCCATCGACAGGGATTTGGTATCTGGCTAACTCAGTATCATTTACCAATGCTACAACGATTGTGGCTAATTTTACTTTATCAGTAGATGCTACTTATAAATTAAGAGTAGAGAATCCAGATGGCTTAAGCGTATTGAGTAGCTCAGCATTGCTTACAGTATCAGATGCACCTACATGGTCTACATCTGCTGGAAGTTTAGGAAGTGTAGCATCAGGAGCATCAGTATCTTTAGATGTAGATGCCTCATCAGACTCAACAGTAGCATTTAGTGAGACAACTAGCGTACTCACAAGCAACTCAAATACGCCAGCAAGTACAATGAATTTAACTCTTAACTCGTCAACAGGAGCGATCACTGGTACGGCTCCTAGTCCGACAAGTGAAACCACATATAACTTTACATTACGAGCAACTGATGCCGAGAGCCAAACAGCAGATAGGGCATTTAGTATTAAAGTAACAGTAGGAATTAATAACTCTGGAGGATTTAACTAATGGCTAACTCATATTTAACAAGAGCAACATCGTCGGGTGGAAACCAAAAGACTTATACAGTATCTGGTTGGTATAGATTTAGTCATTCAGATCATAGCAGTATGACTATGTTTAGTAGTGATATAGAAGATGATGGTGCTAATTATGCAAGTTTATCTATGGAGTCTGGTGGACAATTAAAATTTATAAATATGACAAGTAGTTCTCTTGTTACTAATTATCAATCTAACCCTAGATTTTTAGATACAACAGGTTGGTATCATATTGTTTTAAGAGTGGACACTACACAATCTACTGCTGGAGATAGAATTAGATTATATGTAAATGGCAATCAAATAACTAACTGGGCTTATTCTACTACACCTAACCAAGATACAGATACAGGATTATTTAAAAGTGCTACTGCTACATTAGTAGGAATTAGACACCCAAGCTCATCTCCTAATTATTTTGAGGGAGAGATAGCACATCTCCATATAGTAGATGGAACAAGTTATGCACCAACCACTTTTGGAGAAACAGACAGCACGACTGGTGTATGGAAACCTATTTTAAACCCATCAGTAACTTATGGAACTAACGGGGCTTTTTTAAAGTTTGAAAATAGTGGAGCTATGGGTACAGATTCAAGTGGGAATAGTAACACATTTACAGTTAGTGGTGATTTAAAACAAATGCCATCTACACCCCACAACAAATTTCCAAGAATGAATCCTAGAGGTACAAATACAAGTTATGACACACCTGTCTATCAACCAAATGGCGGCAGAAGTTTTTGGGGTACAACAGGTGTAACTAGATGTTGTATGACAGATATGTGTTTTGCTGGTGGTAAATGGTATTGGGAGGCTAAAATTGAAAAAAATGATGCCTCATCTTCATTAGGTGTGTTTTTAACAGACTCAACATCGGCAAAAAGAATAGAACAGTTTAATGCAGACCTATCATTACAAAGTGCTGCTAATGGTGGTAATGGTGCTATAAGTTTTCTTGCAAACTCATCATCATTAATACAAATGGGTAACAGTACAACTAGCTATGGTACAGGAATAAGTGATGGAGATATTCTTATGTTTGCTTTCGACTGTGCAACAGGCAAAGTTTGGGTAGGTCGTAATGGCACATGGTTTAATGCACCTGGAACTTCTGATGTTGGCAATCCAGCAAGTGGTACAAACGATAGTGGGAAAACATTAACAAACACAGACAGAGAATTATATGCTTTTTATGTAGCTGGACAAGCGTCAAGCTCAACAAATAGACTTGTGCATACAAATTTTGGAGATGGTTATTTTGCAACGACCGCAGTAGCATCTTCAAACTCAGATGCAGCTGGTTTAGGTTCATTTGAATATGCTGTACCGAGTGGATTCTATGCAGTATGCTCTAAGAATATACAGGATTACGGAGGTTAATTATGGCAACATTTAGTAAAGTAGTAAAACCATCAGCACATCATGATGAAAAAACATGGACTGGAAGTGCAAGCACTCTAGCTATAACTGGTTTAGAATTTCAGCCTGATTGGGTGCTGTTTTTTGGTAGAAATTACACAGGAAATAATTTAGTTGTTGATTCAGTAAGAGGTTTTAATAAATGGATATACCTTGATGAAACAGATGGAGAAGATACTAACACATCAGTAACTGCTACATCAGATGGTATTTCAATGGATGGCAATACATTAAATTGCAATAGCAGCAGTGATGGTCATATAGGAATGTTTTGGAAACTAGCTGGTTCAACAACAACTAATGATGCTAGTGCTACAGGAGTAGGCACAATAGACTCAAGTTATCGTGCTAACACAGATGCTGGACTATCAGTAGTAACATGGGAGGGTACAGGTGCAAATGGTACAATAGCACATGGACTAGGAAAAATTCCTGACACAATAATTTTTAAAGATATAGAACAAGATGGATATAATTGGGAAATGTATACTCATGGTGGTAATCGTGCTAGTCAAACTGGAGGACAGATTGATGAAACAGACACACAACAATTTTTTAATCCAGGTGTATCACAAAATGACGACCATGAGTATTGGAATGACACAGCACCAACTTCTACTGTCTTTAGTATTGGTAGTAAAAATAATGTAAACCAAAGTGGTATAAGTCAAGTAGCATTTTGTTTTGCGAATACTAATGGTTGTTTACGCACTGGAACATATCAAGGTAATGGAAAAACACATGGACCTTTTGTTTTTACTGGGTTTAAACCAAGAGCAGTATGGATAGCAAGATATGATACTACAGGAGAAAATACATCTTGGAAAACTTCTACTACTATGGCTCTCGGTCCAGATAATGCTGCACAAAGTGGTAGTGGTAGTAATCATGGTAATGCTATTGAACACAATATGAAACTAGACAGTACTCATAATGGTGCATCAGAAGTAGCGTCGCAAGACAAGATACAATTTTTTGCACAAGGGTTTTCTCCATTTACAACAGATAATAAATCTAATGGCGGTGGAAATTTTTATGTGTATATAGCATGGGCAGACCAACCATCAGTAACAACAACTAAATTATTAACAACGGCGTTTTAAAATGATACCAATGGAATTATTATCAATGTTAGCATCTACTGTACTAGGTGGAGTCATGTCTATCATGGCACAGAAAGGACAGGCTGAAGCTGAGAGAGAGAAGATGTTAATGCAACGTGCAAACTTTGCAGCTAAACAAACTGATAAAGCAAGAGCAGTTTCAGATCCTCACACTAAGCACACAAGGAGATGGATAGCCTTGATGTGCGTTTTTTCTATTATTGTAGTACCAATCGTTGCTCCAATCTTTACTGATGTAAACATTGCATACCAGATAGTAACTGAAGCTGATAGTGGCTGGTGGATATTTGGATCTACCTATGAAACCTCATACTTTGAAGAGGGCAACACTATCTTTATAACTAATCTTCAATCACATACTATATTCTCAATCATAGGATTATACTTTGGTGGTAGCTTAACGAGGAAATAATTATGAGCTTATATGAAAACATAAACAAACGTAAGAAAGCTGGTACAAGTAGAAGCAAAAAGAAATCTACTATAACTAAGAAAGCATATGACAATATGAAGAAAGGCTTTCCTAAGAGGAAAAAATAATGGTAGCTAAAAAATATCAAAACCCAAGTGGTGGATTGAATGCAGCTGGAAGAGCATACTTCAAAAGAAAAGAGGGAGCTAATCTTAAAGCACCCGTTACAGGTAAAGCACCTAAAGGATCTAAAGCGGCGGCAAGACGTAAAAGTTTTTGTGCCAGAATGTCTGGAGTTAAAGGACCAATGAAAGATAGTAAAGGCAGACCTACTAGAAAAGCATTGGCATTAAGAAAATGGAAATGCCGTACATAAAACAATGCTGTTATGTAATGCTGGTTATTATACTAGCTTACGGAATAGCTGATGCCATAGGAGATGTTACTTCATCTGGCTCAACCACGAATACCCAGTCCAATAATGCTGGTTCAAACACAGCAATTACTGGAGGTTATGAGTCAGCGACCACATATCAGTCAGGCTCATCCTCTAGTACTACTACCAATAATGAAACCAACAATAGTACCAATCAGAAAACAGCTGTAAACAGCGCCTCAGCGCCCTCTATGAGCGTATATGGACAGGACTCTTGTGTCATTCCATTGGCTGCTGGAGTCACAGTGATAGGATTCAGTGGTAGTTTTGGTAGCTACATGGTAGATGAGGAGTGTGAGCGTAGAAAATCTGTAGCTGTATTAGCTAAGCTTGGCATGAAAGTTGCAGCAATCTCTCTCATGTGCCAGAACAAAGATGTCTGGCAAGCCATGATGGATGCCGGTACACCATGCCCTATCGAGGGATTGATAGGAGCTAAAGCTAAAGAGAAATGGATGGAGAAACGTAGATTAGAATTAACAGGAGGTACTCAAACTAAACCGAGTATGACGTGGAATGAGAAGCCTATGCCTAGCGGCAATATTACTAAGTAGTACTGTACTTGCAGATACTACCGGCAACCTGATAACCAATGGTAACTTTAACAGTGGTACTACAGGCTGGACTCTATCAGGAGATGCACAACGAATAGGAGATTGCTGTCCAGGGGGACACGATCTAGAGTTTGGGGATAGTGGTAGCATAGAACAATCCTTTGACTTACTCTCTAACACCATCACACAACCTATGCTTAACAATGGCATTACCCTTAACTCATCTGTTGAAGTACAGAATGGAGAGTGTGGAGTATCAGGATGTTGGGGAGGTAGCGGACCAGCAGATACCTTTACGATCAGACTACAAATCAGAGATTCAGAGAGCAATGTACTAGCTACAACAACACAGGAGAGAACTAATGTTACGGGAATTAATGGAAAAGATTTTACAGATAGCGTTTCGTTTACTGGGACAGGGTCTAATGGGGGAAATATATTTATTAGTGGTACTGACGGCAATAGTCCTAACAGTCTTGGTGGTCCTAATGTGGATAATATTTCTGTAACCATGACGTACGATCCAATCGTACTCTCAGCTACACAGACAGCAATCATAGCCACAGCCTTTGAAGAGATTGAAGAAGTCTTAACGACAGTAAGTCCAGAAGAATTATTTATATATCAAGAGTTTATAGTAGAAGAGTTCATACCCTTTGAAGAACCAGAGATTTTAATAGAGATAATAGAAGAAATAACTTTCGAAGAGATAGCTATTGAAGAGATCAACACAGGTATTGTTGAAATATTTACTGTAGCTATTGAAGAAGAAATTGTACCTATGGAGGTAGCATATGAAGAACCGCAGACCATCGAGGCGTTCGCAACAGAAGTCGAAAGCTTTGAAGAAGCAAATGAAATTACAGAAACAATTGAACCAACAGGAGAAATCCCAGGAGGAAATCCAAATGAACAAAATAAAACTATCGAAGCAAACACTGAAGCTGAAGAAGAAATCACAGTCGCAAGTGGAGAAGAGGAGTCCAGAGGAACTGAAAGCGTATCTGAATCAGAAGTCGCCAGTACTCAAGGAGGAGAATCCAACAGCAATGATGAAGCCAGCTCCGAAACCTCAAGTAGTGAGTCCGAAAGTGGAGCCGAAAGTAGAAGTGAAGCCTCAGCGAATACAGACTCTGGAAGTGGAGTTGAGTCCGATGCAGAAGTTTCGGAAGTGGCTAGCCAATCTATTCAAGTAGAGGATATAGAGAAGCAAGTAGCCCAGACTATTACATCAGTAGATCAACAGCTAGTAGCTACATCTAATATTGTAGCTAAGCTAATGGCTACTACTAACCTTGATTCTTATAGCAATATGAACCAAGATATACTAATACAACCAACAATTGATGGAGGTAATGTAGATGAATACTATTCAAGAAACTATAGCGATGGTAGAAATATATATGCTGAGACTCAAGTTAGCTATAATGACCCAGTGTTTCTTTATCAAAGGAAGATTGAAGAAACTGTGGATCAAGTGATTAGGGCTGAAGAACATCTAAGGAGGATACGTGGATATTAAAGTAATAACAGGGGCTATTGGTTTAGTCATTACATTAGGAGGATTGTTTGTCTATCAAGGACAATTGATTCAAAGAGTTGAGGTATTAGAAGCTAAGTCAGCGCCAGATATTAAACCTCTGACTGCTGACATAGCTATTAATAAAGCAGAAATTGCAGTACTTAAAGCAAAGGTAGAAGAGATTAAGGCTCGTAGCGATAATCCTCTTCAGTAGTAGAGTTATAATAATCTAGTAACTCTTGCTCTGTACCATGTTCTTTCTGCCATGATTTGGTACCCCCATGGATACCATACTTGGGATGTTGATGGTGGTCCCAGCAAAGTGGAATAAACTTCTTACTTCGCTGAGACATACCGACATCAGATCGGAAGTGATGAATACTAGCAGGAACGAATCCTTTTCCTTGCCGCCTACACACAATACATCCATAGCATTGTGCCATATAACTCATTATCTTCTTCTCTCTTTTGTTTGGTGCTTTCTTCTTAGGCATTCTGCTATCAGTGTAGAGTAGCAGGAAGACGTATCTTCCTAATACCATGCTTAGATATTATGATTAGATTTTCTTTCTCTAATCTTTTAACAATCTTATACGCCTGGGATATAGCTGAAAGACTTAATCCCTCAGCTATTTCCCTATACGTTGGAGCATACCCATTAGCAGTAATAAAATGCTTAATATATTCTAGCACTTCTGTCTGCAATCTAGTCATTAGAATGGTGGAGATGTGTCGTCATCATCCTCAACAGATGCAGGTGTACTGTTAATGGATGCACTATCATCTTTACTTCCTAACAATTGGATGTTGTGACCAAAGGATACTTCTACTAGAGGTACTGTTCTAGCTTCCCCAGTATTACGATCCTTGCTTTCAAAGCTAGTAACCAATCCCTCAAGGTATACTTGTTTACCTTTCTTTAGATAGGGATGTAAGTTTTCTACTAGCTTTTCATTCCATACTATTACATTGTGCCATTCAGTTACTTCCTCTTTACCTTTTCTTCTATTGGTAGCGAGACCAAACTTCATGTATTGTTTGCCAGCTTTAGTATCGTGAAGCTCAGCATCCTTGCCGAGTCTTCCGATTAGGCTGACTCTGTTTAAGTCATTAGCCATTATTGTTTCCTCCGTTTAGTTTCTTACGATGTATTTCTCCAGCTGCTTTGATTTGCATTTGAACTGGATCATTAAATACTGTTTCTATTATTTTCCATTTCTCATTTATCCAAGCATCTAACTGCTCGATAGTTTGAGTAGCTTCCATTGTTGTAATGTAATCATCTGGGTCATATAGGTCAGACTCATCTTCCTTACCGGTAGCCATAGAGAATAGTTTCATTTGGCAATACTTGAGAGCGTAAGACTGTGCCTTACCTGCTCCCTTGTCCTGCTTATCTATACCCTCTCCATATGCTGATACAACAATAGTATCTTTTGGATCATCAAGATTTACTACAGTATAAGTACATTTAACTTTAGTTATATCTCCTATTCTTTCGTATTCAGAATAGTCTGGTATACCTATAATGTTTTGTGTTTCAAATACTTGTAGTACTTTCTTACTTACAGTGTTATGAGTAACAACTGCATAAGCCATGCCGCCTTGTGTCGTTGCTACTGTTCCTATTTTTTTTACGATAATAGATAACTTATCGTATAGACTCTTAGTTTTTGTTGTCATCTTCTGCCTCCATTTTTAAAGTTAAGATGTTTCGTTTGTTTCTTGCAACTACAACACCACATCCTCTCACTTCACGTGCATCATCTGGAACCAAATCTTTGATTGCAGTTTTACAGGCATTAGCTTGATCGACATAAGGTAGAACAGTTTTATATTGTGTAACATAATCTTTCCACTTGATGTTGTCGTTGAAATCCATCCTGGTCATACCATTTAGTTTGATATCAGCAGGTGGAACCTTTTCAGTTATAATATTATGAGGCTCTTTGTCTTCTTCAACACAGCTCCAAAAATATTCTAACACTTTAAGCATTCTTTTCTGATAGGTTGTATCATAATCTATGATTGTATGTTCCCATCTTTTATTTCCAAAGAATACTGATAGCCATAGATGATCCATAGCTGTTTGATATAGATAGTGTTGTATCTGAGCGTAGTAAGTGTGAGCTACATTCTCCATAGTATTATGTTCATGAGTATGTTTTGCTTCACAAGGTACGCCTTTACCTTGTGTATGACCATCAAGGTGTGATTGCATAAACGAATCATTCTTAATAGTCACATCTCTAATAATCTTTTCATCTATTTCTTTTTCAAGAAAATCTAGATTAAGAGATTCAGTAATGATACCCATCTGTACTGGTACTATGTTAGACAGATCAGCAGGTTCTGCTCTCCCAGTTTTTTCTTTCCATAATTGTAACCAATCTCCATCGTGCATGATTCTTTTAGAATCAGATCCACCAAGATAGGTTCTTCTTTCTTCATTGTTAAAGTTCATATGTTTTGACTCCTATTATTATATGATTATACTACTTTTCTTCTACATCTGGTAGGTATTTGTTTCTTATTTTACCTCCCATTTTTTTGAATACTTCTAATTGATAGAAACATCTAGATGTTTTAATCAACCATTCTTTATGTTCGATATACATCGGCTGACATATATCAATAAAGTCTTTAGGCAATGGTAACCTAGGGTAAGTATAGGTAGAGAGCAACTGATGTGTTGCTTGTTCTATACAAAACCTAGGATACTCTTCTAATAGATTGAAGTACTGTGTCAATCCGAAGTCATCTGGAACCTTGCATTGAAAGGTAGATGCAATAGTCTCAAGGGCTAATGCTATATCCTCTCTCTTGCATGGTTCCATCTGGACCACATACTTCTGACACATATCAACAGCTACGCCATCAATCCCTTTCTCTAGTGGGAAGTCGTTTGATACTCCCATCCACTTTTGAATCTCCTGACTTCGCAACTCTAAGAATACGCTTCCTTCTATTCGAAACATTAGAGGAATTAGTTTCAGTGTGTCCTGATTCTTTTGTTCCTCTTGATCTATCGTACTCATCGGCACGCCTAATCCAGTTTCGGAAAGCTGCTTCCCAATTTGCTGATACACCTCCATTGCTGAGGTAATAGTCAATGAACTTTTCTTTCTCATATTGTATGTTTACTCCTGGATAATCTGTCATCATCTTGATTAATGTCTTTTCTGATGGCATCCAATCCTCACTTATTTGTTTCTTGCTCATTAAGCCACTCCTTATATTGTTTTATTTGATAACTATAATCTACATCATCAGCTAAGTTAGGCGTTCTAGTTTCAAAGAAGCCTGGACACTTACGATACTCCATATACATTCTTGAATAGAATGGTTTATAGTTATTATTAATCTTGAATGGATCTCCCTTTCCATCCAAGTCCGTATGATATCTAATCACATTCAATATGATTTCGATACTGTAATGAGTACGTTGCTCACGCTGTTTATCAGCAAACTCTACTACTCTATGGAATATCATAGGATTATCCTTATGAAATCTAGTAAAGTTTGTCATGAATGAGGCAGCGCCAGCCATCTCCATCATAATATCTACCTCAGCATCATGCATTTGTTTCTCATCACTTGTTGTTTCCATGTAATGTTGTTTTATTTTACCCATTATAATAACTCCTCTTGTTTAATTTCAGGTGGTACTATCTCTGCTTGATAGGTACATCTATGTATATTTATAGCTACTCTGTAAACAGTACCATCATATTCATCTTGCCATAGCTCGTACTCAACACCGTCACCGCCAACAAGCTCGCATTTGTCTATGTCTATATTAAAATATTTTTTCTTACCCATTGGAATACCTCTTTATTAAACTTATATTATCTAACATATTATTTCCTATCCATTCCACAGCATCTGAATAACTGCTTACTTCTACAATACCGCCATCATGAAAATGTTCATCAACATATATATTAAAGTGATAATTTCCATCAGCTGTTGACAGTTCT
>VTLG01011157.1_pt1 | contig 33939 bp, 54 predicted proteins | sample 4694571 | NCBI WGS metagenome assembly VTLG01 (sample SAMN12604809, study PRJNA352737) | marine metagenome | biome: ENVO:00000447; feature: ENVO:00000209|ENVO:00000569|ENVO:01000036; material: ENVO:00002151; isolation source: viral sequences binned using virsorter ...
CTTCACTGCGAACTCAAATCCGTCGTCAAACCCCTCATAGATGTCGGCGTAGCAGTTAGGACAGCCCCACACCATAGCGTAGCGTCCATTCTTTAATTTGTATTGCGATTGGATCATATCTTTCCCCCTTTCTAAAAATGAACACGGCAAGGCGCACCGTTTCCGATGCGCTATGCGGTGGTCACTATTCGATCACTCGGGCGTCACCATGAGCCGCCCAGCGTTTGAAGTCCTGATTGGGCGGAAAGGCACCTGTCGACACGGACGCGCCACTCGCGAGGCAGCTCCCAGTATGCCGCCTCAAATTCTTCGCTTGAGTCGAGAGCTAATTGAACCGCTCGCGAAGCCATTTCTTCATTATGCTCATTAGTCATTTCTTTCGGCCCTTTCGCCGTTTGGGTTGGCCCGTTGCCATCCCCTTTTCTATGGTCGTATTATAGCGACCGACCTATAATTTGTCAACTCACCCCGAAATGTTTTTCGAGTAAATTCAATCCTCTACGCAGGATTTCCATGTTTGAGGGCTTTATTCGTTGCTGCAGGCAAACCACCGACATGACCTCATCCGAGGCTATTGGGCCGACCGCACGGATTGCCGAAACATAGCGCTCGTAATGGTCAACCGACGCAATCCGCAATGACTCAACAGAGCCTTCGCTAATCAACTCCGAATACCTCGATGTTACCGATGGCTCCAGGCCGGTACGCACCCAGAGTTCCCGCAACATCAACCCTGCGTCTCGCTGTGCGGCCGTGATCGAACGATTGCGGCGATAGACATAGAGAGGGTCATCTAACTCCAAGGCGCGGGCGCGGTCCCGGTTTTCCCGGCTTTCGTGTTCCTCGGCCACTTTTTCAATAATGACAGGCCCGTGCTGGCTGCGCTCACGTGGGCCAAAATCGCTGTGGATTTTTGGCTTGCGCGGCTGGCGACCGGCAGGTTTGCTCATTGAGCCGCCCACTTAAACTTTAATTGCCCGTGGGTTGGCTGCCATTCGCGGCCAGGGCGATTAAGCCAACCGCTGCCTGACCTGGCTGTTTCTCCTAACAGTTTCCAACCAGCGCCGCGAAGGCTTGATCCTGGCTCTGTTTTGAGTGTGTATGTGATCATTTGGCGACCGCCCATCTGCTGCCAGATACGCCACGCGCGTCCGTACAAGAATGAACAAGTGTTCTTGGGGCTGTCATCTAAAACACAAAGCCGGGTTACCTCTGCGGTAAACCCGTCGTCATTTAACCTAGAAACCGGTCTTCCGACTATTGCCACACCTAGAAGGGTTTCCCCATCGCTGGCACCGATGCAGAATTTTGCGCCCTGCACCGGCTTGTTGTGCCGGTGGAAGTTCAAGACGAATTCGTTAGCCTCGCGCAGCGTTATAGGGACAACTACAAAACTCATTGATCTAAGCCGCGCTGAGATTGGCCTTCATCTCATCTACCAGTTTGGAGATTTCTTGGATGTCTGCTGTACTTTTCTTTCGACGCGGTTTCTCTTTTGCTTCCACGACCGCCACCAGTTGATCGTGCTGACGATAAGCGGTCGATGCGAACTGAAACGCTCGTTGACTAATCTCTGCAGGCGTCGGGCGGCGAGTTTTCTCGGCTATCCACTCATCGATGGCCCTTTCGACCGCCCAGGCTGGGCGACGGGTCAAAACCTTGACCCAGTCCTCGGCAACCATCGCGCCAACGCTTTCTGGCAGCGCGCCAACCCAATAATGAGCCAGCAGTGTGGCAACACGGCCTAATATCCACCTGTCTTCCGGTGGCGCGAGGTAAGCGTTCATCTGCGACAAGGCCGCGCTGCATTTCGCCTTGATCGCTGGCGAAACGCTCATCCCTTCGTCTGGATTGAATTTCGCCATCCGCATGGTCGACAAAACGTCCTCATCGAGGTGCGGCTGTTGTGTGGTCACTAGATTCATTGTCGCCTCTCTGCCGCTATCGCAAATCCATCCAACATTGATTGGTGCGCGGATTTAACCTTCGGCGCTCTAGCCACCCCCGCAGGCAAGGGTCTTTCTCGGGTGGCTTTTGCATCCATCACCGCCTTATCAAAATATTTCATGGTGTTCGGCGGGTCGCCGTTCCGGTGCGCCATGACCGACCTCACCGCTGCCTTGATGTCTTCCGGCAGGCATCCGCCAGCGAGCCAAGTCTGCACAAACATCGATGATGTAAACGCTGGGTGTTTTTCACGTGAAACACCGATGATGCCGAGCAATTCGTCGTGAATCGCGTCCGCGCTCTCATCAACATCTATTCTAGCGTCTAGTGTCTGGCTTCTAGTAGGTATCGATTCCGTATCTGGTAGAAAATGCGACGGTATAGACCGGCCTTTGATTTCTTTGGGTTTTTCCGAACCTTCGCGCCACCGTTTGTTCACGTTACCTGACTGTTTTGCGCTGATTTCCTGACGCTTTTCGCGCTCTTTTCGCGCTCTTTTATTGTCAAGATGGTTTTCTGCGATGACCAACTTCCCCTCATCCACCAGAGACTCGATTGCTTTCTGGCATGTGGGGACACGCATATTGCAACGCCGCGCGATCTTCTTAACGTCAAAGGGGATGGCGCGATCCTCGTCGTATATCCGCATCAGAACGACCGTGTAGACAGCGATCTCATTTGGAGTGAGATCGGCTACGCCGTTAAGAAAATCGCCAGCGTAGAATTTGATCCAAGGTATTTTATTCATCGCTTCACCATCATGTATTCGAGTCCGTCTTTGTGGTGCCGACAGACCAAGTGCGCCTTGTTGGCCTCATAAAGGCCACGTGTATATTTTCTGATTCCGCAGGCCCTGCTGGCTTTGTCGAGCCATTGCGGACCAAGCCGACCGCACACCTCATATAGAGTCTCGCGAATTCCTGATTTATGCCCGCCTCGAAAATATGTGATCGCATCACCAGCCTTGGCAGCATTGAAGGCTTTAACAGCCTCATCGACTCCGAGGATTTTCACGCCGCAGCCTCTTTGGCTGGCCTGTAGCAGATCGCGTGATGATGCGCGCAATACGACGACCCTGGCGCTGTTGCGTCTCCGCAGACGGACGCGTCTATCAGCGGATCGCCCGCAATAAACTGGCACCCTCTGGGTGCGGGAGCCGCAAAAAATCCAAGCATCACCGCTTTTTGATTGGCGATTTTCTTGGGGTCCGGCGATGACAGGCCCATCCTGTTGATTTTGCCAATCACGCTGTTTCGGGACCGCCGCAGCGCTGTGCCGATTTGCCTAGCAGTCTGCCCATCCAGCCACAACCGTTTTAGTTTGTCTTGCTCACCGGGAGTCCAGTCGATCTGCTTCACGCCGCCTCCAACAACTTCGCTTCGATAATTGGTGAAATTTCAAAACCGACGTACCCGACCTGTTTAAGCTGGTTTTCATGCTGTGCCTTGTAGTGCCGGGCGATATCTTTGAGGTCGGCCTTGCGGAACTTGGCGGTTTTCCCCGCCATCTGGAGCAGCATCAGATAATCGGTCTTGCCGAGATGGCTCTCGATCCAAGATTGAAAAAGGATCGGGTTACCGCCTAAATGGCGATGACAACCCATGCAATGCGCTGCCGCATTTAGCGGATGCCAGCGCGTTGTCCTTTTTGTGCGGCTGAAAAAGTGCGAGCAGTGCAATCCCTGCGACCCTGACTCGTACACCTTCCCACAACACTCACATTTCCAGCCAGACCGCTGCCGCACGCAGAGGCTGAACCACTTATCTTCCGCGCCGATCTTCATGAGAAAAATGGGGGTCGGGCAGGGGCACCCGACCCCCCCGAGGTTGGAGGGAGGGCCAACCTCACCGCAACGAGGGCAAGGCCATGAGCTGAACGTTGCGGATTCACGAAATCTTTCCCACCAGTTGAAGTTTCACGGTATCGCCTACGCCGTTGAGCCATTTCTGGCCTTCGGCAACTGCCTCTTCCACGTGCGGCTTAATTTCTGCGCGTTCCTTGTAATCGACACGGTTGTCGCGCAACGCCTCTGAAAGCGCCGCAGCTGCAGACGACATGGCGGCACACGCGTCTCTGTCTGACCCGCGTCGATCAATCGGGGAAATCTCGAAACCAATCGACCGCATAATCTCTGCGGTTGCTGCGAACGGCAGGCTGCCCAATATCGACCAAGCGGCAGACCATCGCGGAAGGTGATGGCCGGCAGACAAATCTCGGAGGGTGTGTAGCGCCACGCCAGAGGCGTTACTCAACTCTATATATGTGATGAATTGACCATCACCGACGTATTGCCGAAAAACGGACTGCCAGGTGTTTACATAATGTTCTGGGTTCATTTTCGGTACTTCTCCCCAGAAATGTGTGACACGTTCCGGTCATGACTTCTGAAACGATGCTTTTCAAAATCGCAGCCGCCGTCCGGCTCGTCGCCGCGCACTTTCCTGACCCCGATGCAGCGTTGAGGTTCGCCGCGCTGGCCGAAAAAACCGGACGGCGAGTGGAGTGGCTTCCCTATCGGCATGCCGCCACCCATACCGTCGATCGGTTGCGGCGCACCCCGGAATCGCGAACCAAGCCGTCCGCGACCAACTCAATCCGCCGAGGCCGTTGAGTCGAGCCTGCCATTGCCAAAGCGTCTTGGATTTCCTTGTCTGTGGCACCGCGTGGCGAGTCTTGTAAAAACTGCAGAACCTTGCCGCGCAGCGTGCCAGCCGCCGATTCGATCCGCTCCGCTGCAGCCCTGCTTGTTGCCGAGTGAGGTTGATATGGCGGGGTGTGCGAAAATAAAGGTAACGGGTCGTTCATGCGGCCTCCTCCTCATCAAAGAAATCCGCAGGCGTCAGCAAAACATTGCGCTCGCGCGCTGCAGCCAAAAGTGTTTTGAGGTGGCGAGAGGGAATCGTGCCATCACCGCCACCGCGATTTCGCGGGTAGCCCCAGCGGTGTACGTTTGAAACGTCAATGCCGACAATTTCGGCAACCGCCAGCGCGCCGCCGAGTTTTTCGATTATTCGCTGTGCTGTGTTCATTTTTGCATGATTGCGGTATTCGCAATTTATTGCAAGCTTAATGATGCAAATAATTGAGAATATATGCAGTGACGCGCAAGTCGCTACAAGCAACTATGCTTTTATGATTCGAGACCCAAAAATTGAGTGGTTGAACCACCGTATGCTTGCGGTGAGCGGGAAGAAGGCGGAACTAGCTGCGAAACTTGGGATTCACCCGTCTGCGGTAACCAGGATTTTTGCAGGGAAGCGGCAGATTAAAAGCCAGGAGGTGCCAGTTGTCGCAGAATTTCTCGGAGTAGGGACGGATCAACTTATTCAAAATTTTGTAAAGTCTGAAAACGAAGCAAACCCAGCCACCACGGTTGTGCCAGAAGAGCGCCGGAACACTAGAGATTTACCTGTATACGGCGCGGCTGAAGGCGGGAACGGTGGCATGGTGGTGACACCAGAGGCGATAGATTGGATTGTTAGGCCGGGCGCTGTGGCAAATTCCAAAGATGCGTACGCGGTGTATATTGTTGGTGACTCCATGGAGCCGCGAATTGAACACGGCGAGATAGTTGTGGTGCATCCCAACCGGCCTGTTCGCCAGCGTGACGACATTATCCTCGTCAAGCACGAACCCGACGGGTCTTGGCTTGCTTTGTGTAAGCGGCTGATCCGATGGAATAAAACGGAATGGACAGTTTTTCAGTATAACCCTCAGAAAGAATTTAATCTGTCACGCTCCGAGTGGTCGGCTTTCCCAATTACGAGCCGACAAAGCAGTTAACCAATAGCAGCACGTTAGTTTGTAGCCTGCCATCTGGCGGGCATTTTTTTTGCGTTTTCTGCAATTAGGACTTGCGTAATTATTGCGGTAAGCGCAATATATTTACGCAAGCAGACGGATTCGCCGCCTGCAGAAAACGCAAAAGGGGCCGAAGACGCAGTTTTCCCGGCGCGCCAAAGCGCCGGGCTCTTCGGAAACAAAATGACTGATCCATATGCGCCTTTCTTCATCGTGACGAGCGAACCTGACCTTGATAGCAAGCGATTTAACACACTTGAAGAAGCGGTCGTGTGGGCAGCGCTCGACCACTACGCCGAGAGCTATTGCTTAGAAATTCACGCCGACTATCAGCGGCCAATTTCTAATTTTATGGGAATGGTCTTCGAGCATCTTGAAGACGTTCGAGACGATAAACGTCACGAAGCGAGCTTGGCGGCATGACCCGGATGGACAACGGAAGCCTGCTCCGTCGGGTGATACTGGCCAACATGCGCCAGACGACCGTTAAGCGACGGCCAGTGACCGACACGCTGGTCTGGCTGGTGTTCTGGGCTTTTCTTTTCTGCCTTTGGTTGGTGACGCCATGAACTGCGACTGCAACGGCACAGGCGCGGTCGATGCGCCGTTTTCCGGAGACGATCCTTGCTGCCCCGAATGCGACGGGGAAGGGACCTTGGACGAGACTTTTTGCGACTTGCGCGACGCCCATATGGCGCTGATCGCGGTCGCGGATCGCAAGACGCCTCTGGCGCGCGACGAACTTGGAATGCTGAAAGAAATCAATTCTGTTTTGGGGAGAATAATTCCATGAAGGAAATCGAAACAATTCTGAAAAAGTGGCACCCGAACCCTCGGGCTGCAGTCTGGAACTGCCACGGCACGTGGGTGGCATACCACAAGGCGCTCGAACTGATCGCGCAGCGCGCGAAAATCACTTTCGATCCGCCGCAGATCATTGAAGCCGACGCGAAAAACAAGACGGCCGTGATTGCGGTCACTGGCAGAATGTCAGACCCCGCCACCACGGAATGGTCGATTGGCGAGGCCGCGCCCTACAACAATAAAAATGGCTATCCATACGCGATGGCTGAAAAGCGCGCCAAAGACCGCGTCATCCTCAAATTGATCGGCCTGCACGGCGAGGTCTATAGCGAGGAAGAGGCCGATGCCTTCAAGGCAACAGGAAATGAGGTGAAATCAATCACGGGTCACCAAGGGCCGCTAAAGAGAACAGAACTCAAGGCAGCCATGACAACATTGTCTCACGATCTTCGCGACTGCCTGACCGTTGAGATGCTCGACGAAATCGTTGAGGCCAACTCAGCGGTGTTGGAGCAGTGCGAAATTGATCTGCCCGAATGGTTTTTCGGGAAAGACGACATCCTGGGAGCAGAACGGACTATCGCAGAAAAGCGCGAAGAACTGAAAATGAAGGCGGCGGCATGAGCGTGAACAAAGTAATTCTGGTCGGCAATCTTGGGCGCGACCCAGAAATCCGTACCACGCAGAACGGCATGAAGGTAGCGAACCTCCGCGTTGCGACGAGCGAGCGCTGGAAAGACCGAAATTCCGGTGAAATGCAGGAGCGCACCGAGTGGCACAGCGTTGCAATTTTCAACGAACGCCTCGTTGGGGTTGCCGAGCTGTTCTTGCATAAGGGATCGAAGGTCTATCTGGAAGGGCAACTCCAGACACGGAAATGGACTGATCAGCAAGGCCAAGACCGCTACACAACCGAAGTGGTCATGAACAAGTTTCGTGGCGAACTGCATATGCTTGATAACCGCTCCGCAGAAAAGCCAGCGGCTTCCAGCGAATTGCCTGCTGATCCGCTTAACGACGACATACCATTCTGATGATTCCAAACAGCTACGACCCCGGCGACGTATTCAAATCTCTGGAAGACGCTGCCGAAGAAATGTGCGATTCGGAGGCGTTGGCGACTCAGTTGGAAGAAATGAAGAAGCCAACCCTCGCAAGCCTCACTTTGGAATATATGGCGATTGAAAAATCGCGTGCGATGGCAGAAACCCGCGCACTGGCTGACGACCGGTACGAAACGCATATTGCAGGCATGGTTGACGCCAAGCGCATCGCGAACCGCGCAAAGGCCAAGTACCACAACATGCGTGCCTTGGCGGACGCGCGGCGCACTCAAGAGGCGTCGGTCAGAGCGCTGACCCGCGCAGCATGAACTTCCCTCCACAATGTCGAGTCTGCAATGACCAGTGCTATGTGGTGAGGAATGGCGTGCTTGACGCCTGTTTCAGCTGCGCCGCCAGCGCCGAAATAGAATGGCAAATCACAAAAGCAAAGAGGACGATCCATGAACCGTGGACTGCCGAGGACGAAAGCAGCGGAGTACATAGGTTGCAGTCCGCGCAAGTTCTCCGATATGGTTCGTGACGGTGCGATGCCAGCACCCCGTAAAATCGGGGACAAAAAAGTCTGGGACCGCCTCGAACTCGACGCCGCATTCGAGGCACTGCCGCGTCACGGCGAAGGGTTCAACGAGTGGGATGCCGAATTATCCGATACGCTATATCAATAAGTACCGGACGCGCCACGGCAAGGAAGCGATCTATTATCGGCCTCCTGGGCAGAAAAAGAAGAAACTGCGCGGGCCGGTAGGCTCACCAGAATTTTGGGAAGATTATATTGCCGCGCAAAATGCCGACCCAGCGCGTCAATCCATTAAACCCATAGAGCGGGGCTCTCTTCGATGGCTGATTAACCAATACAAAAAGTCAGCGCACTGGCGTTCCGAAGTCGGTGAGAGAACCAGATACGTGCGCGGCCTGCAGTACGATAAATTTTCGCAGCAATATGGTCACTACGCCGTTAAGAACCTGCGGCAAAAACACCTCTACGCTATCCAAGACAGGCATTCCGACACGCCTGCAGAGATCAACAACATCTTCAAGGCGCTGAAGCCTGTCTTCAAATTCGCGGTAAGAAACGACATTATCACCCACAACCCATTTACCGGCCTTGAAAAACTAAAAAGCAAAAATCCCGATGGGTTCAGAGCGTGGACAGACGCCGAAATGGAGCAGTTCACAAATCGCTGGCCAATAGGAACGCGGGAGCGGCTGGCTTACGAACTCATCCGGCACACCGGGCAACGGCGATCCGATGTACACGTTCTTGGCAAGCAGCATGAAAAAGACGGCTGGCTTAGTTTTACGCAATTCAAGGGGCGGCATTCAAAACCGCAGCATATGCAGATACCAATATTCGATGAGTTGCGAAAAATTATAGACGCCAGCCCAACCGGCGACCTGACTTATCTGGTGACGCAGTACGGCAGGCCCTTCAAAACCGCCGAGAGTTTCGGCACATGGTTTGCCAAGTCGGTTAAAAGGGCAGGGCTGTCGGGAATATCGGCTCACGGCCTCCGCAAGACGTTCGCTTCAAAGCAGGCGGAAAACGAAAGCACAACGAACGAGATCGCGGCGCTAGGCGGGTGGAGCGACCTCCAGCAGGTCGAACTTTACACAAAATCCGCAGAGCGGAAAAAGATGGCAAAAAACGTAGTGGAGAGGCAAAAAAAGCCCCCAAAACGGAAGACAAAATCGGAACAAAAATGACCCACTTTTTAATTTAATTGACCCACCTTTCGATTACGGCAATAAAATCAATACGTTACAAACCCGCTTATGCCCTCCCCGGGGGCACCATAATTCATAAAAATCAATGACTTAATAGAAAGTGGGTCAAAAACTAGAGGCTTGGATAGGCAGGGGTGGGCATAGCAAATTGACCCACCTTTTCAGAGGAGGGGGGACGATATGAAAAAGCGGACACTGAAAGTGCACATCCGGTGGGTTAAAGAGCGCTTCAAAAAACGCCTCGGATTTTACCGCGAGCGCGGTTTGGAAGTTTCGCCCACAGCCCACACCCTGTTGTATCAGAACCGACGTTACATGGTCTCAACCGTGACCAACGGGATGAGGACGCTAAACGAGGCTGGCGATGAAAGTCCGCTGCTAAACGAGTGGCGCGCGACCAGTGCCAAAAATGAGGAAATCTCGAAAACAATCCAGAAGGTGCTAGTCGACAACGTCAGCGCAAGCCTTGCTCAACTCGTATTCGCCTGCGAGAAAAAAGGCAGCCGCGAATCCGTGCGGCGCGTCCTCGCGCATGGCATCGAGCTGGGGCTGTTAACCAAGGAGGGCGACCAGTATCAGATAAGCGACCTCTATGTGAGCGAAATGTTTGATAGGTACATCATGAAAATTAGGCATCCCGACGTGATCAGGCTTGCGATGTTCACCAGCGCAGTCAATGTTGTCGAGAACGTCATACAGAACGCGGACGAGATGAATACGGACCCGGATCACCCGCTCGCCAGCAGGAAGACCCTGGCGGAGGCGGTCGCAGCCGGTGACTATGACGACGAGATCGACGACTAGCTCTCATAAAGTGAAAGCCAGCTCTCGCTAGACTAAAATTTTTGCCGGATTTTGTGTCAATAACGCCGGATTTTGTGTCAATAACGCCGGATTTTGTGTCAAAATCGACACAACTTGTGTCTCTCAATCAGGCTGCTGATTTGTTACATTTAAATCATGCAGGACATCAAAATATTCAGTTATTCAGAAAGACAGGGTGCCGATGTAATCCTACAACAAGAGGATTTTGAGTCGGTGAAATGGCAGTTTGCCAACGTCGTGGCAGCGGCTGAATTTGTGGAAGACCTCCGCACCCTTTTGGAAAAACACGAAATTCGCTGATAGCCTTTAATGCTTGCCGTTTATCCTTTCGCGCAGGCCGTTTACAAAATCCCACAGCGACGTGATCTGCTTGTTGTTCACGTCTGTCTCTGCCCGCAGCTGGACTAGCTGCTCTTGTTGTTTTTGCGCCCAGCCCTGGCCTCGTTCGACCATAGCCGACAGTTGGTCTACATCTTTTTTCAGTTCGCTGATTATCGATTGCGTCCGACTTGCGTGGTAGATCAACAAACCCAGGAACAAAATCTGCTCCCAATAGTTTTTGATTAAATCCATCAGCCAAACCTTTCAGCTAGGTCAGACATGGGGATCAGCGAGCAGCGCCTAATTCTTCCCTCATCGATTACCATATCCGCAATGTTGTATGACCAGCCGCTAACGGCGTGACCGACATAGGACTCGACATGCCCGTCTTCTAACGAGCAACCCCCAGAAATGACACGCACGTTTCGGTTCATCCCGGTCTTGGTGAAACTCTTATCGACCGCTCTATGGGTATGGCCAAAGACAAAATCCTCTAGCGCCATATTGCCTATTCTGTTTTCGATATGCTCGCCCCCGTAGGGCCTGCCTAGCCGCGACAACAAAATGTGCGTGAATGCGACACCGCCAATAAAATGCAACGCGCCAAACGGCGAGTAAGTCCAGCCGTGCGTCATCAGCAAGTTGTCGAGGTTTTGGGTTAGTATTCCTGCAATTTCTGGTGTGCGGTTTGTAAATGTCAACGCGCGGGCTTCGTGATTGCCTAGCGTGACGTGTTTTTCGCCATCCCAACCACCCGTTCCCTTGTCAAATAAGGCGAGCGCTTCGTGACCGCTGTCAATGTCGTCTACAAAGATGGGCTTGGACTTGCCAAGCAGCGTGTCGTTGGGTTCGATTTTGCACAAACTGTCAAACGAAAAAAGGTCGCCAATCTGCACCACCATGTCCGGGTTGGTTTCAGCAACGTACCGGCCCATCCACAAAAACCGATCCTTGCGGATTGAGGGGCTGTCATGCGCGTCGAAAATGACAACAACATGATATCGCTTGCCCCAATTATCGCGGGGCTGCCGAATGGTAAATCGAAGTTTTGCCTCTGGCGTATCTAATCGCGGAGGGTCTGGTGGGGACGCAGGGAAGGATGGCTTTTCATAAAGGGTCCAGTCCGGCTCAACGCCGCGAGTCTTGATAGTGCGAAGCCTGCTCCGCAATGTCGACTCTGTGATGGGCTTGCGCTCTATCTCCCTCAACAACTCAGTCGCGCGCATAATTGCCGATCTAGTACCGGGTCGCGAGCGGCCTGGGGGCGGATAGCCCTCACGCAAAGCACTCTCTACCGCTTTAATCGTTTGAGCGATTTCAGCGTCGGATAGCCCTGGGTTGGGCATCAGTTTTTCTCGGCTGCCCTTATGCGACGGCGCAAGTCGCCATAATCAATCACCATACGGTGAACGACTGAGCAGCCCTTAACGATGTCTGTCCTGCCGCAAGGCGGTCCTAAGCGGCTCAATTCTTCCGCCGCGAACGCCTGCACATTTTTGCCATAATCCTCAATGTCCGGCGTAACGATCTGCGGCTCGCCTTTTTCCTTCGCCATGTAATCGAAATAGGCAGACCCCAGAGAACCGGCCGCACCCAGAGCACTAAAAGTCTCCGTTACGCAAGCGGTCAGAGGTATCGTTAGCACTGCTATCGCGCACACTGACCATCCTCTTCCGCGCTTCCTCGGCAGCAGCAAGCTGCTTCGCACGTTGTAGCCTTTTGCCAATGAAGAAGAATGCACCGCCGGACACGCCCACAATTGCCAGGACGACAACTGTGATCGCGATCACTCCGACGGGCCTTTCTCGGCCATGAACATAGATGCGATAGCTGCCAGGCCGCCTACCACGACCGTGATTTCCGTGACCATGTTTTCCGGGAGACTAATGCCGATGGCGGCGAGCAGGCCCGCGATTCCGGCCATACTGGAGGGCTCACGTAAGCGATTCAGCAGTAATTTCAGAAGTACCATTTCTAACTCCTAGTAGCTCCAAACAGTGGGTCTGTTATGTGTCAGCGTATCCAGATGAATAAATCTTGCGCGGCCTTTCTGATTGACGCCGATGCCTCGGATTTCGGGGAAACTGGCGGCTATCCGTAGCAACGCCCACGCGTCGGAACCCTGGATTCCAATGTCTGCTGCGCGGCCTGTTGTGTGAGGCCCGTCCGCGCCTGTAGACGAAACATTCTGATTGTGAATTGGGCAGCGGTAACCACTCGTAATTCTGAGAGGCTTCGCTATTTGGTTCCTAATTTCTTGCAATATCGCAAGAAAACTTTCGTCTATTTTTAGTTCCCCGCAATGGCTGCAGCTAAATTCCGCAGGCCCAAAATTCGGGTAATCGCTCCAATTCAAGCCCCACCTCCCGGCACTTTTGGCGTAGAAAAAACGGTCCACTCTTGTCCTGCGCTGGCAACGCATGACCTGCCGTTTGGGTCGCTGATGATAACTGTCCAGCTTCCTCGTTCCGACACGAAAATTTCCAATAATTTGCCGTCATTAATCACCGCGAGCGCAACTTGCGCTTCTTGCCAGCGATCCCATAACCTCTGCACAACATCGTCGCGGGCGGCGCAAATGTTTTGCGCGGCAGCGGGGGCGCATAAAAAAACCGCCATCAAGGCGGCGGCGAACGCGATGGCGAGGCGGCGTATCATTGAAGAAAAGTCCAGCGCTTGCCGATCCAAACGGCGAACCGCGCCAGATACCAGATGATAGAGATGCCTGCCGCAATCGCGGGCAGGAAATCAAGCACCGCGCCGAATGCCGTCATCGCAGCGGCAAGGTCGCCAACCTCGCGGGTTGCAGTCATTACGAAGGCTTATCCGGCCAAGTTGGATTAGCGGGATCGGAGGTATTGGATGGAAGGTCGCGTAGCGCGGTGCGGTATGCGGTCCACTCTGCTTTCACTTCGTCGGTAAGCGCGCTGTCTGGAACCTGCGTCCAATCGGATGCTTTGAGTCGTTGATTTCTCTCTATACGCAATCTTACGAGCGCTCTGTCATTTGCGGCTGCGTCCCAAGCGGCTCCCTCGGCAATCCACGCTTCTTCTTCTTCTTGCGTGAACGGCACTTTGACGCCGTCGATCATGTGATGGTTATTAGGCATGTGCGATACCCCAAACAGTCAGCCGACCCGTTACGATGTTAATTGATCCCTCAAATTCGACCGATATTCGATCAGTCGTAATCATTGATGTGCGATGTCCAAAGAACTCGCAATCTTGCCCGGTTGAGGAGTACTGATCGACAGCATATCCACGACCATGAAGTGACGGATACATGGATGTGCCTCTGGCATTTTGCAGATATGCAACGCAGCAAAGGCCTTCGCCCGATTCAATCCCCAGACTAATGGCACTACCGCTAATCTTAATACCACTATCACTGTTGTCAGTGACATAGGATCGGTTAACACCGCTATAGTCATCGCTCGCTATGTCATAGCCGTTTGACGCCATCCAATCGTAGTGGCCCCAAGTGCTGTCGATGCCAGAGCTAGTTCCCATGCGGAATATGATAGCAGCGTTATTAGTATCTGGGTGAAAATCTTCTAGGATAATGGCATACGTTGCGTAGGTTGCGTCGATGCCGGTTTGCGTCAGACTGGCGGAATCATCAGCAGTTTGCGTGCCGATCAAATTCCAAGCACCACCGCCGCCAGCAGCTTCCCAAGCAACCCCCGAACCCGTACTAGTTAAGACCTCACCATCGCTGCCTTGTGCGCCGTTAACTTTGAAATTGTCGGCATCCATTACGCCGGTAACTTCTACTCCGCCGCTCGTGGTCGCCAATTTTTTGACGTTGTCGTGGTACAAGTCAACGGCACCATCTTTCGTATAGGCCAGACCTGTTTCTCCGGAAGGACTGCCTATGTGAGCAAAAGTATCGCCTTGAATATATAAGCCGCCTGTCCCCTGATCGATGATGTAAGAGTTGGAGCCATCATGGGTCAGTCGTAAATCAGAGCCGCCGCCAAACTGCAGTTGGGCGCTGTCCGGGAAAACAACATCATCTGTGCCTGTAGGCACCGTAAAAACTGTTTCGTCGGCATCGTTTTTAACGGTTAAGTCTGAGGTCGATCCTTGACCGGTTAGAATCAGTCCTTCCGCAGCGGTATATCCAATAGCCGCATTAGTACCTGCGGCAGTATCTCCCCCAGGCTCGACTGTTCCTGTCGTCGTGAGTTTTGTGATCGCCTGCGAGCCGCTGACCCAATCGGCAGTTTGCTTCATCAGCTCGCGCATCGCGTTATTGACATTTGACGGGCTCATACCTTCAGCGATTGAGATTCCGCCAACATCGGTGTTGTTCGCCGCCGTCGTGTCGTACTGCGTAACGTTGTTTTTTGCCATGATTACCTCGTAAAAAAACCCGCCGGGGGGCGGGTTGGTTTATTGCTGCGGGATGCTTGCTATTCCAGCCGGAAAATTAGACACAAGCCAATTTGCCTGACTTTCCATTCGGCCCGTCCTCCCCCGCGATGCTTTTAAGGCGCTGGTAAGCATTGCGAGGAATTTTGCCGGGTCAACACCCTGACGGGCCATGATCCTTGCAATTTCCACGGCTTCCTTGTCTACCATTTTTCGGACTTGGTCAGGGGAGCGACCCAAAGCAGTAGCCACAGCCTCTCTCGCGGCGGCTACCCCTTCTCCACGTCGCAGCCTTGCGGCTACACCGCTTTGAGCCGCGTCTTGAAATTTTTCATCGTACAGCTTGCGTCCTAGTGTTTTGGAATTTTGAGCAACACTGGCTTTCAAGCTAAAACCAGACGCCGCTTGATCGAGTTTTTTGAATAGCCGTTTGGCGGCTTTTTTTCCTATAACAAGTTGTACTTTTTCACGGTTGGCGCTGCTCGACATATCCTTCAAAAGTTTAAAAGATTCGCGCGCGTCCATGTTCATATCCGTAAAAGCAAGTTTTACGTTTTTTATGCCTTCGTCTATCTGGGAGCGAATCCCCATCGCAGCGTATTTTTTCTCAAGCTTGTTCATGCCAGCGACAGTTTCGGCAACTTCTGACACGGTTAGACTTGGCCGCAAAACTGTGTTGCCAAATTTCATGGCTTGGACCCTTTGAATGGGGTCTTGAGCAGTTTTCAAAGCAACGTTGTATTCTGGGACAAGATCACCGGTAAGATTTCGGACTTCGCGGGCAAGGTTTTCATAGGCGCGCCCGACAGCGGACGTTCCGCCCATCGCGCCTTGCCCTGCCTCTACGTTTGCCCGCTCATTCAATCCGCGCTTGATATAATCCAATTGACGCACGTCGGGGAGCCGTTCGATAGTATTGTCTGCGCGTAGAATAATTTGCGCCGATGGCGGCTCGCCGTCTAACCGCATTAATTTGTTCGCGGCAGCAATAACGTCGGCGTCTACCCGTGTTTTGATAATTTTCTCAAGTTCTTGTCCCTTCGCTGACGCATAATCGATAGGCTTGGCATAGGCCGCCCTATACGCTGCCGATCTACCGCTGGAAGTTCTCTGCCTGATTTGCCTTTGCGTCGTGGCAACACCAACGGGTCGCCCAAGACCCTCGTCAAGCGCCTGATTGGCTAAATTTGACGACTGCGCGGCCCTAGCGTCTACCGCCTGCCTAACGATTGCGGCGGTCGCTGGGTTTTGGCCTAAATAATCAAATAAATTCCTAGACGCTGGGCCAACTTCCGCCAAAATAGCGTCAGGCGGCAACCGCACATTGCCGCCGAGTTTGTCAGCGGCTAACACATCGCCTAAAACTTCAAATGATGGCCGGCTCATTCCTACCTTTTTGGCCGCCGCGCCAGTTCCTGCGAACCTGTCGTATATAGAGGATACCGCTTTCCCGGCCAAAGGCGCAGCGGCACCGAATGGTGTTGATACTGCCGCAGTCACTCCAGCTTGCGGGAGCATGCCATTTTCCGCAGCACCGGCCCCGTATATAGCACCCTCTCCAGCAGCCACGCCAGCACCAGCCGCCATTTTGCCGCGCGTCGATGACGGCATTGTGGCGAGGCGCGCGCCTGGGGTCGCAAGGCCGGTATGCAACGCGCCGGCAAATTCTGCGCCGCCGGCGGTCCAAGGGCTTTGTTCACGGAATTGTTCAAGCTTGCCGCGTTCGCGCGATAAATATATGTCGCGCAATTCATCGTAACTATGGGTTGGATATTTATTGGCTAACGTAGCCAACGCAGCCGCGCCTTCGGCTGTCAGTTCGTCCATCCAGCCAAAGCCGCCGCCCTGCCCATAGGCTCTCAATATACCTTCGCCGGTGCCTACTTCGTCGCCCGATATTTTTCCCCCAAGGCGTTCGCCGCGTTCTTCGGCAGTCTCGTCTTCGCGGTATTCCAAGAAACTCCGGCGGAGCATAATGCCCAGTGGGGTGTTTTTTGTTTTTTCTACATTGAGAATTTCCGGTGGTAGCTGTTCGGTTAACGCACGCAGCAATTCTTCTTCGGTGGCGTTGGCAGGGCCGTCTATTTCCGCCGTTCTTCCATCGGAAAGATCGACTTCGTATGTTTTTATAGCTTCTTCGCTCATTTTAGTTTTACCCTAAAAACACGGCCCGATGGTGCAGCGCTTTGTTCCAGACCGAAATATTGTCGCCACGTCTTACGGTTAGGATTCAGCGTGTAAGGTTCTACATTCTTGCCGTGGACAAATATTTCTTCACTATTCAGATACTGACTCCACGCTTCTTCCGCACCCGCCAGATCACTAAAATTAGAAGCGGCCCATGCTTCCATAAAATGTAACTTGTCTTTGGCATTTTGATGCGCAGCCCGAGTCGCCTTGATGATGCGGCGGTTTGTCTCTGGCGATTTGTCAGGGCCAATGTTGGAGCCTTTAAACATTGCCACATCCCTATCTGACGCAGAACCCGGCATACCTTGTCGCCATAGTGAGGTTGTGGCGTCTTGGATTCTAAACATTGTTTCCAAGTCCGGGGAAAGCCCGCCCGCTGCTCTAGCCCCTGGAATTTTAAACGCTGCGCCCATTTTACCGCCGCCGCGAATATAGTTATCCATTACAGTTTCAAACTGCCTAAAATTGTCTTCCAACTTTGCGAGCGGGATAGTCTCCTCTCTCAATAATTTTAGTCTTGATTCTGTCCTTTCCCGATTCTTTTCATACCCCTGGGATTGCTTATCTGGTGGCAAAACAGAAATAGATTTCGGCAAAATTCCCGACCTCGGCCAATATTGCGCACCCGGCGCAGAAGCAGAGACGAAAGCAGACGCCCCAGCAGCAGGGGGTGCCGCAGGGGGCGCAGCGGATGAAACAGTAGGCGGCACAACAGGCGGCGCAGCAGCAGGTGGTGCAGCGGATGGCGCAACAGGCGGTGTACTTCCTATACCGACCCCTTGAATTTGTGGAAGGCGTTTTACCTCACCCGTCACGTTATGCACTTGCATCCCCGGCATGGTGGGGTGCGGAACCCAACGCCCCGCCGCAGCCTGCTGTGCGGCTAGTGCGGCTCGCGCTTCTGTTCCTGCTATCCCTGTCAGTTGACTTAAAACCTTCGGGGAATACGGCACATCGACTCCGGGGGTCTTCTTCCTAAACGCCGACCCAAGGAGCGCCGTAGCCAAAGGGGTAACATCGCCAGCGTCTGCCATTGCTCTCGCTAATGGGCGAGCACTCATCGGTATGGAGGACATTAGCGCCGATGGCGCTTCGGCAGTCTGCCCGGTCATCGCTTCAGTAACCGACGTGGGAACCATTGCGTTTCGCAAATTTTCCCGCAAAGCCTCTTGCCGCCTATACTCTGCGTCTTTCCGCTTATGCTCTGCCTCCTGCCGCTCCAACTGCCGCAGCATCAGCGCCTGCTTCACGCTGTTCGCCAGCGAATTTTGATAGCCTTGGAACACGGGCGCGAGGTTCAGCGGCTGCCCACCGGGCACGCGAGACGGCGCACCGGCTTGCCTAAAGGCGCTGCCAATGTTGAAAAGCGTCTGCGTCAGCGCATCACTTTTTGCCTTATCGACTGCCTGCGGCGACATTAGGCCAAGCGCGGCGATCTTATTCAAATCCATTAGAATAGGCTCCCGATCCACTTGAAGACCCCAAGGTCATTGGCTGTCTTGGCAATGCCCGCCATGTCCGCGACGTTCGCAATCCCTTGCTGCGTCGGGTTGGAGAAATACGGCGTTTGTGTCGTGCCGGTGCTGCCAATCGTGCCGCCTCGCGTTAGCGCGGCATATTCGGCGAGACGCTGTGCCGCTTCGTTTTGCAGGAAGTCGTGACGCGCCATTTGATCGCGCAGCGCCTCGCCAGCCTTCCCTTCGCGAGCGGCACCGTATCCGACCAAGCGGTTGATATCGTCGTAGTCCGCTGCCGCCATCGCCGGGGCCATCGTCGCCGCAGCCATACGGGTGCGCTGTTGCTGATTAGCCAAATCCCCCAGCATCTGCTGTGCCTGCATCTGCCGCCCACGCTCACGGTCAAATTGCTGCGCGTACACCGGGGCAATCGCTTGCGTCACTGCACCAAGATTCGCGCCGCTGCCCAGCCGGCCGGCGCGGCTATACATGCCCTGCACCCGGTCAATGGCGGGTTGCAAAGCAGCGGCTAGGTGTGGGTTGTTGGCATTTAAAAAGTCACCGCGCGCGGTTTGGGTCAAAAGGTCTGTCGCCGGATTGGCAAAATCCATCGCACCGCTGACGGCACCCTGCGCCTGACCGATCAGCGGGTTACCCGCCGCTGCGCGCGCCTCTCCTGCACCCAACCCGGCAAGGGTCGGTGCCGAAAAATCAATGTACGTTTTTCCCGGAAAAAAACTGCGCGGCTGCTCAAAGAGGTTTTGGCCCTCGCTCAACACCCGCGTCAGGTGCGGAAGCGCATACGCGGGCGGCTCCGACGTGGAAGTCTGCGCGACGGTCGTCACCTCGTCGTCGCCGCCGCCGAATAAATCGCCAATGAAGCTCATAATATCCTCGCCATGACTGTCGCCATTTCGTCGTATCCCAGCGCTTTGCTCCAACCTCGGCGCCCGATGATCGTCGCCCTGGTGCAGCCGTTTTGTTTTGCGTCATTGCTGACGCGCTTTTCGATTTCGCGTAGTTCGTCCAAATCCCCACCGGCGAGCCAGTAGTGCAATTGCCGACCGGCGGGCAATTCCATCTCCTGCGTCACCACCGCGCAGCGGTCGCCGACATGCAACGTTGCCCTGCCGTCTTCGACCATTTTCAAAACATCCTCGACCGTGTGCGTGTTGCCGCAGTGGTCAAGCGCGTCTTGTATGTATTGCCTAACCGATGACCGCGTAGGCATAAGACCGCGTTGTCGTCGCCGATGCGTGCGTGATCGTGAAGCTGTTTTTGGTGCGCGCCGAAACCCAAATATTCTCTGATGCCGCATCGCTCGTCGTCGGCATGAACAGGATCACGCTGTCGCCGCCGACGCGGTAATCCGAAACCGTTGTCGTGGTGGCCGAATTGGTCAGCGTAACCGTGCCGGTCGCGTTCAGTTTGCCTTGCAGGATATTGTTGACGACTTCGGCATTCTCACGCTGATCCGAGAACGGCGTCAGTGCGCGGAAACTGGTCGTTGCCATCAGCGCAATCCTGTCGCGCGAGCGTCAACGTCAACACCCTGCGCCTGATCCCAGATGCCGCTAATGTTTAAACGCACACGATGATAGCGGCCCTCGCTCCGCACCGGCACGAAGCCTTCCGACGTGACGCTGGCGGCCGTCGAAAAAGTAACGTCACCGGATGGAAGCGCTCGACTGCCAACTTGCGCGGTGATCGTCGGCGATTGCCCATCAACATATGGGACGACCGTATTGACCAGACTCCTGTTTTTTCCAACTTGGAATTCGCCGGTATCAATGACCGCAGCCAAGCGGTCGCCGCTGAAACTCTGCACCTTTTTGTCTTTGGCGGCTGCGAAAAAGTAACGACCGCCCATGTACACCGAGCTATCGAGCGAGGCCGGGAGCGCGTCGATGCTGGTGCTGATCGTGTCCAGAGCCTCAAGCGTGTAACCGGTCGTATATAAAGGCGCGAGAACGTCACAGTTGACGACTGCGCGGCTCCAACGATTCAAAACGTAGTTGTAGATTAGCAACTCATCATTTGACCCATCCGCAGAATCAACGGATGGAAAGGCCCAGACTACGATCTGGTTGAGCGGATCGACCGCCGCCGAAACATTTTCGTGGGACGCTGACTTAAACCTATCAAGAAAATATCGGTTAATTTTTTCCGCGCCAATCGGCACCAGTTCCGAACCCGAGAGCATGTAGAATCCATCATCGGACAGGAAAAATACGGTGCTGCCAATCGACGCGACAGAGCCGGGAACGGAGCAGCCGCGCGCCGTGCTGATTTTATCGAACTGATAAATCAGCGGCGCGCCGACAAATTGGCCGCGCACGATGCCACGCTCGAATAGTGCTATCGCGTACTCGCCGCCAACGAGGCCGGTGCAGTCGCCCAGATCAGCCACGTCTTGGTAGTCCGATAGGTTCGTGCCGCTTGTCCAACTGGTTGCTGAATTAATGCCCGACCACCACAGCCTATAGGGTTTGACGCCATCAACGCTGTCACTGGTGTATCCAACCATGACTTGATCGCGGATCACCGCGACGAATTTTGCCCTTGGCGGCGTGCCGCCTAAATCCGCAAAAGCTGCCGTAGCGCCCGCCACCGCCGTCTGAATATTATCGTCAAAATTCGTCGCTATAACCGTTTCTCCGAATTGGCAAAACCGCCACCGATCATCGGACGATGTGGAATATCCGCCGGATTTGGACTTATCGGTCAGCGATGAATCTGCTGTGCTAAAGAGATAAAGTTTTCCCTCATCGCCAACATAAAGCGAAGTAACGCCGTCATCGTCTTTGGCGGCATACATGCCGCTAATATCATTCGTCGCCGCGCCGCTGATTGCGCCCAAATCTTGAAAACTTGTGTATCCCTTTGCGGCGGGGATGACGTTTTTCGCCTCGGTCGCACCGGCGTTTTCGAATGCGGGTTGATCCGGCAGCCACTCTGCGAAATTCATCATGCCGCCAATCTCCAAGTCTCATCGCCTGTTGCCGCCGGGGTCCACGTTTCCGAACCAGCGGAAACTTCAGACCATGTTTCGCCGCCAGCCGACACGGCATTCCAACTTTCGCCAAGTTTCTCATTCGTTGCGCTGGTCGTAATCGCTACCGCTGCCGTGCCGCTTACCTCGCGCGTCATCGCAGCGCTGGCAGTGCCAGTTATTGCTATCGACGCCGCCGCTTCGCCGTCATAAACCAGCGCCATGCTTGGCGTGTTTGCCGTAATGGCAATCGATGCCGACGCCGTTGCTGCTTGCACGCGCGTAGCCGTCGCGCTTTCGGTCAATGCGATAGCGGCTGTGCCGCTAACGGCTAACAGCCGCTGCGCGCTGCCCGTTGCCGTAATGGCGATAGACGCGCTGCCGGATACGCCTGATATAGCGTTTGCCGTACCCGTCGCAGTTACGACGATTTGCGCGGGAGTGCCGAAACTCGTAAGGCTGTCGAGCGACGTTGTAATCGCATCGAGTGACGAACTTAATGCGTCTAATTGTTCGAGCGTCGGCGCGTTGCGATAATTCGCAACCTCGCGGACCGCGCGCGTGTCCCAATCAGAACTGTCGAGTGAAAGGTCTAGGGTGTCGAGCGTGCCCCAGGCGTCTAGCTGTTCAAGATTTGGGCCGACGACTTCAGCCATCTTACGCCGCCGTCACCGTCAGGTCGCCGCTGTTGATACGCATCACATCGCCGCTGGCGATTGTCTTCGACGCTGCAAACGCGCCGTGGATCAAGAGATTGCCGCTACTGCTCGCGTCGAAAAGACCCCAATGACTTACAGCACCCCACGATCCGGTCGCGGTCGGGAAATTCACGGTTGCATTCGTTGCGGCGCTGCCGCTCGACGCAGCGGCGAACGTAGCCGCCTGACGGGCATACCCGCTGCCGCTCAATTCGGTGCCGCTGTTGTCGTCGCCAAAGCTGCCGGTGGACAAGCCAATATAGACGTTCGACGGCATCGTGTATGCGCCGGTTCCGAGGATGTGATCTAACACTTCCAATTCTAAAAAGTCCGACATTGCGCTCATGCTACTTCTCCGTAATCACTCGTGAGTGTCAGTGGGCCAGCGAACCGCGCGCGGTCTTCGTCGGCCTGGATCGCGGCGGCTGCGCGCTGGAATAGCGCGTCATGCTGCGCCTGTTTTTGGTCGTCCATCAAGTAGCCGAAGGCTTCCGCGAGCGCGCCGTGCAAATACAAATCGGGGTGGCGGGTGAGAATATTGTTCGTCGTGTTGCTGTCGCTTAACGCGCTGACATTCGCCACATAGGTGATCTCTGCCGTATGCGTGTCGTCAGGCGTGGGCCGGAAATAAATCTCGGTGCCGACAATCGCATACGCTTTTGGCTTGCCGTTGCCGGTCGATGGGAATTCCCGATCCGCCTGCTCCGGCGTCATGTACTTGAGGATCGTGCGCGGCGAGGTGTTTAAACGGACGTGGCGAATAGCGCGTACATCGGTCGGCAGCGACACATACGCATCGCCTGCCGTCAACGTCGCGGTCATGCGGGTTTCCTGGCTGCGCGTTTCTAGCTCCCGGTTCATGCGGGCTTCGGCCAGCGCGATAAATTCGGCGGCGCGGTCTGCCATATCGGTGCGCGCGAGCCAATTGTCTATCGCGGTTTTTAGTTCCGCGAAGGTCGAAATCGCCATTAAATTTTACCCGCAGTTGTCCTAAAAAACCGGTTCTCGGGATCGTTCAGCCACTTTTTCCAAGCAGCCAGATTGTGCTTCGGCTCGCCCAGCTTTCGGACCAGATCGTAATAGAGAGACGCCGGGATATCCGCGACCTTGTGATGGTGGTGGCTGCCGGTTTGGTATCCGCCGGGCTGCCAATCGTTAGCGGCGCGCTTGTTGGCTTCCAAGATTGGATCGACCGCTTGTCGCGTGACGACGTGCATATCGTCACCGCTCGTCTCGAAAGTCGTAACCTTGCCGGGTGCTGTGCTAATCAGTTTTTTCATGCAAGAAAAAGGGAGGGCCGAAGCCCTCCCCCTCCGTTACTAGGTCGTTGACAAATCGACCACCGCTGCGTGCGCGCGTGGAGCCCGCATAATGAGGGTCCACTCGGACACAATGCTGAAGCGGGTGGCGTCACCCACGGGGGCAACGTCGCTTGCCGAGAACAGGCGTCCCGGCAAATGGCCGATGCTGTAATGGTCGGCGTCAAGCAGGAAAATCTCGGTGTTAGCCGCCTGCCTGTCGATGACCACGTTCAGAGTTCCAAAGTCGGTTAAATACATTGAAACTGAACCTATTATGACGGCGTCAGTCGGATTTCCCGCAGTCATGTGCAACTGGTTCGTCACCGCACTGCCGCTAGACAGGTCGGAGAACGCAACCTTGTTCGCTGGCGAAACAACCAGCATGTCGGGCGAGCCGCCATCGTCATATGCCGACTTCATGGCACTGTCGATCTTGGCCAACGTCAATGCTGCGTTGGTTCCCGCCATGTCACTCACATTTGAACCATCACCGGTGGGTGTCGTTGACGCGGAGATAAGTTCCATGTTCGTGATGTAGCTTAACAGCTTGCCCGCCTTGCGGGGGTCGCTGCTCGACCGGGCTTCGTTCTTGAACAGAGCCTTGTCGATGTCACGTCGCTGCTCGATGCCTTTGAGCAGTTTGACGTAGGCCGTTTCTTTATCGCGGCCAGCCTTGTCAACGGCGTCCAAAGTGCCGCTAACCGATGCGGCTTGGACACTGATTTGATGATAATTTCCGAGGCGGGTCGTTGCGGTCGGATTCACATAGCTGAAGTCAGCTCCCTCATTGACATGGTTAGTGTCAGAAGCTGCGGTCAGCTCTTGCACTTGCCATTCTGTAAAAACGCCAGAAGTCACTTCCTTCTTGGCATTCGAGAAAACAGGTGTTTCGTCGGGGTCAATCCTAGCGATAAGATCGCTCAAATCCTCCCGCTCGCCCACCGCATTTGCGGTCGTGTAAGTAGCCATTATGGCCTCCTATGTGTTGAGAAGATATTCCACGGCAGCATCCATGGCCTTAGAGCCCTTCTGCTTGCCAATGCTCTGAAGCTGTTGCCGCTTCCGCTTTGCTGAAGTCTCGCGCTTAGTCGTAGGTTGTCCGCCCTTCACCATCTTTGGCGCTTTTTTCGTCTTCTTAGAGGCGGCGGGTTTTTGCGACATTAGCTCGTCGTACAAATACGCTTTGCGAAAAGTCACCACCGCCCGGTGGTCAGACGCGTTTTTCAGTTCTTCTGGGGAAAAACCAAGGTGCCGATGGGCATACGTGTAGACGGCATTCTTTTCTCGCTGCATCGTATCCGGGTCACGCCATTCCGGGATAGCTTCGAGAAGTTTCTGGCCTTCCTGCTTCAAGCGCTCTTGCGCCTGGGCTTCATAGGCCGCCATCTGTTCTTGCTGAACCCGTTCCTTCTCAGTTTTCGCCAAAGCCAACGCGTCTTGACGACTGCGATAAGCCTCTTTTTGGCTCAAAAATTCGATAGGATCGTTTTCTTGCAAATGGGTCCAATATTCCTCTGAAGGTTCCGATTGCTGAAGTGCGGCCTCAACGGCTGCGAGTTGTTCGGCGTAGCTCTGACGCTGCGCCTCAAGCGCTTGCAGTTCCGCTTCGGCCTGCTTCCGGCCTTCCGCGACCTGCTGCGTTTTGCGCGTGTAGTCGCTCTGACGCATATAGCCCGACTGCAACTCGTCGAGCGTCAGATCGACCTCATCGTCGCCGACGCGAACACGATATGTTTGTGGTTCGACGGCTTCGACTACCTCCTCGGCTTCCTCGACTTCCTCGGTTTCATCTTCTTCAGCCTCATCGGCCTGCAAGATGTCCTCGGCTTCCTCGGTTTCCTCGGCGGCTTCGACCTCAACCTCTTCGGTTTCGGCAACAACTTCCGGCTGCGGTGGCGTTTCCTCTGCAGGGGCCTCGGCAACAAGAAGGGAGTCTACTGCAGACGCAATAGACAGCGGAGTCCCGTCTTGGGCTACTTCGCTCATTCAAATCTCCAAATTTTATTGGTGACTGCCTTGCGGCTTGGTCAGTGCAACTTGTGCTGCAACTGTTCCTCGGCCATTTGCCCGGTCTCCAAAACAGACCGTAGGTGACCGTGAAACTCCTCTAGCGCCAGGGACAGATAATAAAGGCGCTCGCGGGCATCGTTGTCCTCTGGGGCTGTAGCAGCCCACTCAGATTTATAACGGTCCCGTAATACATCCAACGTCTCCGCAAATATCTCGTTGCGGAAAATTTCCTTAACTTTCGCCGCGCGATTAATTTCACGCTGACGCGTTAGATCGTCCATCAGGCGCGGGGCAGATTGGCGCTAATGTCGAGGCCGGTCGAAGCCTCAAGCCCGCGTAACTGCGCCTCCATCTGCATCTCTTGGGCGCGCAGTTCCATTTTTAGTTGGAGTTCTTCCCGTTTTAGTTCCATTTCAAGCGCAGCCCGTTCCCGCTTAATTTCGATTTCGGCCTGCATTTTCATGCGGTCGCTTTCAATCTCAGCCTGCGCCTTGGCTTTTTCTAGCGCGATTACCTCATCCTGCGGCGTAGCTTGTTGACTGTGGCGGGCCTGTATTTTCGCTTGGAGTTCTGGCGGCAGATCGTCGGGGTCCAAAAGAAATGCCGACACATCCTTGAACCCGTTTAATTCTATAATTTTGGCAAGCGTGTCCCGGTATTGTTTCAGCGTACACAGCGGGTTCGCCACGCCTAGTTTTGTGAGGATTTCCTCTTGTTTCGATGCAACTTGGCCTAATACAGAAATCCGCTTTTCGATATCCCCGGTGCCAAGTCCTACCTCGACAATCGTGTCAAACTGCGCATCCCAAGATTGCGGGTCCATTTGAACGAAACTGTTTCGCAACCGGATAACTCGCGCTTCTTGCTGGTACAGCTGCACCAAGTGCAGGACCGTTTTCATCAGGTGCTTGATGCCGGTTTCGGCAAATACCCGCGCAATCATTTCAATTTTCTGCTGCGCGGCTGAGATCGTTGCTGACACTGCAGCACGCGTCGAAGATTGCAGGCTGTCGGGGTCGAGACCCATCGAAGCACGCGTCAAGCCGGTGCGCGTCTCCTTTACCTGATCAATGTATTGCAGGAGCGGAAACGTCATTTGTGAGATTGCCGGGGGAGTGATTGGCTGCACCATCCCTGGCGCTCGCATCCTAACAACGCCGCCCGGTCGATTGCTCATCAGGTCATCCATGTTGACCTGACCCTCAACGGCGGCAATGCGGCTGTTGTTGGTGGCAAAGATATTATCCAACTGCTGGCGCAGAAGTGCGCTCTTGATCTCCTGCAAATCCTTTACCAGTTCCGCAACGCTGCGCCCGACCATCCGGTGCGGCATAAGGATCGGGCTTACAACAGAGAACGGCATCATGTCATACGGCTCGTTCTCCATGACCGTATATGCTGGCCCTAAACAAACAACGCGCCGCAGTTCCGCGATCCCGTCGCCATCGTAATCAGACTTAATGTAAACCTCTGTAAACAGCACGCTGCGCTGCGACGGGTCGCTGGTAGTCTTTTCAGCACCGGACTCTAAGTCCTCAAAGCGCTCTTGCAGCTCGCTGTCAGCTTCCTCCGCGCCCGCATACGACTCTACCTCGTCTTGATCGTATCCCATGCCCACCAAGTCGGACACAGACAGGTGCGTGCGGTGCGCGGCAAAAGTGCAGTCGTCCATAGATTTCGCGCGGCGACTAAACAAAAACTCTTCAGGCGGGATGTTTTCAATCACAACCCGGCCAAAGCGCGTAGTTTTCTTGACTTTAATATCAAACAACGTCGGAGCAAATTCGTCTTCCTGCTCCGTCGCTGACTGCCCTGTCACCTCGATATCGGGGTCCGATACAAGGGCCGTTAGCTCATCCTCGGACAACGCCTCGTAGTTTTCTTCTGTTACGTTTTCCGTTTCGTCGTAATAGCTCTTCACAACGCCCAGTTTGAAAAGCAGAGCGTCTTTCATGACGTTGTGAATGGTGACAAAGCCGTTGTTGTCGTTGCTTAAGATAAAATTAACGTAATCAGTCGCCTGTGCGGCAGCCTCCACATCTTCGGGGCCGCGAGGCGCAAACCGCACAAATTCGCCACTCGCCGTGAATATTTTCATCAACGACGGCATCATCATTTCTATGACATCAGCCACCTCAGTGCTGACGACCTTGCTACGACCGTCTATCTCGTTGCCGAACGGCTCGCCCATGTAATAGTCGAGGTTTTCAACTCTCTGGCCAGACAACTCTGTGTCATGGTGGTTGATTGCCGACTCGATCTCTGAGCGGACTATTCCCTCAAACTCTAATTCTGAAATCGCCATTATTCGCCCTGCATGAGTTTCGAGGCTGCAACGCCTAAATCGTAAAGATGCCCGTCGAGGTCGGTGCCGGGTTTTGCGCGCTTGGTTATAAAAACCTCGCACGGTTTCCCGTCGCGCGGATCGAAGCCTACTGACACAATAAACGGGCCGACCGTTTCGCTTATTTGATGGCGGCGGGTGGGAAGGTCAGTCATTTCTTCACCGGCTTCTTCACTTTCTTAGGACGCCCACGCTTGGGCGGTGGTGGCGGCTTGCTGCGGTCGCGCGTGTAAACCAGCGTGAATGGCTGCGCGTTGCGCGGGATTTCAACGCCCACGCTTTTTCCTCGTCACCTTCTTGCCGGTTTTCTTGGCGTATGCGCTGGCTGCCTTGCGGCCTGCCTTGGTATAGGCGAAATGTTTCTTCCCGACTTTAGGCATCCAACAAACCTTTCAACTGGCGTTTGCCGATCTTGCTTTCATTCAGATCGTCGAAAAGGCCGCGCCCATACTTTTTGACCGCAGACTTTCGGATGATGTACTCGCCGCCGTGAGCCCTTATGTCTTTAGAGCCAGAGCCGGGGAGTAAACCGCCTAAAGCATAGTCATCATCGCCATCGTCGCTGCTGCCATCGTCAGGGTCGCTGCCGTCGTCGTCGCCGCCGGGCCCGCCCGGATCATCGCCACTATCCGAATCTGGGTCGCCGGATGCTTCACCGTCTGCCCCCACGCCGCCACCGGGGTCGCCAGGGGCACCACCTGGGTCGCCGCCGCCAGGGTCACCGCCGGGGGTGTCGTCGGTGGTCATTTCCGCCGCCATTTCCGTATCGTCAACATCAAACCCAACCGCTGCTGCCGCTGCGTTCGCCGCTGCGTTGGCCCCGGAAGACACATCTGGATTGTCAGACGTATCGTCTGCGCCAGTACGACCGCCGATGCCAGTAAACAGACCCTCCGGGTCAATGCCAAACGGCGTCATGTTCTGCGTATCGGCTTCGTCGTCGCCGAAGAAATAGTTGTAACCGCGCATCGCCGTGAACAGCGGCGACAAGAGCCCGAAAGCTGGGTTGATTAACCCCAGCGCCGTGAATATCGCGTCCGCTACGTTGAAAGAGGTGCTGCTTACCGTCGGCAGTGGGGCGTCGTCCACGTCGCCGTCAAAGTCCTGCCAATCATTGTAATTTTGCGCTGCTCGCGCATTTGCTTGCCCCGCAGCCGCCTGATGAAACGCCGGGTCCGTGGTTGTCATACGCGGCAGGGTCGTTTGCGGGTGGGCAAATAATGGGCTGCCGAACGGCGCGGTGCCGTAGTCCGGGGCTGCCGGGGGGCTGAATTGGTCGTAGCTTTGGGCTACGGGAATGCCGAACTGGTCGTAGCTATCCGCGAAGGGGCTGGCAGGTAAATTAAACAACATAACTTGTGTCCGGTATGTATTCGCGGCGAGAATTAGATTTAGTCATGCTTGGAAATAGCTCCGTTAATCCCCACACCAGTGCATCGCATCGGTCTGGGGAGCCTTGCCCCTCAAATCCCGCTGCGGTCATCTGACACATCTGATCCTCTAGTTCTGGGTAGCTGCCCACATGGGAGACCCGACCAAGGGCATACAGCGCGCTTATAGGCTCAGCACGGACGTGTTTGCCACGGGTTGCGCGCACCTCAATGATTGGCAGGCCAGGACGGATGCTATCCAGCGTGTGCCGGACCATATCGCCGCCCTGATTTACCTCAATGACAATGGCGTCGGCTTGCCATTTGTCGAAAAGTGCAATGGTGCGGGTCGCCCACTGTTTCGGTGACCCGCTGGTAGACCCATCGTCTAAAACATAGCCGCGCGTATCCGCGCCTAGCCCTGCCACAATTACGCCATGTTCATCGGCCCCGGAGTCGCTTGAAACTGCCGGGTCTACCGCCACCACAATGCGTTCAAGATCAGGCACGTTTGTGACCCGCGAGCTGTGCAACGTCAGGCGGTCCCAGATAGCGCCTATAGCTGTCGGTTCGTAATCGCCTAACCAAATGTGGCTGTAGCGTTCGCGGTTTTGCTCTTCATCGAAAGCCCGCTCTGCTTCCAACTCGTCGGGGAAAAACGGGTTGTCCACATAGTTGACCTGCCGGACGATTGTGTTTTCCGGCAGAGTAAGGCCGCGAAACCTTTGGTCTACCGGGTCCGACGCATGTCGCGGATTCCATAAAAACCAGAGTTCTGAGCCGGGTGCGCGGATCGTCGGAATAAGTATCTCAAGCGAGCGCTCCGATATGGTTTGAGATTCCTCAACCAGAGCGATATCGATGCCTTCCATAGATTTAATCTGGTCGGCTGTCAGGTTGCCCAACCCGGCGAAGATAAACTCCGAACCGTTGGCCCCCCGGATTTCATTGTTAAGCGAGGTATAAAACCCGCCCATGTTTAGATCGGCTATTTTGTCATCGAGCAGCTGCTTAACGCTGTCCTTGATGGATCGCTGCACCTCGCGAAAACAACCCACCCGCAAGGGCTTTTGACCAGCCCGCACCAGCGCAGCCGTAGCCGCCGAATGGCTTTTGCCTGATCCCCTACCGCCGTAATACGCTTTGTACCGCGACTTCTCGAATAAGCCGCCGAATGCCTCAGGTATCTTTATCTGCTGCAACGAGCGTTACCTGGAACGCGAGAGGGTTACCCTCGCCGTCTGTGTGCTGATTGACAGATGTTTCTTTCCAGCCCATACGGCTTTTTGACCACCATATCGCCGCAGACGTATCGCCGTTGATCGCCTTGTTGAACAGCATGCCCCCGACCTTGGTGTTGGCCTTTGCTGCAGCTGTGTCGAGTTCGTCCCGAAAATGCTTCCGCAATGTTTTGGAGTCGATTTTAATGACGCGTGCGATGCTTTCCTGCGGGATGCCGACAGCGGTCATTTGCTCGACCAGTTGCCGCTGCTGCTCAGTCGGTTCAAAGGGCGGTTTGGTTATCATTCCGCCACCTCTTTTTTATAGTCGGGAAATTCTTGTACTGCCTGCACTGGCCCAAGGTTTAATGTGGCCTCTTTTCCGTCGCCCTTTACAAATACCAACACATTTTGGTGCGTTTTCCCTATTTTCCGCGATGCCTCAAAAACGCGGCCAGAACGCACCGGGAGGGAGCCAACAGCGGTCACCAAGATTATTTCGTTGTAATAGGACAAGCCAGCCGACAGAAAAGCGTCAATAGTGTCGCTAACAAAGTTTCTGTAATTGCCTCCTTGATCCCTAACCTCGCCAACAACAAAACAAGCAAAGCGCCCTTCCTTTAATTTGGCGCACGCTTTGGCTATTATCTCGCGGTAAGCTGGCAAAAATTCTTTATATTCAAGCGTAGACAAGTCTTTTGGGTCGTCGCTGTATTTTTCAAGGTCCGCATATGGCGGGCAGCTAAACACAAAATCCGCGTCGATCTTTGCCTTGTCTATCCCCCGGCTATCAGCATTGACCCATGCGGGCACAATATTGGAACAAATGCGGGAGGCTTGCCGCTTGTTTGCGTTTATTTGATCCGCCCGAAGTTCATAGCCAACATATTCCCGCCCCAATTCCGCAGCCACAACGCCCCGAACAGAGCCGCCCGCAAACGGGTCTAATACAACACCGCCCATTGGGCTAAACCACTGGTAAAGAAGTTCACACAAAACTGGATCGAAAACGCTTGTATTAGCTTCTGTGCCGCCCCTATTACCAAAACGTGCGGCCAATGACCTAAAACCTAATAACTCTTCACCACGCCCTAATTCGCTTTCAATGCCTAAAGATAACCATTCGCGTTTTCGGTCTTGCCACCATCCTTCCCTAGCGTTCAAAACACTAAAAGGAGGAGCGCCAAATTTATCTGAAAGGCTTCCTTTAGGTTTTTGGTCGTTTAAGAGGTTGTTTAGATCAATCTGGCTAAACCCGATCAGGGACAGATCAAAGCCTTCGTCATCCAAGCCGCCGAGTTCGATCTTTAGTAAATCGTTGTCCCAGCCAGCGTTTTCGGCCAGCTTGTTATCGGCCAAGATGTAGGCGCGTTTCTGTGCGTCGGATAACCCTTCTAGTTCAATCGTAGGGACGTTTTCATAGCCCAGCTTCCGAGCGGCCATAAGTCTGCCATGCCCCGCAATGACACCTCGACCGTCATCCACCAAAATAGGGTTCGTCCAGCCGAACTCCTTAATGCTTGCGGCTATCTGCGCCACTTGCTCATCGTTATGGGTCCGGGCGTTGTTGACGAAGGGAATTAGCTCGTCAATCGCACGGTACTCGATTGCAAGGCTCAATGTATTAGGCTGACCTTTCGCAGGGTTTCATCTTCGTCGGGATCACCGACTAGATCGTACAGGAGCAAACGGGCTTCGACCGGCGACCTTAAACCGGAAACATCAATCAACAGGCGGACGCCCTCCCCATCTGGGTAGACGTAGGCGCTATAGATCAGTTCATTTGGCATGTGGAAAAAAGAAGCCGCCCGCTGAATTGACGATCAGGGCGGCAACTTCTGAAACTCTACCCGTCCGACAGACGGAAAACAATTATGCGCTTTTTACCTGATTTCGGGGGTGCCGTCAACCACCATACAAGATGTGGTTCATGACCTCTCGTATGGCGTTGTTAACGCTCTTATACGGAATTGTACCCATCCTATTATACGGGAATTCCACAGTCCTCTGCTTTTGCGTTAAATCGCTCAAAATGCACGATTTTGGGCTTAATACACCACGTTTCTACCAAATTAAGGCGGAAGTGGCAGGAATCGAACCTACCGTTGAGACCAGTGACAGCCTCTGATGTCTAGTCACTCCAACATCATTCACTCACCAGAACTTCCATTCGGTGTTTCCAGATTGTTTCTGCGATTTTGCGTCCGCACCGTCCGCGACAGAAAATTATTATAAAAAACCCCTTAATTTCTTATAAATTCCTCCACCAAACCATCAATCACGATTTGACGGGTCTTTAACAGCTCTACCAACTCGGCTGCCAAAGTATCGGGGATGCCACGATCACCAGCGTCCCATCTCTGGACCGTACGAAGTGCAACACCCAAGTCACGCGCCAGCGCAGCCTGCCAGCGAGACCCATATAGAGCCTCGCCAGCATTGCGGAGTAATTCGACGTTCATTTTGGGTCTAAGCCCAAGTTTGCGATGTGGCCCTGGAGCCTGCCCTCTAAATAACTTTTTACATCCTGGCGGACAACCGCGTAGGCATCGGATTGATCGCTGTATTGGTTAAGCCCAAACTCTAAGACCCATGAGGCAGGGTCTACTTCGACGGTTTGTGTGATTTTTATTTTCATCGGGCCATCCACTCATCGAAGGTTAGCAGCGGTGCGCCGCCGCGAGTTATATCCCCACCCACGCCGTCATTGGCGCAAGCAAGATATATTTCATATTCATCTTCGTTACTGCCGCGCGCTTTGGTTTGCCAATTAGCGCGAGCCTCAAGCGGATTCCCCGTGTTGTCTTTGTGTCCGCAATCTGGGCAAGTGTTGTACTTCACTGCGAACTCAAATCCGTCGTCAAACCCCTCATAGATGTCGGCGTAGCAGTTAGGACAGCCCCACACCATAGCGTAGCGTCCATTCTTTAATTTGTATTGCGATTGGATCATATCTTTCCCCTTTCCTAAAAATGAACACGGCAAGGCGCACCGTTTCCGATGCGCTATGCGGTGGTCACTATTCGATCACTCGGGCGTCACAGGCTGCTGCCGCATCGACTGCGGCCTTTCTCGTTTTGTATCCGTCAACGTGCCATTTAAAATTGGTTTCCGGGTCAACGATGAACCACTTCTTTGTGTTAAAGAAATCGTCCCTAATAATCTTGACTTTAAGCATCTTTCGGCCCTTTCGCCGTTTGGGTTGGCCCGTTGCCATCCCCTTTTCTATGGTCGTATTATAGCGACCGACCTGTAATTTGTCAACTCACCCCGAAATGTTTTTCGAGTAAATTCAAGCCTCTACGAAGGATTTCCATGTTTGAGGGCTTTATTCGTTGCTGCAGGCAAACCACCGACATGACCTCATCCGAGGCTATTGGGCCGACCGCACGGATTGCCGAAACATACCGCTCGTAATGGTCAACCGACGCAATCCGCAATGACTCAACAGAGCCTTCGCTAATCAACTCCGAATACCTCGATGTTACCGATGGCTC
>VTLG01012660.1_pt1 | contig 33937 bp, 57 predicted proteins | sample 4694571 | NCBI WGS metagenome assembly VTLG01 (sample SAMN12604809, study PRJNA352737) | marine metagenome | biome: ENVO:00000447; feature: ENVO:00000209|ENVO:00000569|ENVO:01000036; material: ENVO:00002151; isolation source: viral sequences binned using virsorter ...
TGGAAAGAAAGCCCCAAAGAGGCTGGGAAGAAACCGTCGAAGAAGAAGTAAATGGCCCTAGCAAATTTTAATAACCTTAAAGACGCCATTCTGACAGAGTTCTCCCGGAATGATTCTGGCTTTGTGGCCGCCTTACATGATTTCATCCTTAGGGGTGAGTCTGTTCTTAATCGACGCTTGAGAACGCACCAGATGCGGGCAACGGCGACGGTTACTATTTCCTCTTCGGCAAGCACCGCCTCTCTGCCTACGGGCTTCCTGTCGGATATTGGATTGCATTATACGTCTGACTTGAGTCAGTTAACCCCTGCGACAGACGCTGATCTGGTCTATTGGGGGTCAACGGATTCGGGGCAACCCCGTCTCTATAGGGTTGGCGCGACGGTATATGAGTTTGATAGACCGGCGGATCAGTCTTATGCGACTAAGGCGGTGTATTATAAGGCCAATAATATAACGTCTGATTCCACTAACTGGCTATTGACCAACTATCCCGATGCCTACCTTTATGCATCGTGTTTCGAGGCTGCGGCTGCAAGACAGGCCAAGGATCGGATGGCTCTCTATAAGCCTCTAAGAGATGAGATTATCGAGGAGATTAACCGTCTTAACTCCAAGACCCAGGGCAGGGTCAGAATGCGGCACGATGCAAGCCTTGCAAGGGGGAACCAGTTTAACGTCAACACGGGTAATTATCTATGATCCCGTTCGGCGAGTTTGCGCCCGATCAGCCAGCCCTCGATGCCGGGGGTCAGTTCAGTACGGTTGCGAAGAACGTCATCCCAAGGACAAAACACTCCTATGCTCCTTTGGGAACATTGGCGGCGTTGACCAACGCTCTCGATAATAACTGCCAGGGCGCGGCTGCGTTCAGGGATTCAACGGGCGCGGTTAATTCATTCGCAGGGGATACGAGTAAACTCTATAAACTCTCCAGCGCGACATATTCAGACGTGACGGGATCGACAACGCCTTCGGTTGCAGACGACGACACATGGCAGTTTGCCAAGTTCGGCGAGAGAATTATAGCGGTCTGCGGCCATGCTACGAATACCCAAAGCTATGTAATGAACAGTTCGAGTACCTTTGCCGATCTGGACTCCGATGCTCCAAGGGCAAGACACATAGCGCAGATTAAAGACTTCATCATGCTGGGGAATACCTACACCTCGGCGAGCGGGGCAGTGGCGAATAGAGTCCATTGGTCATCGATCAACGATCCCACCGACTGGCCGACCATTGGAAGCTCAGACGCTGCGAGTAAACAGAGCGACAGACAAGACCTTCCTTCTGGAGGTTGGGTTCAGGCAATCACGGGAGCGGTAGGTGGTACGGACGGGGTTATCTTTATGGACAACGCCGTGTATCGCGTTATTTACTCAGGCCCGCCAACGGTGTTCGAGTTCTATGAAGTTGAGCGAGCCAGGGGAACGATAGCTCCAAGAAGTGTCGTTAATATAGGGGACTCGTGTTTCTATCTAAGCCGGGACGGGTTCTTCCAGTTTAACGGCCAGGATTCCGTACCGATAGGGGATCAGAAAGTAGACAAGACATTCTTTTCAAGATACACGCAGGATTATCCTCACCTGGTATGGGGAAGTGCTGATCCTATTAATAAAGTCGTGATGTGGACATACCCCTCCGCATCGACTTCAAACGCGACAAAGGCGCTGATATATAACTGGAGCCTCAACGAATGGTCTGAGGCGGAATTTAATTCTCAGGTGTTATTCACCGACCTGACCCAAGGGTATACTTTAGAGGGTCTGGACGATGTCGAAAGCCAACTGGACGACCTTCCCTATAGTCTGGATTCGAGGATCTGGACGGGAGGCAAGGAAGTTTTAGCGGTCTTTGATACGGATAAGAAGAACGCCACATTCTCAGGGGTCAACCTTGCTGCGACGATTGAATCACAGGAGATAGGCGGGGGAGACAGGGTTCTGATAGACGGTATCAGACCTTATATAGATGTTAGTAACACGGCGCATGTGACAGTAGCTCTTAAAACACGCGACGACGTGGGGACTTCTATAACGACGGGAACAGCTTCGAGTATAGACGCAGACGGACAGGCGCATTTTACCACCTCATCGAGATATGCAAGGGCGCAAGTCAATATAGCGACGAATGCAACGTGGACTCACGCACAGGGAGTAGATGCCGATATAACCGCTGACGGGACGGCGTAATGGCTGATTATTTTACGACTAGGGCCAAAGTTTCAAATATACCTAATGGGCAATTTTCGACTGTTATGAGGCCGTTCACTGCGGCGCAGGCGGCACAAAAACGATGGGGATTCAAGGACTTTGATCCTGTCCCCGGCCTTCCATCAGGCCGTGGCACGTTCATGCCTGTGGGTTATACGCAAACCCCGCCTCCAGCGGCTAGTATTGAAAGTGAGTGGGCGACACCTGAACTTTTAAAAGATTTCCTTATTATGATGGAAGGAACAAGGAAACCAATAGCTCCAGAAGAGGTGTTCAAAGGATTGATCGGGCCTACCGGCGGGCCACTTCTGGCTGGCGTCGCCAAGGCTGGAATAAAGGGGTCTGTTGATCCGTCAACTTTAAGGGTAAATGTGTTTCACGGTGGCCCACATAAATGGGCAGCAGAACCTAAATTCCCACAGGGACGCCCACGCCTCGACAAGATAGGCACTGGCGAAGGCGCACAAGCCTATGGCTACGGGTTCTATAGTGCGGAAGCGCCGGTGGTTGCTCGGTCGTACACTGCCGAAAGCAATATACAGAACGCTGTTTTAATAAACGGCAGACGACCAGACCTGACCAACCCGGTCGAATTTGCTGCGAACGAAGTCGCAAAAATGGGCAAATATGCAAACCGTGGAAACATGGCAAAGGAATGGGCGGCTTTTCCATTTATTGATCCGTCATTACCTATCCCTGGAAAAGATCAGAAGAAATTTTTTAAGCAAGTTTCTGAAATACTAGCTTCAGACGCCCCGTTGCCAAAAACTGAAATAGGTTCATTTTTTTACAAACTTGACATTCCCGATAAGGACATTGCCAAATATTTAGATTGGGATGCGCCGTTGAGTAAACAAACAGAGGGTGTGCGGGATTTCTTTGGTTTTAAGAAGCCAGCAGATTTGCCGAATAAAGATGAGCTACTAAAAAAGGTTGTTGAAACCGGCAGCGACAACCCTGCTTTTAAATATAAGGTTGATGATCCAAATTCTATTGCTGCCCCAACGCCGAAACAGGCCGTCGATGCTTTTTATAACAATATGGAAAACTCTCTGTCGAGGCGCGGGGTTTCGGGTAAAGACGCTTACACGAAATTATCAAGACAGCTTGCTTCGCAGCATAATGACCCCACAGGCCAACAGGCCGCATCCGAAGCTCTCCGTAAAGCTGGCATCCCTGGCCTCAAATATTATGACCAGATGAGTCGTGGCAAAAGCGGAGGCAAAGGAACCCGCAATTATGTTACTTGGGATCAAGATGTTTTAAATCGGGCAAAAATATTAGATGAGTGAATTTCCCGGCATTACAGCTTCAACGGCTAATACAGGGTTATTCCTGAGGGACTCCCTCGAATGGTCACGAAGGGTCATGCAGGGGAAGCTGAACAACGCAACCCTGTGGACTCTGGCGGCGAATGCGGCAAGTACGACATTCACGGATGACAGGATAGGACTGGAGACAGCCTTACACTGGAGTCCAACTACGGCAAACGCCGCTGCGATAGTGGCGTCCATGTACGTTTCGGAAGCAAGCAGAAAGAACGGTGAAGTGACAATTACGCACACGAATAATTCCAACACGGATAAGATATTCAGGATAACGTTTCATGGTTGATTATTTTACGCGGGGTAGCCTTAGAAGAGACGCGGCACCACTCGAATTTTTACCCAGTAGATTCCTCGTACCGACTCGTAGCCCATTCCCACAAGAGGTATCAGGTGAGCAAACATCTACAGTACCAATAGACCCGACTAATATGATTCCTCAATTAGGCGTCCCAAAACCATCAATAGACCCGACTAATATGATCCCTCAGTTAGAATGGATTGGAGATACATCACAGGAAGGCCCAGGATATTGGACAAACCCCGATACTGGTCAGGTAGTGGATATAGAATCGGGAATGGGGCCGCAGTATCATAGCACGATACCTATGGGTTACGCCCCGTATGATCCTAATCGGCAGACAGGGTTTTTTAGTAATTTAGGGCGTCGGATTGGAAACTTCTTCACCTCCCCATCTCAACAATTCAGGGATATGAGTGACGTTCCCGCTACCGGGTCAGGGATAGGTGCCGCCGCTAGTACGTTCGGGCCTATGTTGGCAAGTGCCGCCATTCCCGGAGCGGGTTTGTTTACATTATTATCAAGACTGCTTCCTGACAGCGGGGCTACGCCGTATCAACAGGAAGGTAGAAATGTTAGCGATATTTCATTCGGCCCCAATATGGCTTGGCTGGGTGCTGACGTTCCCGGCGGCGGTTATTATATACCCAATCAAAAGATAGACATGGCCCAATTAGGCGGCGGCAGAACACCCCGTGGACGTGATATAACCGTACACACTCCTGAAGGGTTGGTGGATGCGACTTACAGAGTTGACGACACTGGAGCCGCTTCTATTACAAGTGACGACTTTGGCGCACCCAATGTGGACTATGGTGATATTTACTACGGCGGTGCTGATTACGAGGGTCTGGATACTGGTCAGTTCGACGATATTTTTTCTAACGAAGAGGACTGGTTCTAGTTTTTGACACAACTCTGGGGCGTTCAACAAAGCGAACTGGACGATGTTTGGCATGACGTTCTCCCTTTTATCCAGAGGGTTGTGGATAAGGGTTCGGACAAGACTGCGAAGGAAATCTATCAGGGATTAAAAAAACGACGCTATCAACTCTGGATAGCCTGGGATGAACAGATCAGAGCCTGTTGCATAACCGAGACGATACACCACGAGCCTGACGGGTTTCTGTGTACCATTGTTATGTGCGCGGGTGATAATTTAAGACGCTGGATCAATCATATTAAGACAATCGAGGAATGGGCAGAATCCAAGGGCTGTTTCGCTATCGAGTTAGTGGGGCGAAAGGGCTGGGAGAAAATCCTTAAATATAAGGTAACGGGACACGATGGAAACGAATTGATAATGAGAAAGATGTTAAAATGAAAAGCTCAAGACCACAACAGACAGGAACTCAGGTAGTTACCCAGACGAACGACCCGTGGAGTGGACAAGCGCCGTTCCTTGAGACGGGGTTCCAAAGGGCGCAAACTGATGTTCTGGAAAAGCCTGAACAATTCTTTCCTGGGTCTACAGTGGTTCCGTTCGACCCTGCTACGACAGAGGCTTTGGGTTCAATCGAGAGTAGGGCGAGGGCTGGTTCTCCCCTTGTGTCAACAGCGCAGGAAGCCGTGAGAAGCGCAGCAAGCGGTGATATGCTGGCTCAGAACCCGTTTTTAAGCCAGGATAATCCCTATCTGCAAAGTGCAATAGACGCGGCTTCGAGGGGGATTACGAGAAATTATGAAAGTGTTGTCGAGCCTGGTATAGACGCGGCATTCTCAAGCCGTGGAAGATACGGCAGCGGGTTACAGGCCGAGGCTATAGATCGAGCGCAGGAGAACCTTGCCGACCAGTTGGGCGACGTATCCACGCAGATGGCCTTTGGTGACTATGGTATGCAGCGTCAGGGGTATGATACCGAAAGAGCCAGACAAATGGCTGCTGCGGCAGCGGCCCCCGGAATGGCGGCTCAGGATTACGTTGACCCCGGCCAATTACTCTCCATAGGAGCGGCAAGAGAAGGCCAAGCAGCGTCAGAGTTACAGGAGGATATTAACAGATTCAATCTGGAACAGAACGCAGAGAAGAAAGCCCTAGCCGACTATATGGCGCTCGTAGCTGGAGGTCAGTACGGCGGAACGTCTTCAACCGCGTCGCCGATCTATCAGGATTCATCGAGTAATGTTCTGGGGAATATCGCGCAGCTTGCGGGTACTGCTGGGTCACTGTTCGGCGGCGGCGGGGCGTTTGGCAAGTTTGGCGCATTCCCTAATTTCAAATTGCCTTTTTAGGAGTTAGATAATGGTCACTGGTTATCCCTTTGGTAGTAATAGCCCTCGTTTTAATTATCCTGGGCGGGGCTTTTGGCCTGACTCTCAATCAGGGAACGTGAAGCCGTGGACAAACCCAGATACGGGGCAAGTGATACGAAATTTTCCACAACAAAATCCCATGAACGCCTACTTCACGCAACTCGCAGACCCTGAATATCGACAGGCAATGCAGCAACAGAACCTGTTTTCCAATCTACTTAATTTCGGGGCGCAAATGAGCGCGGCTGGAGCGCCTTCACTCGATCCGGGATATGCGGGTAGAACCCGTGCCGGTGCTTTGGCTGGTCTGGGTAAAGGATTAATGTCGGGCAATCAGGATTATCGTAACCAGATGATGAACGCCATAAAATTGAAGTCAATGATGGAGGCAAATAAACGCGCCCAAGCTATGCACGATGTTAATTTAACACTCAAGAAGCAGGAGGCAGCTAAAAGAGAAGATTGGAATAAATATTTAAAAACACTACAGTCACCAACGGTTGGCGGAGTTGCGGCTACAACCCCATTAACGGAAGCTGATTATAAAGAAGAGTTTGCATCTGGAGACTCCCCAGAAGGCGCGACTATGGTTGAGTCGCCAAGCGCATTACCAACCGCTAAACAAACAACAACCAAAGCTGGGATACAATTTCCTCCGGGGTTTATGGCATGGGAAACAGACAAGCAACAAGAATGGCTGGGTCAATATCATTCGGATCAACTAGACCATAATAAGGATTACACGCAAGGCCCAAGCGGAATTCCACAGCTAACGGAGTCTGGAAAGGTAAAAATAGAACATCAGTTTAGAAAAGAATTTCTTGCAGGAACAAGGGTTTATAGGGAAGTAAGAAATTCCTATGCACGAATACTAGCAGCTATTAAAGACCCTTCCCCAGCCGGTGATATAGCTTTAGTTTTTAGTTATATGAAAGTCCTAGACCCCAATTCCGCTGTTAGGGAAACTGAATACGCTACAGCGGAAAACGCAGGGAACATACCTCAGAGAATTAGGGCGACATGGAATAAAGTATTTGAGGGGAAAGGCCGGTTATCGGTGGCTCAAAGGCAAGATTTTACCACGAGAGCAACAGGGTTGTATAATGCTCAAAGGGATCAATACCGAAATTTCAGAGAAATTTATGTAAATATGGCAAAAGGCAAAGGCGTAGGCGTAGAATTTGCTGCCCCTGATATTGAGACGCCTTTTCCTGTTATTGCCATACCAAAGATAGGGGATATAAGACTCGGTGCGAAGGGAAAACGATATGAACTTATCGGAGACAACCCATCGTTACAAAGTAGTTGGAAGCTAGTGGAGGAATAATATGGAACCTTGGGAAGTATATAAGAAAAATAAAATTTCAGTATCTCAGGGGAAGCCTTTCCAACCTGGGGATGATATGCCTTGGAGCGAGGTTGCTGGTCAGGCAATCACTAATATACCGTCAAGTGGTGCCCAGTTTGGGAAAGACATTGCCAAAGTAGTTACGGAGCCAGTTGAAACAGGGAAAGCCCTATGGAAACTAGCTTCAGGCTTGGTTCAAAAAATAATACCCGGAGAGCAAGAAAACGAGGCGGCTGTTGATGCTGTTGGTAAATTTTTATCTAACAGATATGGCCGTGGAGAATCAGGGGATATAGTTGAAAATATTAAAAGAACAATAGCAAAAGACCCCGTTGGAGTCCTTGCCGACGTTTCAACAATATTCACTGGCGGAGGGATGGCCGCTGCCCGTGCGCCAGCTATGGCGGGGCAGATTGCAAGAGGGGTACAAAAAGCGGGTCAAATGATAGACCCAGTTAATTTTGCTTTAAAAACCACTGGCGCTCTGGCTGAAGCACCAAAATTGGCGGCGGCTACTATTGGTGGAACTGGTACAAAAGCATTGGAAACAGCGTTTGATGCTGGGACGACAAATAGTAAGACGTTTTTAGAGAATTTAAGATCAAAGGATGTAGATTTTAATCAGGTGGTGTCTGACGCTAAAAACGCTCTACAGGAATTGCGACAAAACAGAAACAGCAGTTATTTACAAACCAAGGGGAAACTGGCTTCGGAAATGAAACAAGTAGGGTTAGGCGGTATCCGTGAAACCCTGGATAAATTTAGCGAGGCTGGGAAGCTGGAGGGAACAAGTGTTATCTCCAGACCAAGACAGCAAAAAGTAGTCAACGATATAAGAGCTATTGTTGATGAATGGGATACCATATCAGGCCCAGATAGAAAGGTAGCTCATTCTGTTATTGGATTAGACGAACTAAAAATAAAAATAAGGGATGAAGTAAACGCCAGTTATCCTATTGGTAGCCCTGAAAGAACAATAGCCAAAGGTGTAGTTGACGGCTTAACGGATTCTATTAAAGCAGCCGATCCAGATTACCATAAATGGATGACCGATTACGCAGATGCAAGCAGACATATAGATGATTTGGAGAGAACATTTTCACTGGGGGCGGGAAAAATAAACGACATGGCCCTTAGGAAACTTCAGTCAATTATGCGTCAAAATGTTAACACGAACTTCGGGGCTAGAACCCAATTAGCTGAAAAACTTACTGCTACAAAAGCTGGGGTAAATATAGCAGAGCAGCTTGCAGGGCAAACACTAAACCCCATAATTCCTAGAGGTATTTCCAGATATACCGGCCCGTTAACAGCTATGGGTGTTGGGGGATTAGCCAGTAATCCTTGGATAACGGGGGGATTGTTACCATTTATGAGTCCAAGACTAGCTGGTGAAGTGGCCTATAAAACGGGGCAAGCTCGCGGTTTAATGAATAGGATTCCCCATCAAGTGGGCCAAGCGGCCAGAGTTGGGTATGGTATGAGATTACCAGCATTTCAGGCTGGTAGATTAAGCGGGATAGATCAAGACCGTTTAAGAACAGCCCCAAGAAGGAATAGATAAATGGCCGAAGTCAAAGACCTGAATGTAACAGACGCCTCTAATACGGCTCGATTTCCTGAGAATCAGGCCCCAAGCACGGTCAATAATGGGGCCAGAGCATTAGAAGGAATGCTTGCAAGGTTCTACGCGGATAATAACGGTTCAATATCCACCTCTGGCTCGTCGAATACTTATGTGTTGGCCGCATCCAGAGTAGTCGCGGCCTATGCCGCTGGGGATACCTATCTGGTCAAGTTCAATCATTCCAACAGTTCCAGCGCGACGATCAATGTGGATGGCCTTGGAGCAAAATCGATTGTCAAAAATCAGAACACGGCCTTAGCAGCTAATGACATTCTCGCCAATATGATTGGCCTGATTTCATACGACGGGACTAATTTTCAATTACTCACTCCAATTCAAACCGACGCGGCAGCCGACGCGACGGCTCTAGCAATCGCGCTAGGATAACCAAGGGGGGAAGCATCCCCGAAAGGATTAATTATGGCTAATACATTCAAAGTAGTGACGAGAGCCTCTGTAAATCATTCCGCTCTCGATACTATCTACACCTGTCCTGGATCGACCACTACGGTCATCCTAGGAATGACGATCTGTAACAGGCACTCGTCGGCAACGGACATCGACGTGGTTCTTAGCAGTGACACGGCTGGGTCTAACCCGAATACCAATGCTGACGTTTATTTGCTGAAAGATGCGTCAATTCCTGTGGGATCAACGCTGGAGGTTTTCGCGGGGCAGAAGATCGTGCTTCAGACCACTGACCTGATAAAGGCTCAGGCCGCTGCGAACGATTATATCGACATATCCATGAGCATAATGGAGATCACATAATGCCTTTTATAGGAAAGCAACCCGCCGAAGCTGCTTTGGTTACAGGAGACTTGGGCGACGATATTGTCACCCTGGCTAAGATGGCAGCGGGAACAGATGGCCAGATCATTACCTATGATGCGAGTGGAAATCCAGCGGCTGTAGGCCCAGGCTCAGACGGACAGGTGCTAACGTCAACTGGGGCTGGTAGCCCCCCAGCGTTTGAAAATGCGGGCCTAACACTAGGAACGGAGGCAGCAACAACATCGGGATCATCAGTTACGATTGGATCTATTCCCAGCGGAGTAAAATTTATTGTAGTTTCTCTTGCTGGGGTTTCTATAGGGGCTGACCATCAAAGTTTAGGCATTCAATTGGGGGATGCCGGTGGCCTCGAATCGGCAAATTATGTAGGACTACTTCATGTGCTTAATAGCACTACCTCTGCGCCGCTCGCTTGCTCCTCATCTTTCTTATTAATTAGTGGATCAGGTGTCGCAGCCGCTAACAATTTCAATGGCTCGTTAATCCTTACACTAGAAGACTCTTCCAATTTCACATGGGCAGCAACGGGGGGTATCAGCGCAAATGCTCAATCTTCTGATCGTCATTGGGGACAGGTTAACGGCACAAAGGCTCTCTCAGCGGAACTAACTCAAGTTGCCCTTATCTCCAGCGGCACTTTCGATGCTGGTGCCTTCAATATCGCGTTTATGTAAGAGGTAACCATGAAAGCATTTATTGCAGTCGTTAAAAACGAAAATAACAAAGTCACCAAGTATCAGGATTTCGACACTCAATCAGAGGCAGATGCCCATGTATCTGTTCATGGAGGATTTGTAGTAGACAAACCTAGTGATCGAATGGATTACTGGGTAGTCGATGCTGACAAGAAGACTGTCACTTACGATAAATCCTCTGCCGACAGTGACGATGCTGCCCTTGCTGCGACACAATACCAAAGAAATCGCAGCCCACTTTATCCACCATTAGCAGATTTTGCTGACGCTTATTATTGGGCGCAGAAGGGCGACGATTCAAAGATGACGGCGTATGTGGCCGATTGCGCCAAAGTCAAAGCTGACAATCCAAAGGGATAGGAGAAAAATATGCCTTTTATAGGAAAACAGCCAAGCCGTGGATTAGTCGGGACAGCCGACATCGACGACAATGCCGTCACTTTAGGAAAGATGGCCCACCAGGCTGACGGTTCGATCATTACTTATGGAACTGACACGGCTCCAGTCTTACTGGCTCCAGACACTTCAGGTGAGGTGTTGACGACCAAGGGGGCAGGGGCTTTACCCGCCTTCGATGCTGTGTCTAGTGGATTTGAAGCCCTTATTGGATCTACTGTAATTTCAAATGATGCGAGCATTAGTTTCACTGTCGATACAACCTACGATATTTACAAATTCGTTATTGTTGACTGTGTTCCTGCAACGGACTCTACAGAATTATATATGCGATTCGGTGATTCTGGAGGAATTGATTCTGGAGCCTCAGACTATGCCTGGGGATCGGCTGGCCAGAGATGTTCTGCGGATACCGCTGGAGCTTCTGCACAGGTCTCAGGTGCCGAAGATAATGCCGATTCAGCGATGACCCTGTTAACCGACACGGATGGATATTCAACGGACATTGGAAACGCAACAGGTGAAGGCTGCAATGCGATTGTCCACGTTTTTGCTAACGAAGTTAGCGGCGGCACGATGTTTACTTCATACATGGTGCATGGAACCTTCGTATCCGTAGACCCGTTTGTTTATTCATCATACGGGTCAGGATGTAGAGTTGCGGCGTTAGCACTCACGACTGTCCAGTTCTTTTTTTCCAGCGGTAATTTAAGCACAGGCCGCATAACCTGTTTTGGACTAAAACACGCCGCTTAGTCTTAATTTAATTGGAGAAAAATATGGCACGATTTAAAAAAGTTGATGGCGAGCGGATACAGCTCACTCAGGACGAAGAAGATCAGCGTGATGCAGAGGAAAAAGCATGGGAGGACGCAAAACCCTCAAGAGCCTTTAAAGCGTTGAGAATAAAACGAGATCGTTTGCTGGCAGAAACGGATTACTTTGCTCTATCGGATGTAACGATGTCTGACGACATGACAGCGTACAGAAAAGCACTCAGGGATCTTCCCGCGCAGTATGACAACTCGTCCATATTGAGTGATGAGATTACCTGGCCGGTCAAGCCCTAATGGAACGACTGCAACTGCCGCTATGAAGAGGACGAGTAATGTATGGAAGTAGACGTAAAATTACTGCTTCAAATTGGTTCTATCCTGGTTGCGATAGCCGGGGCAATGGCGGTGGCCCGTACACAACTGAAGGGTGTAATTCATACGGTCGAGGAGATTACTGACAGGATTTCCAAGTTAGCCATTGATCTTGATAAGGTCGAAAATAGCGGGATTTCATTTGAATCTGAAATTCGAACCCGGCTGAATGTGATGACGAATATTTTAAGTGTTGAGAGATTGGAATCCCAGCACAGAGAATTGGAGCAACTTCACGCGGCGGATAAGGTGGCTAACATACGCCTGGATCGTTTACGTGCAGATATTGAACAATTCAGAGATGAATATCTCTCCAGCCACAATAACGGCCATAAATATATTCCACCGCCAAAGGCTTGAAAATGAACAAAACCGCGATTGATCTTAGTGTGGGTGCTGGTGCTGTCACCATGCCCTGGTGGGTACAGTTGACCTCAGGGCTGGAGCTTTTAATTGCCGTTGGCGGCTTGGCGCTGATTAGTTTTCGGTTGGCAATGGCTTATAAAGAATGGAGACAGAAATAGTGTGGTTTGCTGTTGCAATTTTCACCGCTTTGGGGATGCCAATGATTCAAATTGATGACCAGCGCGGCCCGTATAGTGATATTTCCCAATGTTATCATAGGGGATCGGTCATGCTAAAACAGATTATCGCAGAAGGCAAGTTCCCCCCGATTGTGCAATTCCAGGTTCTGTGTGTCGATAACCGCCGTCGCCCAATAGAAAAAGGCGCTTAGTTGCCCGCCGCTAAAATCTTCACGCCGGAGCATCCTGATGTCAAAGCGGCGTGGACGATATATAACAAGACGGGTTCCAAGCGTGAAGTAGCCAAACAGCTTGGGATCACTGACAGCAAAGTCTATAGATTATTATCTGTGGATGAAGACCCTTCCCCGATAGAACTTCCCACATTTCCAGACGAAGACATACCAGCCGAAGAAATTCTCGACAGCCTTGAGAAGCGTTTCGACCAGAAGCTAAAGCGTGAAAATGCGATTAAATGGTTCCAGGTCAAAGTCAACGATCCCAAGCCTACTGGATGGGTCTTCGTTGGTGATCCTCATCTGGGGTCGAATTGCCACGTTAAGCTCCTCCGCGATGATGTCAAGATTATGGCCGAGACTGAAGGGATACATTGCATTTGTCTCGGTGACACTGTGGACGGCTGGGGGGGATTTTTGACCAAGTTGTACGCCGAAGAGGATGTTTCAAGAAATACGGAACAACGCTTGGCGAAGTGGTTTTTACAGGACGCTGGAATCCCCTGGAGGGTTTTTTTGATAGGGAATCACGACACGATGGGGGACTTCTCGACTTATCTGAAAGCCATCAACGCCGATAAAATCCCGATGATAGATTGGCAAGCCAAGTTTCGTCTGGCGTTCCAAAACGGCTCAGAAGTTAAAATCAACGCGGCACATAATCATAAGGGCACCTCAATTTATAACCCTCTTCATGGACAGAAACGTGCCGCCTTGTGGGAAGAAAATGCGGATATTTACGTCGCAGGGCATCATCATAACTGGGCAATCCAACAGGAAGAATTAAGCGATGGGCGCGTAGTAATTTTAGCGCGAAGCAGAGGGTATAAGTGGCTCGATACATTCGCAACAAGACACCAATTCCCAAGTCTGCAATACGGCGCTTCCATCATCTTTGTTGTAGATCCTGCGGAGGAAGTTCCTACGAGACGTTTGAAAGCATTCGCCGATCTAAAGGAAGGGGCAGAGTATCTGACATGGCTGAGAAAAAAATAAGCTCTATAACCGTAATCCCGGAAAAACGTGCGGGCGATTTAACGGGGTTGGCGCAATTCATTCTGGAACATGAGGGCAAGATAACGTGTGCGCCTATTACGCACCGCAACCTGACTAATCTTTTAAAGGATTGTTATTTAACCCTCAAGAAAATCGAGACGCTAGACGTCGCCGATCAATTTCATAAATAGGTAAATCATGCTTTCAATTATTTCATCAGTAATCGGGCTGGCTGGCTCGACGGTTCCATCCCTTATTTCCATGTGGAATAAAAAGTCGGATCAAAAACACGAATTAAAAATGATCCAGGCTCAAGCCGAGGTTCAGGCTCAGATAGGCGCGGCCCGTTTGGAGGAGACCAAGGTCGAGGCTGACGCTGATAAGACAAGGGCTTTATATAGACATGACTCCGCAATTATGAAACGTGCGGCACCTTGGACGGTAACTCTTTCAGCGACCGTTCGCCCGGTGGTGACATATCTTGTGATCCTGACCTGGGTAGGTTTGGAAGTCAGCGCGGCCATAGCACTAACGAATGAAGGCGTGGGAATAATCGACGCGATAGATAAGGCGCTATCGGAAGAGCTTAAAGCTCTCCTAAGTCTGATCATAGCTTTTTGGTTCGGGAACAGGTCACTTGAAAAAATTAGGGGATGATAAATGAAGCGGGTCTGGAATGTATTAAAGAGTTCGAATCAATTAGTCTTTCGGTGTATCGGGATTGTATTGGGATTCCCACTATTGGCTACGGCGCTACTTATGATCTGGATGGCGAAAGGGTTACTATGGATCACGAAGAGATTACCGCCGAAACAGCTATCGAATTACTCCAAAGAGATTGTAATATTTCGTTCAGATCGGTCGAAAGATTAACCCAACCATACTTTGACGACCTCACTGAAAATCAAAAAGGCGCACTTACCTCTCTGACTTTTAATATCGGGTCAGGTAATTTCCGCGCCAGCCAAGTCCGTTCCCTTATAAAACAAGGCTGCATTGAAGAGGCCGGGAATCAAATTTGGCAATGGAGGAGGGCGGCGGGAAAAATTTTAAATGGTTTAGTCAGAAGGCGGGCGCGGGAGACCGAGTTGTATTTTAGTTAATCCAGTGGTACAACTTTTTTGTACCAGTTTTTAACTGATTGAGAATGTTGTGCAGCGTTTCATGTTCTACTAAAGATCGGAAATAATCTTCTGCTTTTATCCTCTATCTTTTTAAATACTTTAGTAATTGCATGACCAGTCTCCAAGCCTCGCCCGCGCTTATTTTCTCATGCAGAACCTCTTCCCCGTCTGGCTTATGTAAAACAATAAATAGTTCGCCGTCTACGTCTCTGAAATTAGGATAAATCATGCGACCAAATCCTGTTGAAATTTATTGAAATCAAACAGCGGTTGGCTTTCTAGTGTTTTAAGCCAGTTCTTGACTTGCTCAGTGTATATATCTGGTCTAAACGCTATATGTGTTCCATCCACACTGTCGGCCCCAAGCGCGGCAACTGCCCTCATTCTGGAATAGCTGTTGACCCTGCCAACATGAACCCATTTATTACGCCGTTTGGCTTCCGCTATTAAGTCACCAGCCTCTTGGGACGTTTTCCAATTGGTTGTACCACCTATAAACAGGGCGTCGAACTGCCGCCAAGGCAGGTCATTAATTGTCGCGCCGTCCTGGCCGACAAATGCCACCGGGTATTCCAGTGATCTAATCTTGGAGAGCATCGGCAAAGATCGATCAAAAGTAGCAGCGGCGTCACCAACAACGTCAGGCGCGACGGCAAACAAACATCCCCGTCGGCCCATGCCATCCAACCAAGCTAAAAACCCTTCGTCGGTGTACTTGCCGGGCTGGCTAAAACAACCATTGTCTGCGGCCCATATCGTATCGTCGGCCAGCATTTTTTGAGTTGTGATGTTCGCGTTAAATGACAGCATACACCCAAGGCGTTCGACTCCCTTTACCACTCTCCCTGATAAATAAATCACGTTTCGCATACCACTTTGACTCCGCTATGATAACCCACGGTCTTTACCCGCGCCGGGATTTCTCTCGAAAGAGCCAGTGTTATATTCTCCTGGAAGTCCTTGTGATTGATTGTTTCCACGGCCATTAAAATATCTTCGACAGGGATGACTTTTGTCGAGGTTATTTCTACCTCATATAAGTCAGCCAGATTATCCACTGGGCAACTGGAGTACATTTCCAAACTATATTTTACCAACATTGGCAAGCCTCCATACAATCAAAGCACCAATCATTTTTGCAACTGTCATCAAGATGACCCCAGTTAGACTAAAGTGTCCGATCATTCCAAGAAACACCGCACTATCCAATGGTGTAGAAACTGCGCTGGAAATCAGAATGCGCTCTGCAAAAGGCTTCTTAGTCCAGGTGTAGACTCCCCAGTCAGCGAATTCAGATACCAAAAAAGCCGCCAAGGATGCGACGGCAACGAAAGGGGACGCCATTAAGTAAGACAATACAGCGGCAAACAGCATTGCGATGATAACCTTATGCTGAATTTCACGCTGGGCAAAATCGCGGGCAACAAAGATTAGCCCAACAACAAGCGACATGGGTGGGAACATCTCGCCCAAAATTGGAACCAGAGGGACAACGGTGAACCCCCAGTTGACCAAAACAATTAAAACAATGTATCCAATTGTAAATTTATAATTTCTCAATTTTCTATCTCCTGAATAATTTCATCCTGTGCGACCCGCGCCCTCTCGCGCAGTGTTTTTAATTCAATCCTTCTTTGCCTATACTTTGGTGTGCGAAGGTCGGTGGCGATGACATTACGCCTACGCTGCAATTTCTTTTTCTTTCCCACCCTAATGCCCCAACTCCGCATTTAATTTGACCGCTTGGTCATATGTTAAACAGCGCATTTCCAGAACTGAGACGAATTTCTTTCCCAGATAGCCTTTAACCGCAGAGCTAATCTGGTCGAAGTCTTCACGGATTCTTTCATGGCAGATTTCGACACTACTGTAACTCTGCGTCCATTGCAGCCAGCCTTCGGGCGGCACCTTGGTTGTCAGAATCAGAACGGAAATGAAAACGACTTTGATCATAAAATCACCAGTGCGAAATAAGTGACTGTAAAAAACAAAAAGACACAGACCCCGTCGAGTATGGTCTGGATGATTCTGCCGCGTCGTCTGAATCTTAGTAACAATAAATTTTCAATCATCTTATCCCCATCTCAGCTTTCTGATAACTCAGCTCCGTTCGCTTCATCTCGATCCATGTCTTGTAGACATCATAATTAACCTTTGCGATGGCAGCTTTGGTTCTGGCCTCGTTCAAACTCTTCAGGTGATGGTATCTATATTCTTCTGACGCTCTGGCTTCTCTTTCTTTAGCAGCCTCACTCCCCTCGAAATTCGTAGCAATGCCCGCCAATATTGACTTGGTTGCATCATCGAGAGCCTTGTAAGCTCCATCCAACTCTGCCCACGCTATTCCACGCTGGGATAGTTCAGCGGCATTTTCATCAGGATTGAAATCCATTTATTCCCTCCACATAGACCTCGGCCAGATTCCCTCGCGCAGGGTTGCCGAATCGGTTAAAAATATCCCACAGACCTTCAGTGATTTCCTTTGGGTCGAGACCCTTTGATTTCCACCAAACTTCCTCGCCTCGACTGTGTTGCTCTGCGTGGCAGGGTTGGCAAAGTGAAACGGTGGCTGAATCAGGCGGTTTTATTCCGATCCCAGAAGGCGCAATATATCGGACGTGAGCCGCCTGGATGTTTTGGTTTGTCTTGCAGACCACACAAGGCAGAGTCCGAATGTATTTTAGATACTTCGGCATTCTTTTAAACTCTGTCTTGCGGATCATGTTCATTAGAGCCTCCCTGGTGGGTGGTGGTGGGCGTTAGAATGGAATCTCGTCGTCAAGCTCGTTAGAAACTTCTATATGAACCCCGTCGTCGGGTTGCATGGGTTGGCTGCCTTCGTAAGGGTCGGACATTCTCAGGCTTTGAAATTTTCCTTTGGTGCCGTTTTTCGTCCATGCTCCGAGTTCTAATCGTTCACCCGCTTTAATATCTCTGTGGGCGAGAATGTACCCCGTCGCGTCAGGATGGTTATCGGCGTGTTTGTATTCGTTTTTGAAAAGTGACCCGTCGCCGGGTTTAGGTTCGTAAGCCATTTGTTAACTCCTCTTTTCTCTTTGCAAATTGCTGGGATAACCCGTTGTAATTCTTAGTTTCATCTTCGGGGTCAGGGTCGTGATCCCAAAAGTGGGGCAAATCTTTTTCTAACTGGCTGGTGATTCCTACAGTTTCTTTGGAAATCTCTAGTGCAATCAATGAATCCAAATCCTCGCAAGCGGAAACATCCCTCCCTATAGCCCGCGCACCCTCGACCAGTTTGTTTTTTGCTAACGGGCCAACCCAACTGGGGTCAGTCGTTTTTTTCTCCTCAACTATATGAACAGAATTTTGGTCTAAATCGGGGTCATCACCAGTTTCCAGCCCAAGGGCTTTTAACAAAGCGTACTTGACAGCGTATGAAATCGCCTTGCCTGGGCCTTTGTCTTGGTTGTCAATCCCATAACCGAAAGAAGGCACAACAATAAAGTCGTCTGGATTATCTATATTTGTGAACTTTACTTCCAAACTCACTTCTGTTCGGTTGCCGTTCTGAGTATGGGTCAGGTTTTGGGGGTGATAAACCACGCCTTCTTTTAAGAGTGCTGGTCGAACTTTTGCGGTTACAGCGTCATGGGTGACGATTGCGTATTTCAAACCATTTGTGGGTTCGTCTTTTTGCACATAACTTACAATTTCCATGGCGGCGGCAAGGCGTTGGTAAATATTCCGCTTTGTATTATCTGTGTCTTTTTTGGCGGTCATTATTCCTCTCCCCTACAGTCTGGGCATAGAACCGCCCAACTTCCGTATTTCATATCAACGTCAACGATGGCTTCCTTGTCAGATTCAAGATTGACGGAAGTCTCGCAGTTGTCGCAGTCCATTTTGGAGTCTGGTGAAGTGTGGTAGGTAATACTCATTCCTCACCTACTCTTTCATTAATGTCTTCAATCGCGTTGTTGATCGAACCAAGGATCTCCTGACACTCGTTTCGGTATTCAACGTCAGCGCCCAAGTATTCCGCGTTGCGGAGTAAACTTTTTAGACTGCTTAGTATGGGGAGGGCTTTTTCAAGGTCGCCCTGAGCCTCAATGAGATCATCCCTCGCGCCGTCAGTGAGGCCGGGGTCTCGTCTGGTAGGTATTGTTAAATCAAGCATCTTTCCCTCCTTAATTTAGAAGGGAAGGTAAATCAAACTTACCTATATGTCAAGTAACTTTACTTTGTGGTTTGTTTTATTATTTTTTTTGTTATTATTTTTTTTCCCAAAACCAACTCTTTAATTACCTTTTTAGCAATGTCATGTAGTTCTTTGTCCGTCATTTTCGTCTCGCAAAGTTAAAAGTCGTTTTGCCTTTCTGTTAATGCGCGTTGTGGTTTACACCCTGCGCTTAACTCTTTAGTTTCGTAAAGTTTATAACATCCGCACTAGTATTGTGTAATTGATCGTCATCGCCGCCATCCAAAGCCCGCTCATATACAGTTGTTATAATTTTAGCCATGAGCGCGGGGTCTGCACCAAAATTAATTTTTCGAGTCTCCTCGATTGAAATCCGCGCAGCCCGTTCCAATAGTTCCAGGTCAACCCCTGACGAGCTTTTTTTGTGTTCACCCAACATAATATATTCGGGTGAAGTCCGTAAAACCTTGGCTAGTTTAAATAAAACAACAGCGGAAAAGTTTATTTTTCCCTTCTCCCAAAGAGAAACGGTTTGTCTGGTTAGGCCAATCTCTCGAGCGACCTGTGCCGCGTTCAAGTCCTGTATTTTTCTCAGACTAACAAGACGCTGCCCGATCTCCGCAAACTGGTCTGTCATTAATTTCCACCATTATTATTATGGTAAGGTTAATTTACTTTGGTAAATAGGTCAAACATCTTCTACTTGACAAAAAAGTAAGTTTCATTTACCAATGCCAATTATGTTATCTGAAATTAAAAACGTGTGCGAACAAGGTGGCGGCGTCCCGACAGTTGCCAAACAACTCGGAATTACCCGTCACGCCATCTATCAGTGGAAGGAAATTCCTCCCAAACATTTAATCGCCCTTGAGAAAATCACGGGCGTTCCCAGAGCCGAAATGAGGCGTGATCTATATGAGTAATCTCGATTTGTTTGAGAGATACCCCAATGTTCCGGGTCATAGGGGGATTGATACTTCTATCACTGCGGCTGAAGTCATAAAGCCTAAAAGTAAAATTCTGCGCCAGACGGTATTAGACGCCCTCTCGGATTACGGCCCTATGTCAACCTTGGAAATTTCTATGGTGACAAACGAGGAATATTCCAACATCCAGCCTAGAACCTCAGAGTTAAAAGCCAAGGGCAAAATAGAAGACACTGGAATCCGAAGAAAAACACCTTCTGGAAAATTGGGGATAGTCTGGGGGTTGGTCTAGTGTGTTTCAGGTCTTGGATCTTTTCTCAGGTATTGGCGGCTTTTCTTTGGGGTTGGAAAGAACGGGCGGATTCAAGACTGTCGCGTTTTGTGAAATCGAGGAATTCCCCAGAAAGGTTCTCAAAAAGCACTGGCCTGACGTTCCTATCTATAAGGACGTTAGGGAGTTAAATGCCCAGCGCCTCGCAGACGATGGAATTATTCCCGACGTTATCACTGGGGGATTCCCGTGCCAGGACATCTCCGTGGCGGGAAAACAGGGCGGCATCGAAGCCGAGAGATCAGGACTCTGGGATGAACTATGTAGACTTATTGGCGACATACGACCCAGATTCGCAATCGTGGAGAACGTCGCAAACTTGCTTGCTGGCCCAAGTGAACAACGAGGGGGATGGTTTGGCAAGGTTCTCGGAGACTTGGCCGAGATCGGGTTTGATGCGGAATGGGAGGTCATATCGGCGGCGGCCTTGGGCGCTCCCCATCTCCGGGAGCGTGTCTGGATTGTGGCCTACCCCACTGAAATCAGATTGGCAGGCGAAGTTTACAGTAAAATCAATCCGGAAGGTTATAATTGGGCCTTCCCAAGAACATCTATGCTACCGCCCTACACTGATGGGATGGGGGTTGCGGCAGATAGCTACACTTTACGCAACCTCGATGGGTTTCCCGAATTTATGGGCGAGATTAACGGATATGGAAACGCAGTCGTTCCCCAAATCCCTGAAATCATCGGTAGGGCAATTTTAGATGTCTAAGTACAGGAACATAAAAACTGAAGTTGACGGGATCGTGTTCGATTCCAAGGCTGAAGCCAAGCGGTATGCGGAACTAAATCTGCTTGAAAAAAACAACAAAATTTCTGATCTGAGATTACAGCCGGAGTTCGACTGTGTAGTGAACGGGCAGAAAATCTGCACCTACAAGGCGGATTTTGAGTACTGGATTAGGGACAAGGAGTTTTCGCCCGACGACAAATATATTGTTGAGGACGTAAAGGGATTCAAGACCCAGGTCTATAAGCTCAAGAAAAAACTGGTCGAGGCTCTACATGGAGTTGAAATCCGCGAGGTGAGAGCATGAACTGCCCAAAGTGTTCAGGTGCTGCAATGATTCCGGGGCGTCTTCTAATTGTCGCCTCGACTGAAACGAATCCAAATCAATTATACCCCTGCGACTATGAAGGTTGTCACGCTGGACTTGTGCATTGCTGCGACGGCTTGGAAGAGGGGGATAATACGGTTTTTGTTGCCAGAGATAAGTGGGCAAAAAAGAGAGCGGAACGGCAAAAACAAATTAAGGGTTTTGCAGGAAGGCTCCAACTTGCCCTCACCCACCGAAAAAAGAAACAAAGCGATCTGGCCAAGGCAACTGATGTTGAGCAACCCTCCGCCAGTGCGTGGATTCGGGGAAAGAAAAATAAGGACGGCACCTATACCTACGTGATGCCTACCCACGAGAAAGTTATGCTGATGGCTGAATTTCTTGAGGTGGATATAAACTGGCTGTACGTCGGTTTAAACTCCCCTTCTTGGTTGATTGATAAAGATAATGTGGGTGATGCAAAAGAGGGTGAGGACGAGTGGACACTTGAGGCCCGATGGGTAGGCCATAACGAGGAAATCCCCGAAGGGTTCAAGTTGGCTAACGAAAAGGAAAGTCATCATACGAGGCATTCCAGATTAGTTGTGAGGGAATATGATGAAGTGGGCTGAATCAAAAGAGAAAGAATTAATATCCCTCTGGAAGACCGGCCTGACCTTTCAAAAGATTGGAGAAAAAATCGGAATGAACCGCATGGCAGTTGCGGGGAAGCTGTCCCGCCTGGGCATGAGAAGAAAATTAAAAAGTGCATGGGGCGGGGCGCTAACAATCCATGAAAAAAAAGGCGACTGGGAAAAGCGCGGCAATTTTAAATTCTGCCAATGGCTGGAGGAGGATAAATTCTGCCATGAGCCAATCAGTTTAAACAGAAGTTTTGCATTTTGTGACGACCATTTAACGAAAGTTATCCAACAGGGAGGAGGGAACAATGACATTAAATAAAATTGAAAACTGGACTAATAAAATATTTGATAAAAATAGAGATAAATATCTAAGTCTAATTTATGAAGATTCGGGACAACAGGTAAAAACAAAGAAAGAAAAAAACCAGAGTGCGGGTCAGACGAACCGAAAGGAGCATTTGTGGGATAATGATTTTGAATACCCACAAACAGCCATGCCGTTGAGGTTAATCAGGCGGGTTGTTCAAGCTGAGTTTAATTTAACGAAAAAACAAATGTGTGGCCGACAGCGTGGACGGCATATCAGTTGGCCGCGATTCATAGCCTGGTGGCTTTCGACACAGATTACTCACTCCAGTTACCCGGAAATTGGAAGAGCTTACACCGTAGACCATACCAGTGTAATGCACGGCGTTAAGCGGGTTAAGGAATGGAAAAAAACCAATCCTGAGTGGTGGGATAAGGCGCAGAAGATTCGTGAGGAATTCCAATGAGTACCCTTCCATACTTTAAATTTTATACGAACGACTGGCTTGTCGATACTGCCACTCTAAGCCCGACGGCAAAGGGTTGTTACATTGATATTCTTGCTCACACCTGGAGTAAAAAATCTTTTTTTAGGGACAACGATACGGAGATGGCTCGACTTTTAAGACTTACAAAAGGGCAATGGAGGAAAGTAAAAATAGAACTTGAGCAATATTTTGATCTCAAAAATGGGACGTTTTTTAACAAAAGATTGGCAAAAGAACTACAGGAAAGTGAGGAAAAAAGAGAAAAAAATAAATTAAACGCGAGTCTGGGTGGGATAGCTAAATCATTGAAAAGAAAAGAAACTGATATAGCGAACGGCAAGCGAACGCTAGGAAAAACCATGCCCATATTAGAGTTAGAGTCAGAGTTAGAGTTAGAAAGTAAAGAAATATATAAAGAAAAATGTTTTGAAGAATTCTGGAATCAGTACCCAAGGAAGGTTTCTAAAAAGGCGTCAGAGAAGGCTTACCTAAAAGCAATTCAAAAATTTACGCCTCAAGAAATTTTACACGGTCTGATGAAATATAATTTTAATCCAGACCCTAAAATGATTCCCCACGCCTCAACCTGGTTAAACGGAGAACGATGGAATGACGAACCAACTGACTACACAATCAGAACAAACGAAACTCAAAACCCAATCAGCGAAGCGTATAAAAATATCATTTCTCGAAGAGAAACTGTCTCCTGATTTTGATTTTCAAGGATTTAAATTTAACCGCAAGGTGACGGTGGCTGAACTTAATCAAGCTAAAGAGGAGATAGAGTCGTCACTGATTCCTGCGAGTGACAAGGAGTTGGCAAAAGGTCTCACAAAATTAAGTGTATTAACTAAATCTCGGAACCAAGGCGTTGGAGATTTAGAAGTTAAAATCGAAACATATTTGGAAAAATTAAAGGAATACCCAAGGGATGTTGTACTGGAAGTTCTAAGAATGGCCCCAGGCCGGTATAAATTTTTCCCCTCATGGGCTGAGTTAAAGGAAGAGCTTGATTGGCGGTCAGGTTACGCCAAGGAAGCGGTAGCCGCAATCGAGGGAAAGATAATGTCAAGACGTTTGCAAGAATTGAAATGAATATTATTTCCCTTGGTGCTGGCGTTCAGTCTTCAACAATGGCGTTGATGGCAGCGCATGGTGAGTTGCCTCGCCCAGATTGCGCCATATTTGCAGACACGCAGTGGGAACCCAAACAGGTTTATGAGCATCTTGATTGGTTGGAAAAACAACTGCCGTTTCCAGTTTATCGGGTTAGCTCTGGGAATATTCGAGAGGACGCAGTTCATAACCACGTTGAACGAGCGAACGGGAAGCAACGGTTTTCAGCTATTCCTTGGTTTCTATCTAACGGGGGAATGGGGAGGAGGCAGTGTACCTATGATTATAAAATACAACCCGTTTATAAAAAGGTGCGTTCATTGTTGGGTTACAAACCCCGGCAACGCATTCCAATAGACAGCGTTAAATTATGGATGGGTATTTCAACGGACGAAGCGGGGAGAATGAAGCCGTCCAGAGAAAGGTGGATTGAAAACATCTGGCCTTTAATTGATATGGAGATGTCGAGAGCAAACTGTGTTTCTTGGTTTGGTCGTAACTATCCAGACAGAACGTTATCTAAATCTGCTTGTATTGGATGCCCGTTCCACAATGACGCTCTATGGCGTGAAATGAAAATGAATGACCCAGAGTCTTTTTCTGACGCAATTTATGTAGACCGCATGATCCGAGACGGCGGGACACATAAGGGTGAGAAATCAATACAAGCAAAACAATATATGCACCGTTCCCTTCAACCGCTTGACGCGGTGGACTTCCGCAACCTGGAAGATAAGGGCCAGTTGAACATGTTCAACAATGAGTGTGAGGGAATGTGCGGAGTATGATTGATATTTCAGAACAGAGTCAGCAAGCATATCAGTGGGCGACACTGTGAGTTTAATTCTACTACCCATAACCTTGAAAGAGGCGCGGTCTTTTGTCGATAACTTCCACCGCCACAACAAACCTCCCCAAGGCGGCAAGTGGGCAATAGGCGCATCAGACGAAACACGATTAGTTGGGGTTGCAATAGTGGGACGCCCAATAGCTAGAAAGTTAGATGATTCATTAACAGCCGAAGTAACCCGTTGTTGTGTTTTAGACGATGCCCCTAAAAATACTTGCTCGTTTTTATATGGCCGCTGTTGGCGTATTTGGCAGCAAATGGGCGGCAAAAGAATGGTTACTTATACTCTTGCGTCTGAAAGTGGGGCAAGTTTGAAAGGCGCTGGATGGAAGATGCTGGGAGAAACGAAGCCGTCTAAAAAAGATTCAGGATGGATGAGTCGAAATAGAGATTGGCACCCAATTTATGGTCAAATGAAATTTCGTTGGGGTGTGGAAGCATGATTGATATATCAGAACAAAGTCAGCAAGCATACCAGTGGGCGACCAAGCAGACTTTAAAGAAGGCGAAGCGTGATCCGATTTTAGTATGGGCTGAAAGCAAAAAGCTCAACTCGGTTTTACAGGAATCGGTCTGGGGCATCAGGAGGGCGGTGAAGTATATCCGCAGCGAGGTTGATTTCCAGACTTTGGATTATGCAACTCTCGATTGCCCAAGAGGGACGAGTGGGACGAATACAGAGAAAGAGCCCAAGGAGGTTAAAAGATATTTAATCTGGTCAAGCGGAGTGCTGGGACGGTTCGGTTCGCCAGGTTTGAACATGATTGTCAATTGTATCGTTGAAGGACACGAGTGTGACTGGAATTTGTTTCTAACAGCGATCAAAGACTATTAATGAGAAAGAAAAAGGACACGGGTCAGAATGATGTTTTGAGGCGACAGATAGCATCAATAAAAAGCGGGGTTTGTAAAAACTGCGGCATAAATTTATATGGCAAAGGAAAAGAACGTGCCCCAGCGGCGTTTGCTCTGCCTTGCCATGTTAAAGACTGTCCTTATTAATTTCGGGCGCGATGTTGAGCGGCTTGGGAGGTCGTTAAGGGTTGAGCGGTGCGCCCACCGGCTGACATGGCCGGCTCCTTTCCCGCTCAACCCATTCCCATGAGGGTGGAATGTCGGCACTGCTTTGTTTAGCGTTAAATGTCTATTTTGAGGCCAGGGGTGAGCCAACTCTTCTCTCTATGGCCGCACCCGCTCACGTCGTGTTGAATCGGGTAAAAGACGAGCGATACCCGAATGATATTTGTTCCGTGGTGAAACAGGCTAAAACCTATTCCAATGGGTTCCCCATAAAAAATAAGTGTCAATTTTCATGGTATTGTGACGGGCGATCTGACAAGCCGTTGGATGAAAATGCGTTTAACTTTTCATTCCTCATTGCGAAGCTGGTTCTGACGGGAAGGATCAAGGACGTTACCTCCGGGGCGACTCACTATCATGCTGATTACGTCCAGCCAGACTGGAAAATCTATAAAACCTTCACGGCAAAGATAGGGTCTCACCTTTTCTACAGGTGGGAACGCTCCTAAAGCCTGTCAATTTTTCTTTACTTTTTTGTCATTATTTAGTTGACGTATCGTTAGCACTAACGTATATTAATTGGTAAGGAGAAAACCGATGAAAACAACATTAAAAACTCTTAAAAAAGACGCAACATACGACGGCAAACTCGATCAAGAAATATATGCCGAATTGGTTCAGTGGTTTTGTTACCACGAAGCAAAGAAAGAATATGATAAATTGGTAAAGGCATTAGAAGAAAATTGGATTCCAACAGAAGATTTTAAAACTGCTGATTGCTTGATTGCCTGCGCACAAGAAAATGCATGGGACACAAACGCATGGCCTAACTTAGAATTAGAAGTAAATAACGAACCCACAGGAATTTTCCAAAACGACGACGATGCCAATTATGATAAAACAGCCGCCTATTTAACTCGTACGATTGGAGGCATTGTTGGTTTGATTGAAGATTATGCAAAAGATCCAAACGTCGTTAATGCAATTTTGAAATAAGGAGAAAACAGATGAATAGATTAAATATTTGGGAACATCCAAAAACTGGCGAAAAAAGAATTTACTGCAATGACGGTCAGTTTGCCAAGGTTTGGATCGAAAAATGCCGCCCCAATGAATGGGGTGAAGATTACGAAGTAAAATTTCGTTCAAATGATCCGATGGACTTTAATTCCACCCATCGTGAAGGCTGCGGCACTTTTACGGATATGGCCATTAATGTTTTTTGTTACGCAGTTGGAGCAACGCCATCAACTCCAGCGAACCAGCTTCCAAAAAGTTTTAACGAATTAATAGAATTAGCTGAGGATAGAAGCTAATGGCAAAGAGTTCCGCTGAAAGAAACACCGTGTTTAGAAAAAGGCAGAGTGGAAAGGGGTTGGTGCGAAAATGTGTGTGGGTTCCAGATACTTTGGAAGCCAATCAGGAGTTGAAGGAACTTGAGAAGAAACTACAGGAGCAAAAATGATGGTTGATAAGAATAAAATTAATATGCAGAAAGTAGACAAGGCTTTTAAACTTGGCAAAAAGGGAAGTCTTGCTTGTCTGAATTTAATTGAAAAATCGATACATAAAACACCTGATCAAGCACAGCACGCACTCGCTGGGGCTCTCAGTGAGTTAATGCTTGTTTGTTATGCAATGGCCCCAACTGAAGAACAGGCAGAGGAAGTAATTTCGTTGGCTAACAAATGTGCTTTAGACAACTGGGAGTCCCGTTAATGGATATACTTGATTTAATAGCGGTGTTGGTCGATGTTTTTCTTCATATACTTTAGAACGATTCTAAACTGTTGACATCAGTTTCAAAATAGCCTAGTTTCTCGCTTGAACCCGTGCGCCTAAAATTAGGACGCGGGTTTTTCTATGGGGGCAACGATGGATGCAGAACGGGTTGATGTTATTGAATCGGAAAAAGGCGGAGACGCCATATTTGAGGCCCGTATTGTTGTCGAGTTTGCCAGCATGGAAGAGGCTGAGTTTTTCGCCGAAGAGTTTATGGCGAGAGGAATGCTGGGATTAATGGATTTTCAATTACCGAGTATGCACTGATGTGGATCACAATTTTATTATTTTTATTTGGAGCTTGATATGCCGAAGGTAGGCGGTAGGCACTTTGCTTATACCAAGAAGGGTAAGGCTGCGGCCAAGAGGTACGCCGCAAAGAAGAAGGCCACCCGTAAAAAGAAGTAATGTTTGATAAACAGGAGCTACTTCTGGGGGCAATATCAATAGTATTCTTTATAGGCGTATTCTGGTTCTTTTCATAATCTCCCTGCGGATACACCACCGATTAGAAGCATTTAGAACGTAGGTATCCAGCATAGATAAAATAACCTGGAAGCAGTAATGGCTAGAAGATTAAACCCACAACATGACGCCAGAACGCGGGAGAAAATACAGACAAGTCAGCTTGTTAACAGATTGAATTCATTTGTATTGGATGGAGTCGATCCGAAAACAAAGAAGCCAATCGAGATGAGTAGGGAACAGATAACAGTTGCGTTGGGTTTATTGAAGAAAACCTTGCCCGATTTATCGAGCGTTGAACTGAAGGGCGACGAAGCCAACCCGTTGAATATGTCGTTTACGGTCAAGTATGCAGACAGTGACTCTTCCGAGAGCGTTTGAGGATCTAAGACAGCCCGCGAGATATAAAGCATATTACGGGGGTCGAGGGTCGGCCAAGTCTCATTCGTTTGCGACAGCTTTACTGATGCGTGGGGGTGAGAAGCCTCTCCGTATACTATGCGCTCGCGAAGTTCAGTTAAGTATCAAGGATTCCGTAAAGCAGCTACTGGACGACAAGATATTCGACTTTGGTATGGAGTCGTTCTATCAATCGTACCAGAGCGAGATACGGGGCAAGAACGGGACGAACTTTATCTTTGCTGGTCTGGGTAAGATGACGGCAGACCAGATAAAGAGTATGGAAGGAATCGATATAGCCTGGGTCGAGGAGGCTCAGACAATCTCGGATAACTCGTTGGAGATATTAATCCCGACGATACGAAAAGATAAGTCTGAGTTGTGGTTCTCATGGAACCCAAGGCACTCGAGCGATCCGATAGACAGGAGGTTCCGAGGCGAAGTCGTCCCTGATAACGCGGTTATTAAAAAGGTCAACTATCCTGACAATCCGTTTTTCCCAAAGGAGCTGGATAGCGAGCGGGAGTTTGACAGAGCTAATAATGCAGAACGCTATGGTCACATCTGGATGGGTGACTATGAGCCAACTGCGATAGGAGCTATATGGGATCGGGCAACGCTGCATTCGGGCAGGACTAAAGAGCCGCCGCTAATGAATAGAATAGTGGTCGCTGTAGACCCGGCGGTGAGTGATACGGACGGCTCAGACGAACATGGAATTATAGTCTGTGGTGTAGGCGAGGACAGTAGGGGCTACGTTCTGGACGACCTATCAAGGCACGGTTCGCCCAAGCAATGGGCGGAACAGACGATAGCGGCCTATGATAAATGGTCTGCGGACGCAATCGTGATAGAGGTTAATCAAGGCGGAGATATGGTTCGGCATACGCTTGAGAGCGTGAGGCCGGGGATACGGATAATCGAGGTGCGAGCTACACGGGGAAAGCACGTTCGAGCGGAGCCTATCTCGGCTCTGTACCAGTTGGGACGCATATCACACGCCGGGACGTTCGACCAGTTGGAAACCCAGCTTTGTCAGATGACATCGTCAGGTTATCAGGGCGATGGCTCGCCCGACAGAGTGGACGCTATGGTATGGGCATTTAGCGAGCTATTCCCCAAGCTCAACAGACAGAAACCTAAAGTAGACCACCGCAATAATGCGGGCGGGTCTTGGATGGGATAATGGACGATATTGTAAAAGAAGCTAAAGAGGCATTCGAGACTTGCCAGGAAGCGGAGGAGGAGAACCGCGACAACGCCGAGAGCGATATTAAGTTTGCCCGTATGGGTGACCAATGGGACGAGGCCGACAGGAACAAGCGTAATAGAGAAGGCAGACCCGTTCTAACGATCAATCGTATGCCAGCGTTCATAAGACAGGTAGCGAACGACGCCCGACTGAACACACCCAGTGTAAAAGTGTTCCCCGTGGATGATACGGCAGACGTAGACTGTGCGGAGATACTCAACGGTCTCCTGAGGAATATCCAGGTTCAGAGTAACGCCGACGCTGCCTACGATACGGCTATGAGCGATGCGGTCACCGGGGGGTTTGGGTACTTTATCATTGACGTGGACTATGCGTTCAATGACACATTCGAGCAAGATATTCTCATCAAGCGCATTGCCAATCCGTTCACGATACACGGCGACCCTAGAAGCACGGCGATAGACAGCAGCGACTGGAATATAGGGTTCGTCTCTGATGTAATGAGTCACGCAGAATTTGAGCGGGAATTTCCAAATAGCGAAAAAATTGATTGGGACGCCGACTTTGAGTCAGAGAAAGACCTCGACTGGATAACTGAGGACTCGGTTAGGGTTGCAGACTACTGGAAGCGGGTAGAGGAAGACCGGCCTATAGTTCTATTGAGTGACGGACAAGTAATAGACGAAGAGGTCTATGAAAAGAATAAAGACTACTGGGACGTATCTCAAGTATTCGTAGAGAATACGCGAACGGTTAAGTCCTGGAAGGTCAAGAGGTATACTTTAAGCGGTCAGGAAGTATTAGAAGAGATCGACTGGCCGGGGATGTATATTCCCATTATTCCAGTATACGGCGAAGAGAGTTGGGTCGAGGGAAAGAGACATTTTAAATCCCTCATAAGGGACGCGAAAGACCCGCAGAGGATTTATAACTACTGGCGAACGGCCTCGACTGAATTAGTCGCCCTGGCTCCCAAAGCGCCTTTCATTGGGCCTGTTGGTGCGTTCGATGAGGACGGGGACAAGTGGGCGACGGCTAATACCGACTCCCATCCTTACTTGCAGTATGATGGGCAAGTAGCGCCGCAGAGACAGGCGTTTGCCGGGCCACCAGCGGGAGCCTTACAGGAAGCCCTTAACGCCTCGGATGATATGAAGTCCGTGGTCGGGATGTTCGATGCTTCTTTAGGTGCAAGGTCGAATGAGCAATCAGGACGTGCGATCTTAGCGAGACAGAGGGAAGGCGATATTTCAACCTTCCACTTTATTGATAATCTCAATAAAGCCATCCAACACGCCGGGAAGGTAATACTTGACTTAATTCCTCATGTTTACAGCGGCGAGAGAGTAATCAGGGTTCTGGGTGAAGACGACAAGCCTGAGAACGTACAGGTTAATCAGCCCATCCCCATGATGCAGGACGGCCAGCCCGTTATGGATGAAATGGGCCAACCGAAGGCCAGAATATACGACCTGACAAAGGGCAAGTATGACCTGGTAGTCAGAAGCGGGCCTAGCTTTACGACAAGACGCGAGGAAGCCGCAACCCAGATGATGGAACTTCTCAGGGTATACCCGGACGCCGCGCCTATAATCGGGGATATATTTGCCAAGAACCTCGACTGGCCTGGGGCTGATGAGATAGCCAAGAGACTGGAGAAGATAACCCAGGGTCAGCCTGAAGACCCGGAGAAAGCCAATCTGTTAGCGCAGTTGCAAATGGCCGTGGATAGAATACGGCAGCTTGAAGGGGATCAACAGGTAGACGCCGCCAAGATTCAGATTGATAAACAGAAGCTCGACCTTGATAGACAGAAGGTGGGCATAGATCAATTCGAGGCTGAAACAGATAGAATGGAAGCCCAGGCGGAGATACAGAAAGATTTAGCACAGGCGCAGAGTTACGGGCCTGTCATTAATTACCCCTTCCGGGGGTAAACCGACCAACCCTACGGGGAGTCGGAACCACAACCCATGAGGTAAACTATGGCTGACGAACAACCCGACGAGGGATTCGTTGACGATTCCGAAGAAGAGGAATCAACCCAAGCCCCTGAAGCGAAAGAAGCGGAAGAGGCTGAACAGGAACCAACGGAAGAGGGTGAGGAGGACTCGGAAGAGCAAACCGAACCGCCCCCTGAAGTGGAGACTGTAGAGTTCGAGGGGCAAGAGTATAATATACCCCCGGAATTAAAAGACGCATTCCTTAAAAATAAGGATTACACGACCAAGACTCAGGAAATGGCGGAACAGCGGAAGGATCTGGAGGCCGACAGACAACGGTTCCAGGAAGCCATTCAGTTGCAGACCGCCCATACTGAGGCTTACACCCAGCTTGGCATACTTGACCAGCAACTATCTCAATACAATGAGATAGACTGGAATACATGGGCCTCCCAAGACCCTAATGCCGCGCAACAAGCGCAAATACAGATGGGTGCACTACGGGAACAAAGAACACAAGCGCAGGGGAAGCTGCAATCTCTACACGCCGAAACTCAACAACAGATGCACAATGAAACGGCAAAGGTTGTTGAGCAAAATCGTGCAAAGATAGAGAGGTCAGTCCCTAATTGGAGTTCAGATACCGAAAAGGCTGTTTTTGACTTTGGGATAAAAAGCGGCCTAACCGAGAGTCAACTGGCCGGGACGAACTACGATCCCATTCTAATAGGGATCTTAAATAAAGCCCGACTGTTTGACGAACTTCAACAGAAGCAGACCGGCTCGAAACCCAGGAAGTCTGAACCTGTCCCGCAAGCCACGAGGGTAAAACCCAAGAGGACTGCCCAGAAGGGATTGCATGACGGGTTAAGTGTGGACGAATGGATGAAACGTCGGGAGGCTCAGTTAGCTAAACGAGGATAAATATGGCTAATACAACTTTAACTCCGACTGCGGTTACGAGGGAAGCCCTTCGTATACTGCACCAGAAGCTGAACTTTGTAGGCACGATCAATCGTTCCTATGATTCATCTTTTGGTAAAAGCGGTGCAAAGATCGGCGACAGTCTGAAAATCAGGCTTCCCAATCAATACACCGTGAGAAGTGGTGCTGCGCTTTCTTCACAAGATGTGTCTGAAAGTTCTGTAACACTCCAGGTCGCCACTCAAAAGGGTGTCGATACCACATGGACTTCCGATGACTTGACATTGGATATTGATGACTTCGGCTCGAGAATATTAGAACCCGCAATGAGTGTGTTGGCGGCTAATATCGAATCCGATGCCATGTCCATGTACAAGGATGTCTATAATCACGTTACGGACGTTGGAGCGACAATTACATCCAGTGATGTAATGACGGCTTCCAAGGTGCTGACTGATAATCTGGCTCCGTATGATAGTCGTTGCTTAAACCTTAACACCCAGGACAACCTTGACTTGGTTGAAGCCTTGAAAGGTCTCTATAATGACCGCAGTAATGTAGGCAAAAACTACAGAGAAGGTCGTGTTGCTTCTAACACATTTGGTTTTTCTGAAATTATGGAAAATTCCATGTGGCCGCAGCACACGTCGGGTACTGATGACGGCACTGGCGACTATTTGGTGAATGACGGTGGAACTATAGCTGAAGGTTCTACTTCGATCACCACGGATACCGGCGCTGGAACGTATCTGATAGGCGACATTTTCTACTTCGCTGGCGTCTATGCGGTACATCCTGAAACCAAGGCAACACTAACGAAGTTGAAAGAGTTTACCGTTACGGCGAACTCCGGGACTTCTGCAACTACGATCAGTTTTTCTCCTGCGCTTTACAGTTCAGGTGCGAAACAGAACGTAAGTGCTATGCCTGCCAATAATGCCGCTTTGCATAAAAACGAAAGCGACCAGACTACTGATATAGCTGCAAGCGCCGATTACGGTGTTTCTCTAGCGTATCACAAGGATGCTTTCTGCTTTGCAACGGCTGATTTGATTATGCCTAAGGGTGTAGACTTTGCCGCCCGAGAAGTAATGGACGGCATCTCAATGCGGATCGTGCGGGATTATTCCATAAGCGCCGATACATTTCCAACTCGTATCGACGTCCTCTATGGATATAAAGCCATCAGGCCAGAATTAGCCTGTCGTATCCAAATGAACTAACCCCACAGGGAGGGCTTCGGCCCTCCCACTTCTTTAGGAGATAAAGATGCCAAAGTGGATGTATAAAAAAGACAAGGACGAGGTTGTTTCCAAACTCTTCCAGGACGATGAAACCGTCCCCAGCGGA
>VTLG01012918.1_pt1 | contig 33937 bp, 51 predicted proteins | sample 4694571 | NCBI WGS metagenome assembly VTLG01 (sample SAMN12604809, study PRJNA352737) | marine metagenome | biome: ENVO:00000447; feature: ENVO:00000209|ENVO:00000569|ENVO:01000036; material: ENVO:00002151; isolation source: viral sequences binned using virsorter ...
CAGGAACTATTAGCATCCTTGCTGGAACAACTGGAGGGGTTGAGCCAATCTATGCAGTCGCATACCGTAGACGTTATCTTACAGATGGGACAAGATGGAAGCATCAGTTTGTCGTTGACGGTACGGCGCAAGCGCTAATAGATAATGGCATTAATCCAGAAGATATAGAGTCGGCTGTTGATCTAGCAACTGACCCAGAAAGAAGGGTTAAGTTTCAGTATGATTTACAGAAGTATGTGGATCATGCAATTAGTTCCACGATAAACATACCTGCATGGGGAACAGACTTAAACAATGAGGACAAAGTAATACCGTTTATGTCATTAGTTAAGAAGTATGCCTCTGGATTAAGGGGATTAACAATCTACCCTGATGGATCAAGGGGTGGTCAACCAATCACTACCGTACCTTATGAAGAAGCGCACTCGAAGAGAGGTGTCATCTATGAGGACAACAGTGAGGAACAATGCTTATCAGGAGTGTGCAATATATGAATACTAAAAAATGTTACGGGTACAAAGGGCATCATGCTTGTGGCAAGGATTATCCAGACCATATTCTCCCAGTTGAGGAGTTTGCATCTGACGCAAGTCAGAAAGATGGGAAGCATCATTCGTGTAAAAAATGCAAAAGGTATTATAGCGGAATGCGTAACCCCAAAAGAAAACTATGGTATGGATTAGCAGGGAGTCAAAAAGAATATTACAGTCTATCAAAAGAAGGAAGGGCTAAGATTAGAGCGAGGATTCACAACAGCCCATCTTCTAACACTCCTACTTATAGGGCGCATCGAAAGCTACCCAAAGTACAAAGGCCCAAGGGTAAAAGAGTTACAATCTTTAAACCTGATGATCCAAGAGGTTTTGTTTATATCTTTAAAGATCACATGAAGTCTGTAAATGGGTGGCTATACTATTATAAGGTAGGTGCATCCCATGACCCACAAGAAAGATTAAATCAAGCTAATACATGGGGTGACTTTGAATGTCTCTATGAGTCAGAGATGGTAGATGAGTGTGCAAGTTTAGAGAAGGAAGTACATCAAGCTCTCTCTAAGTATAGAGTTAAAGGCGAGTGGTTCCAATGTGATAAGACTTTTATAATCAACAAGATAGAGGAGTTAGTTGATGCTAGAAAAGAGCAAGCGGTGGCAGAACAGAAAGTATCTTGACTGGATAGCCACCTTACCATGCGCTAACTGTGGACTAGAGGACGAGACTATAGTACCACATCATGCTATCAACATCAGCTCTATTGCAGGAAGGGTAGGTAATAAAGGACTTGGTTTGAAATCAAACGACTGGCTAGCAATGCCGTTGTGCCATGGCTGTCATAGCGCCTTACACAGTGGAGACAAAAGTATCCTAGCCTGTCAACCATTATTTATTTTTGATACACTTGACAAGGCTTTTAAATATGATATAATAGGAGAGGAAAATGATCTCAGAAGAAAGGGTAGAAAAATCTCTGGTGTATCTGGCAGAAAGCGATGAGGATTATGCGTATGCCCACGCCAAAGCTAAAGCGATAGAGAAAGAAGAAAAGATTGTAAAGGCTCAAGCATTTATTAATGCGAAGCTGGGTGACGTAACAGTGGCAGAAGCTAATGCTGTTGCTGACTTATCTCAAGAGTATAAAGACTGGAAGGAGAGATGGGAAAATTCATTAGCAGATGTTAAGTTGTTAGAAAACAAGCGTGAAACAGAGAAGGTTATCTGGGAAACGTGGCGTACTGAACAAGCAAACTTACGACATACATAGGAGAATACAATGGAGTATGAGCAAAAAGATAATGATGGTGCGTGCTTTGAAGCCAAAGAAAAAAAGGAAGATTGGCACGATGACTGGTCAGGTAAAGGCATGGTTGATGGATCTATGTACTGGATAGGTATCCGAGACATGGTATCAGCATCAGGAAAACCCTACAAAAAGATAAGGTTTAACCCTATGGATCAGAGCTATACACCTAAAGTACCATCTGATAATGGCGCTACCCCTAAATCCACAGAGGGGGACAACATTCCATTCTAACGCATTGTAAGGCTCGTGGTGGGCTTTAAGGGTAACAGGGGCAGGTAAGGATAGGATAACCTTAGAGTTCCACTACGGGCATTACAGGAGGTCTAATGACGAATTACACAATACAATACAAACATAGTGAGGATGTAGACCTAGAGTATAATGATGAGAAGCATTCCTATATGGTGGATGGTGAGCAGGTTCCTGCTGTCACCAAGATAGTAGATGCTGTGTCACCTAAGAACCTGACTGATTGGGCGGCCTATACTGGTGCTGATTGGTGGCTTAATAACTATGATAGAAAGGCTAAAGGCGGCGGGGATGAAGAAGTTTTATACAGCGGCATCCGCTACGCTCATAAAGAAATAAGTAGAGAGGCACAGAACATTGGGTCAGATGTACACAAGTGGATAGAGCTACGCATTAGGAGCAAGATGAATGGTGGTCAACTGTTAGTTGAGTATCCAGAGGATGTTAAGACTCCAATGCAGAACTTTCATAAGTGGTTAGTAATGGCAGAGGAGAGAGGCATCGAATGGTTGGGTAGCGAGAAGAAAGTCTATTCCAAGCTGTGGAATTATGCAGGAACCATAGATGCGTTAGCCAGAATAAACGGAGAGCTATATGTTATTGATTTTAAAACAAGCGCTAAGATATATAAGGAATATTATTTACAGGTTTATGGATATGCTCAAGCAGTACATGAGATGGTTAATGTAGGAGACACTCTACTCTCTAACGTGGAGCATTATCCGAAGGGTATGATCGTGAGGCTAGATAAGAATGAAGACAGGTATCAGGAAGCAGCGTTTGAGTGCGAGCCTAGAGTGTTTCACAATGCTCTAAGCATTAAAGAGTTTCAATCAAAAAGAATACAGAAGCTAAAGATATGAACCAAGACGAAAGTATAGTATGGATGATGTGTCATCATATGAAGAGTGCTATCTCTTTAATGGAGGTAGCACTTAAAAATAATTTAGTAGATGACAAGTTACTTGATGAGCATTTGGAAGAGTGGGAAGCCAGATCTGATTCCATATGGGAACAGCATCTATGGTTTAAATTTAGAGAAGCAATTAACAGACCTGATAATGTAGTATTATTCAGTCCAGAAACAAGAGGGCCAGACAAATGAAGATAGCACATTTAGATTTAGAATGTTCTAACCTCAACGCAGATTGGGGAGTGATAATATGTGGCTGTATTAAGTGGGATAATGGTAAGCTAGATACATTTAGGATAACAGATTATAAACAGAAAGATATAATGGATGACTCTGGTGTATGTATGGCATTAAGCGAGGCACTTAACGAAGCAGATATGTGGGTGTCATGGTATGGATCTAGGTTTGATGTACCATTCCTGCAAGCTAGGCTATTGTATCATAGGAAAAATCCTATGTCAACACACATAGCTCATGTTGATTTATGGAGAACATCAAGGTATCAGTTAAAGTTATCGAGTAACAGGCTTGCTAACATCGAGAGGTTCCTTAATCTTAATGCAAGCAAGACTCCTATAGATCAGGGTGCTTGGATCAAAGCGATAGCAGGAAGTAAGAAACATATGAACACAGTGGTTAAGCACTGCAAGGAAGATGTGAAGATGTTAGAAGAAGCGTATCATTTGTTAAGACCTTTAACAAAGGGGCATCCATTGATAACAAACGAGAAGGGTGAAGCTAGTTGTCCTAAGTGTGGATCGCATAAGGTAGTTAAGAGAGGGACAAGAAGAACCAAAACTAGAGTATATCAAACATGGCAATGTAAAGATTGTGGTTCATGGTCATCATCTAGGACTGCTGATAAGCTGGTTCCGCAAGCCTTAGTCGCCTGATCTCCTGCACACAGCCCTTGGGAAAGGCTGTAATGCCAAAGGGAGTACCTTGTGGATCATCTGCATCGACCACAAGTGTACTCCCTATTTTTATTTCTTCTTCAGTTTCAGAAACTAACCATCCTATACTCTGGAATGTTGGACAGCTAACATCGTTAGCAGGTGTCCAGTCTGCTACCTGTACGATGTCCTTCCAGACTATAATAACTAGCGTTTCTTTTTGTGTGTTGTCAGAGGTCCGGGGATAATCCATCCTAATACCATTGGTACTACAACAATTAATATAAGTAACCATCCACCCATGCTAATTAATTCTCCTAAGAGATCAAAGAAATTAGAGGGTGCTTCCTGTACTATAGTGGCATCACCTGCTACCTCAAGAGGCTGAATAGGGGTAGGCTGTTTCACCGTCTGGTCTGCCACCACAGAGGCTACAGAGGCACTCATCGTGGAAGCCGCTATGGGTACAATCGCACCCCCAGAGATCACACTCCCAGCAGTCGCACCTAACCCCGCCGCAGTTCCCACTATCGCTGCTTTCTTTAGTGACCCGCATCCTACAAGGGCGAGAGCCAATAAACCAATACAACACCCACGATACAAAGAACCCATATGAATTTGTTTCCTTGTGCTAGCTCTTTTAGTTTCTTCATTCATTGTCTCCATAGTTATTCACCGTTTGTTTCGCGCACATCTGTGCGTATTACCTTTTCTAGTTTTAGTGATTGTACTTTTTCATTGGGTACATACCTCCAGATTAACCCTTCATCGCGTATGCTTTCAAATACGGTGGTCGTTAATCCAACCTTGATTATTATGGCCTCATCCCCATCAAGTAAAACAACATCTCCGGGTACAAATACTTTAGACATTTTAAACTTCAACCCTTTAGCTATTGAAGAGGCAATCTCTTTCAACATTAAAGCTATAATCAAACTTATAAGGATGGTTATCCAAGGCATTAAGAATGTAGTAATCTTAATGCTTGTGTCCATAGACAGGGTATTTAGATCCATTAGTCTAGCAGTTTCTTAACCACCTCTCTGCCCTCCCAATTGTCTCCAACCTCAACCTTTTTCTTTTCACATGAGTATCTAGTCTCACCTGAATCGCTGTCCTTCCATCCGTTACGCGACAGGGTTCTCTTCATAGCAAGGCATCCGGGTACTCCCATCTCCACCCATTCACCATCTTTCTCATGGTGTCCCATAAACTCTATGATTCCACCATTAAGGTATAGTATTAGAACAAACATTACTTTGACCATCAGTGTCCCCCATTCGCCTTGATAGACGATAAGTCATCCTTTAATTTCTCTACGTGTCCTTCAAGGCTCTCTATTCTTTGCTTATAAAACTCTAAAGTAAGTGCTTGCTGTTGGTCAAACGGAGCCTTGCCTGTTTCAATGTTATCTAGAAGTTTATCAAACTCCCCTGATAAGTGTTCAATAAGCATGAACTGTTCGGCATCCGCAGGCAATGCCCCTAGCTCGCCACGAGGCCATTTAATTCTGAACTCCGTATTCTTTACCAGATCAGACTCAAACAAAACCATTTGAGTCTCAATTTTATTTAACCTCTCAACTATACCAAAGTATGCCCACACTCCCAATGCTACTGCAATAATGAGTGAGATTAAGTTTCTCACTGGCATTGCAAACTTAGTATTATCGCTTACATTTAGCGGCGTTTCCACAGTCTTTTTCTTTTTGGTTTTTTATATTTTTCAGAAAGCAAACGATGAGCCACATCCGCAGGAATGTGATCCCGTTGGAGGTATAAACTTAAATGTGGGTCTGAAAGGGTCTGCTTCCCAATCCATAACTGCATCTCCAAGTAGGTTAATGGAATCGCCATCAGAGTATATATTGTCTGTAATCATAGAGGCATCCTCTGGTAAGGTAGGGCTTGGTGTTAGCTTTATTTTGTAGCCGGAGCATCCGCCACCTTCCACGTATATAGCCAAATATCCATCCCCATCTAAAACTTCTGTTATTTTTTGTTGCGCTTCCTCGGTGATTGTCATTATTCATCCACCATTTTTCCTCTGTTATTCAGTTTAGTTGTTATCTTATTTAAAGAGTTTGATATTAGGTCTATTAGGAACCAAGGTAATAGCCCATGTATTATAGCAACTAAGGATAATAATATTAACTGTACAGATAGTTTAATATTAAATAGTAGATGCTTGACATATGACTCACCTACAAATTTAAGATGTTTAGAGATTGCCATTCTTTCCTCCGAATGATATACCTAAAGACAGACCTACCTTGAGATCACCTCTTGCCCAGCTATCATCTATACCCATGCTTGCAACTGGGGTAATACTTAATCCATCTGATACTGGTATCGAGTACCCTGCGCTAAGGTCTAATCCTTTATATGAAAAGTTCTTTACGTCCCAATTAGATACTACTGATCCTGTAGCTCCCCATAAATCTATGGAAGATCCAGCTTTTCCGTCTATTTTTCGGCCACTCACGTTCCAATCTAGCGAGGTTTCAAGGCCAACACCCCCAACTGTGAGCGTGGTAGCCCCTCCTACAACGTGATCTCCGTTGTTCATGTGATTATAATGAACATCTCCATCAAAGAATCCTATACCCAAACCGTACCCCACTCCAATGTTCTTTGAATCAGATGTGCTAAGACTCACACCATATGCACCAAGGCTTACGTTGTTATCACTATCATCAAACGAGAATGAATACCCCTCGTTAGCCACAGCTATACTGTATACACCCTGATCGTCAAGACCTAAACTTATTCCTTCCGAACTTATATTTGTATCTACATTTATCTTACCTAAATCAGCACCCAACACACCCAGTGGTGACAACATCAATACCAATGCTAAAACTTTACTCATTTATTCTTCCTCTTTTAATGAATCTATTTGCTCTTCTATTCTAATTAGATGATCCATAATCTGATCGAACTGGTCATCTGTTCTTGTTACAATTCTATCTAGTCTCTGTTCAACTGTCTCGCCCTTAAACTGAAGGATGCTGATAGCTTCACGAAGATCATAGATAAATGTAAACCCTGCTACTATAATGCCTACGGTTGCAATGATATGTCCAAAGGACACGCCTCTACTAAAGTGTAATCCATTCGTCATTCTTAGTGTCCTTATCTGGTTCAGGTGGTTTAACAATGCTCCACGCTGTACCAATAAAGAAAGCGCAAGCTACAGTTTTCTTTGTTACTGGATGTGTTTTAAAAGCAACAAACGTCCAGTTCGTATTGTCAGGATTGACCAACAAAGCCCCTCCATTCTCATGATCGCTGTATAATTTTATTATAGGGTACTCACTTAATGTTTTCTTATGGTGATCTATAACCTCTTCTAATGAGTCCCAACAAATAGCGGTTACAGGGATCTCCAATACCCTCATTTGTGCTGAAGCCGGCATAGACAATAGCATTAAAGCTATCAATATTCTCTTCATTGTCTTTCTAACAGAGCTTGTCTTTCTAGTTCATCTATCACTAATAATATTTTATCAGCATAAGCATTTCTGTCCTGCGCTCTAGCGTATTGTAACTTTGATTTAAGTCTGCTAATATCCCCTTGAATATTCTTTGCATTAAAATATCTTTGTTTATTCAGGTCAATATCATGAACTTTAAATCCTGTAAAAAACCTTAACCATCTAGCTACCTCTGCAATATCAACAGGGTTACTTTGTCTAGGCGCAACACCCGGAATAAAAGAAGGTTCTACTTTAGGCTCACCAGTTATAGGGTCTATAGTTTTCTCCCCAAAAACTCCACCGGGATTAAGCCTATTAATTTCTCCAAGTGGTACAATTAACTGCGCTAACTTCCATAGTCTAGGAGGTAAGTCTGCTCCAAGAAAATCCTTGCTTTCACCTAACCCTAGATAAGAGAACTCTGCTATTGGCTTGTCTCTAAAGGTATCATAGTTAAGCAACTGCTCGAATATTTCTTTAGGAATAGGTGATACCATTTCTGAGATTAGATCTTTGGGTGACATCACTCTTTGCAATTCAGTTAAAGGTATGGTATTAAGAAGAGTGAATGCCTTAACTACACCAGCGTTCTCTTTCCCTAAAAATACTGGCACTCTTTTGCCCCAGAATTTACCTATATCAGACCATGTAATGTCGCCTGTATCATATTCAAACTGTTCTTTAGCTAGGTGTAACTTCTCTGCTCTTTGTGGATTAAGAACAAGATGTTTAATCTGAACAGGGAAGTTCTTTCTACTCCATGTATAGAATGGCATCAGCCTCTTCATAAAAGATCGTTCAAACATAGATAGATCAGCATAATCAAACAGGGCTTCTTTAACTTTGTTAGATGCTATGTCAAATATAGCATCATCTCTGGTCATTAATCTTCTGTTCTGCTTCCATATACCATCGACTTGTTCTAAGTCTGTAGTCCAGTATGTATGGTCATCCTTGCCAAAGTCGGATAGCTTCACCTTCTTTCCATCAGGCGCAACCCAATCCATATCCTCACCTTTCTTTATCTTATTTAAAGTGTTAAGAAAGATAGCATAACGAGCGTTACCCTCTACAGTCCCACCAAAAGCAAATCCAGCTTTGATAGCTGGGTTCTGTTGACCTAAGCGTTTAGACCATTTCTGATGCTTACCTACACCTAACTCGTATTCCATGTTTGTCATTTCATCACGAGTAATATCCTTTCTATAGTGACCAGCATTGATCCCTCGATCACGAGCCTCATCCTGAATTCTATCCATCGAGTAACCAGTGTCAGCAAAATCATCTGCATAATAGGCAGAGTCATCAATCTTAGGCATAGACTTTAGTGTATCGGATCTAATATTTTTTCCATCATCTGTAAGTCTATTGTATAGGTTCTTTCTTAATGCCTCTTGCCCTTCAAACCTAGAATAGTATTGTAGTTTGGCGGCATCTTTAAAAGTCTCTATAGCTTTTGGTATGTTAGACCCTAACCCTGTAACTATATAAGCATTAAAGATATTGCCTATAGCGTTACGAGTATGGTATGCTGGTCTTACAGCTAGAGTCCATGCTTTCCAAGGGTTTTGTATTCCATCATAAAACTTTAAGAACTTCTTTAGGGCAGGGCTGTCTGGAGACTTAGCACCCATCAGTTCTAATTGCTGCTCTATATCTTTTGCTACCTGCTTTGGGGCTTTAAACACCATCTCTACTTCTGCATTTTTTAAGAACTCTTGTCTTGCTTTATTTGAATGCTTTAAAGCCTCTAACTCAGTTAAGCCTAAACCCTTTCCTTGCGCTGCACCCTTTGGTAACATTGCTATACCATAAGCTGTTGCCTGTTCTATATCTGCCTGCTTTAAAAGCTCCTCTTGATTTTTAAACTTAGGAGCTATGCCTTTAACAGATACCCAATCAGACATATCCTCTTCTACAGGTTTCCATTCCCATTGCACCCTATCATCATCCCGGACAAAGGTTCTCTTTCCTGTTTTAGGATCTTCTATAAACTTTCTTTGGTCATATCCGCTTATATATCTTTGCTCAATTATGTCAGGATTATCTGGATTTCTCCTCATCCACCTGCCTACACCTATAAATGGCGGTAGACCAGCCAATGTTTTAGGATCTACAGACATAGGATCATCAACCTGAAAGGCTTTGCCTGAATCAGTTATCTCATCTATAAATGTTTTCTTCTGCATAGATGTAGCATGATCTACAAAGCGCAGACCAATAGCAACCGTAGGATCATCGTGCAAAAATTTAGTCTGATGAGGTATGTCAGCAGGGTTAGCTACACCTGTCCCATTAAGTTCAGATATTTTCTGCATATTAATATCTTCAACACTTAGCATTGGGTCAGCAGTTCTTTCTTTCTTAAAAGTTTCCTTCCCTAAGTACAGTAAAGGTTCATCAACCTCAGTAAATGGATCTTTAGGAATGAACTCCTCTATAATCTTTTTCTTATCTATTAATTCTCTAGCTTCTGGAGTGATAAATCTAGGAAAGTAGTGGCGCATTATCAATGCTCTAACTCCTATACCAGCCGCCCTTTCTTGTTGTAACATTTTTGCTAGCTTTCTTTCCCATTCATCTATGTAGGTTACTCCATCCTCACCTATAGTACCAGCAACTTCCTTCTTGAGTGCTAGCTCTTGAGCTTCATCCCAATCAGTAAGAATGTTTTTCTTTTCGTTTCGAATTACAGGTCTATCTAGCCACTTAACGAATGCTGATTTCACCACTGGAACACTGTTACCAGTTTGTTTTGCTTTCTTCTTAACCCAGTCTTGCATTGCTGGAAGTTCTCTGGCGAGTTCTTTCTCTATTCTTTCTCTTTGTACTGCGGCTCTTTGCCCAGAGCTTTTAACTTTTCTTGCATCACCATAAGGGATATTCAAGCCCCTAGCCATATCTTTGACCACATCTTTTTCTTTGATACTTTGCAACCACTTCGCGGCTTGAGGCGGAGTAGATGCTTTAATGCCACGACCTATACCTACAGCGGTCTTTCCTATTGCCCCTCCTGCATAGGTTAAAGGATCAGTTAAAACATCTCCTGCAAACCCTACTATACCACGATACCATCCGGGCAATGACGGGTCTAGGTAGTCCTGAGTTCTGACTTCCTCTTCACCCATTAATCCCCTCTTTGCGCCAGCAAGGAACCCTTCATCATCCCTATCAAAGGCTTCTTTAATGCCAACCTTTAATGCTTGGGCTGGTCTTTCAAGCAAGCCAAGGGTATGAAGGAAGCCTTTATCTTTTGGGCCTTTCTCTAAGTCTTTAGCAAACTGGCTTTTAGGTTGAACACGCTCATACAGCATACTCTCTTGCTCGGCCTTTGTGAGATCAAAAAAACCTTCTGCAACTTGAGCTTTGTATTTCTTACCATCAGATCTAAATGTAACTGTTGGCATTAATCTATTCTCTCCAGACCTTCGATTAATCCACCGCCACCTGACTGTATGCTATCAACCATTTGACCAGCAATTGTTCTTAGCCTTTCCTCAGAAGTTCCAGCTAATTTAGCACTCTGAGGCATTGTTCCCGGATCTGAAGCCCACGCCAATGTAATAACGTTAATTGCGGCTTCCCTTCCGCCTGTCTCCAAAGCATCTATTATATCTCTTCTAAGTCTCTCACTAGCAGTTCTTTTCGGGTCAAACCCTAACTGATGACCAGATAATGTTGCAGCGTGTTCAGGACCAACTATAGGCGCAAGCCTTTCATAAGCCTCTCTAGCATTTTGAGGTGGATTGCCACCACCATAAACTGCTTGCACAGCCTTGGCAAACCTTACATCTTCTTCACCTTCTAGCTCTGCATCCATTACATCCATCATCTGTTCCATTAGCTCTTTCCCTCCGCCTTGACCAAGTGCCGAGAGAAGCACACTGTACTTAATCATGTCTTTAAGCATGGCATCTTTTTTATTAGCAGAGGCTTCTACACCTTCAGCATATGTCATCATATCCTCTGGTGCAGACCAAGGAACTTCTCTAACAAGCGGTCTAGGCTTTACAGTCTCTTCTCCTTTTTCAGGTAAGAATGGAGCAGCCGCTAAACCAAGACCTCCTGCACCAGCAGCAAGCATGGCAGATGTCGAATATGGTTTTCTATAGAAACGTCCTTGGGGCATCCACTTCATAGCTTCTTGCTGTCCGGGGAAATACTCACCCTTAATCCCTTCGTTATGAAACTTTGAGGGAACAGGCCTCTTCCAAGGGCCGGGTATTTGCTCCATAACAGGTCTTGTCTTAAACCCTTCACCTGTTCTTTTTACTACTGGTTGTTGATATGGTTTTCTAGCAAACGTCCTTTTAGCTATTCCCGGAATACCTCGACCTGTTGCATAACGAGATGCAATACCCTTGCCCATTCCAGCAAGCCCCATCATTATTCGAGCTAAAGCGGCTGGCATCAGTATAACCCTCTGCCATAATATGGATTATTAGTTCTATTCATAAGTCTATTGATCCTGTTTCTTTCTAACCTATCGTCTATGCCTTGAAATGTCCTGCCCATTCTATTTAATATATTGCCCATATTTAAAAGACTTCTTTTATTAACATTCTCTGGTCTAAAGGTAGGGCTAACCGCTGTTGCCGAAAGAGGTACAGATCCTACACCCGGAGCCATGGTATCTCCAAATACATAGCTTCTTCTTGGATCTCCATAGTTCGGTTGTAAGTCAGTTACTCTATCTGCTTGCGCTTGCGTAACAGGGCGACCCCAAAGATCTTCCCCGACAGGGTTCCTCATCTGATATATATCTGGATTATAAGTCCTGTGTCTCATTGCATCTGTCCAAGCATCACCTACAGATTGACGATTTGGAAGATACCCGATGCTTGAGCTTGGTGGATGCTGGTCACCTAACACCATCTTGCTTACCCAACCAGAATTCTTAGATCTTGGTTCTTGATTAACTCTGCTAACATCTTCCGACCAATGTTTGCCTCCTGCTTGCTGGTGAGGGTATGCAGGTGGATACAGTAAATCTTCTGGACCACTTACTCTTCCAGTATTCCCCCAAATATTCCTATTTAATCTTTCATAAGTATCTCTAACTGTTGGATCTGCAATATCCGATATTGTCCTATGATCCCTTACAGGTGGTAGTTCTTCCGAAGTCCAGCTAGATGTATCCACGCTTGGAAGTGGGGTCGATACTAGATAGCTAGGCTTATGGACATCTGTAGGCTGTGTCATCTTTCTTTTTAAATCAGGTTGTACTGCGCTTGGAGTTCCGCTAATTACTAGCCTTTGTCCACCAGGTTTATCAGTATAACCTTTCCACGCATCACTAGCATATACTTTCCCCGTACCAGCACTCTTTAATGGAACCCTTTGTTTTTGGTTGGCCGCTTCCTGTCTGGCAAACTCTCTTTGCTTTCCAAGCCAGTCCCATCCTTTCTTATATTTGCCTTTACCAAGTATCATATTAGTAAAAATTTCTAATTCCGATTTCTTTTTCTTTGCCATTATCTTATCCACCAGTAGGGTTTTTGTTGTTCCATAGGGGTCATCATTCTAGCCATAGTAGGGAACTCCCTACTTGGCGATCCTGTAACAACAGGTGCAGGTGTTCCCTCTTTCCCTCGCATTTTGTCTAGCGCGGCGGCCAGAAAGAGAGCCTTGAACTTTGAGTTACTATAATCTTCTTTTTCTTTTTCTTTTTCTTTGCTTGCCTTTTCAAAGTAAGGAGTAGAGCCGGGTCCGGGTGGTATGTCATAACTTTTTCCACGCATATCTTTTTTATACTTTGAGGCATCTACCCTTGGGACATCTCCAAAACCAAATATATTAAAAAGTGGATTATATTGTTTAGGTAACTTTCCCTCAATACCAGCTTGTCCTATTATAGCATCTGCTAAAACTTCATCTTCTGCCATGGCTTTAATAAGCTCTTGAATGTCGTCCCACATATTATTCTCCTAAAACTGTGATGCTATTAAAGCGGTTAGTAGAGTCTCGCCTATGTTTGAACCTGATGGACCAGTTGTCATAGCAGAACCACCCGGCTGTCCACTGATTCCAGCAAGATAAGACTGCAACCCTCTAGTTGGAAGACCAGCTTGGTACTCGTACCTAGCAAGATCTCTCTGTATAGCGGCTTGATTCAATGCTCTTTCCTGCTCTCCAATCTCTTGAGCTTGAGACAGTGGAGCAAATGGTGTCGTCGTTAATGCCGGATAAAGACCCATAGCTTCTCTGGCTCCACGCATTCCTTCTAAGCCGTAGCCCATTCCAAACTGTTGCGCTCCCAATCCCATCTGTGCGGCTGGCAACCTTCCTGCTGTTGCTCGTGTCTGAGCATCAAACATAGCCTTGGCTATATTATCTGATGCTCTTTGATTAGCAGATGAAATAGCTTTAGCTTGTATCAGATCTCCTCTGGAGCTTCCACCTGTCTGACCATAACCTATAAGTTTGCTTCGTATAGCTGGTAGCATCTCATTCTCTAATTGAGACTGAGCCTCCCTTCTATAAACATCAGCAATATTTCCAAACTGACCTGTATCTATATCCCCTCTTAACATACTTTCGTACTGTCCTGCTTGGAATGGAAGCATTGAAGCGTACCCACCGGGGCCAGTAGCCATGCCTCTATTTTGCCCATAATTCATTGCCTCTTGAGAGTAAGGGATCAATCCGGGTACACCTTCCGCCCCTAGATATGCTCTTTCTGTTTGAGCTTGTAACGCTTTCTGCCTATCTCCCATCGCTAAAGCATAGATTGCATCCATAGGCGCTCTTTGCCTTGGGGAGAATGCCGCTACTCCGGGAGCGACCTGAGGGATTGCCGCTGCCCCTTGTGAGACAGTTCCTTGCGCCCCATAAAAGGCTGGAGTAAATCTTCCAGAGCTATATAGATCTTCTGCCCTAGCATAGCCTCTCTTCATGAATTCTTCTTGACCTTCCCAAGGCTTGGTGTTGGTCGTTGTTACTTGTGTTCCTCCTGCCATAATCTACTCCTATGAATAAACCCAAAAAGGATTCATATTATAGTTCAAATATTGATTCGCATTTAATTGTCTATAACCCCAATCTGGGATATCAGGATTATTCCAGCCACCTGTGAAGGGATCAATCTTCACCCAATAGGATTTGCCCGCATCCCAACCTGCAAGAGGATTATTATTATTGGTTGTTTGTATTGAGGCCTGAAAAGCGCTAAGTAAATCAGGATGTGCATCTACATAATCACCAAAGTCCCATCCTTCCTGCCAGTCTTTTCTATCCTCATACCTCCCACTCTCTTCCCAATGTGTTCTCCCCCATTTATCCTTATCTGTCACTATATTGCCTAAAGCTAAGTTGATTAGTTGTTGTTGGGTTAGTCCTTGATTTTCAGTTCCAGTATCGTTAGTTCCATCATCACTACCTGTGCCAGTTGTTAGATCTTGAACAATCCCACCGCCCTTAATCAGTGAATCTTTATCCCATTCAGCCATACTTATAGGGTTCCAGTATGGGGGCAGATATTGTTGTTTGTACTGCGGCCCTAAGTAACTAACTTCTGGTGGGGTATATTCTAATAACGTGCCGGGATATGAATAATCATCTTCGGACAAATAATCTGGCATAGCCCTTGAATAGTTAAATGGTATAGGAGCGCCAAGATATAAACTAGGATCTATAGTAGGTTCTTCAGCCGCTTGTGCTGATAGCATGTTGGCATAATCACCTAAAGCCTCTGATAAGACAGCATCACCACCAACATAATCATCTGCTGTATCAGTAACAGGTACATCAAAAAATATTTCTGCCATTATTGCATCCTCTGTTTCAAGTCTTTGGTTATAACCATATATGAATGATTCCAGTCTTTTAGTTTTCTTGCCATTCCTTTTCTAGTCCATGCCTCCAATGAAGAACATCCAGCCTTTAAAGCAAACCCCTCTACCATAGGAAGAAACCCATACCATTTGTCTATACCTTTACCATCTTTACCGCCTATAGTAATAACTCTTAATATTCTTTTTCTTGGATAAGATATTACCTCAGTTACCATACATGCTATAATAGAACCATCTTCCATAGCTACCCATAATTGTTGTTCCCCCTCCTTTAGGAAGGGGTGCAAATCCTCAGATAACAATTCACCTTCAGAATGTTTAAGAGCTACCTTGACTAATGGCTCTACCTCGTCCCACACAAGGTCAATATCTTCTTTGTCTACGAATAAAACCTTAACCGAGTTTGATCCAAGATCCGGGACTTCCTTTCTTAAAGTAATAGATTCCTTCTCCGCCTCCCGGGTTCCAGTTTGTCCCATCGGCGTATCTGACATCACCTTCTCTTGGTCTTTGCGGTGCGGCATGAGTCCTCTCCAATCTAAATGTTGCTTGATTGTATATAATATCACCTAACTTCTGAAGTTCATTAATAAGATATACATCTATATCATCCTTATCTAAAGGCAATGGCCCCGGAGTATAGTGTGTTACAGACTTAACTACCCTATCTGAATATGTGCCCATCAGTAACTTTTACTTCCTCTCGTTCCTGCGTTCTTAATATCTAATGAGTAACCATCCAGTCTCCATGTCTGATCTCCTGTAGACTCAAACTTAACGCCTATATACTTTCCTGTTACGTTACATGGAACCTTAGACTGCGTAGCAGGATTAAAGGTTGTTGGACCTTCCCATGTGATTGCTTCTTCGGTTGACATCTGATGACCTACATATACGTTAACAGTAGAGTCGGTAGACGCAGACATCTTAGGATAAACTGCGGTTACTTTTTTAACCATGCTTTGATTGTTATTGCCAGAAGCGTCTATAGTTAGTCCAGTTCTCTGTATATAGCTCGTCATGTTAGATGTGTCTGCTTTATTGCCTGCGTTATCTCTATAGATCTTGGTATTAGTTGGTGATGCCATGCTTAAACTCTTACCAGCCAAGTTAAAGTAAGAGGTAGCTACAGACTCATTCCAATTAAGAGTATCAGTAGCCCATGTAGATGTTGCTGAATTCCATGAACCCGGCGCTAGTGGATTACCCTCAGTGCCAAACTCGATAAACCCAACATTAGGAAGATCACGCAAAGTAAAAGTATTATTGCTCCAATTCCAAACAAGAGCTTTATCGCATTGTGCATTAGTTACGTTGCCTGATGATACATAGCAAGCCCACATTTCTGTTTTATTATAATCCGCAGTAACAAAGCTCTTCTCAAATTCATCTCCATTAATATCAGTAAATATAAAATCTCTCATCTTATGTGGAAGAATAGATGTCAATCTATCACCAGTGTTGATATACATATCACCATAAGCCATTACAAAGTGACCACCATCAAACTCTCTAACGCAGTTCTTTGCAAGAGCGCCCACGTTAGGAGATAGCTGAGTAAAGGAAAAGATAAAAGGATTGCCAACATAACTCATCTTATAAGTGGAGTATTGTTTATAGATCATAAAGTCACCACGTAACGGTAACCCATCAACTATAATACCTTTACTATCCTCTAAAGCATACTCGCCAGCATCGACGGTAGCCGAGGTTTCATCCCACGAAGTAGGGACAGCTTGACTGGCCGCCGCAGTAGACCACTTAACAAGACTAGTATAAGGAACTGCTGACTTAGTAACATTCAATGCAATCAAGAAAGACTTAAAGGCCCTTAGTGATTTACATTCTGTGCTTGCAGGCCAATGAGTAAGGTCGGCCATTTTTGTAGCTACTGATGGTATGCCTGATGATAACGCCCAAAACTGAGGATCATCAAACCCATTGCTCATTACAAGTATACCGCCTAAAACTGTGGCTGTCCAATTCTCTTTAGCAGTTGCATTATAAGCTCCGCTAGCTCTTGTAATGTCTGTCCATATTGTTCCATTATGTACATATATTGCAGCAAGGCCGCCTACTATCCAATAGTTTGCGCCACCAACTTCTAAGTTTGTAATAAAGTATGGCGCTATAGGACACGACTCCATAACTTCCAAATAGCCGGGGCTTTTCTGTATTGCGTTATGCTCTGCCCTTATATTATTACCTTCCGTCCAAGCATTAGGTGGCAGTTGCCAAGCATTTATATCCTTAACAATACCATGCTCACCTACATTTTCTATAGGTACAAGCATCTAGCTGGACGGTTCTTCCGGCCAAACAGCAGAATCAACATCTTCTACAGTGGTCTTATTAGCTGGGAAGTCTCTTAACTCTTGCCTATACTGGGTCATGGCGGCTGACATAGGAACATCAGATAGCCCATGCCAGTCTGTTTTAGCTAGTCTACTATTACGATCTAATCTTAATTTTTCAATAGCCCTATCAAATGCTCCAGCCTCCCAAGCGGCTTGATTAGCATCAGCTTGCGCCTCTTCTTCAGCTGTTAACTGAATGCGTTGACCATCTACATGTTTGAATCTTGGCATATCTTGCTCCTATTTTATTCCATACATCTGAATTACTCCATCAAAGTTTCCTGATGACATCTCAAACTTCATTCTATTTACTGCACTGGTGCTTGCACAAAATCCTTGAGCATACTGATCGTTAATATATTCACTAGCATGATAAGAAGTAAAATGACCTGAAAAGTATTTATTATGTGTGGTTCCAGTAGGATTATACACATACAGAATTCCTGCCGAACTCTCATCTGATCCATTGCCTATATCAAAACTAAGGCAAGCATTAGCGGTACTGTTGTCTAAAGATTGTGCCGTTATAAGAGAAAGATCGTCACCACTTCCATCACTTTTTACTTGCGCCCTGAAATATGTTGTCGTTTTATTTAACCAGCTAGAACCATCATCTGTGCTAAAATTGACCTGCCATTCAACCCCATCAGTTGCAGGATTTAAGTCAGTAAAAACAAACATATAGTTTTTATATGTAGTCGTTATATCGCTAGTTATGGCCTGACTACTTCCCCCTGAAACGGTAAAAGTATTTATTATAGTTGGGTTTCCAATAATCATCTATAGCCCCCACAAAGAAAAGTAACCATCAAAATTTCCGTCATCACTCATCTTAAATCTTACCTCATCTATTGCGGCTGTAGTGTCAAAGTAGCCAGCCACAAATGGATTCGTCGTTCCTCTAGCTGCATATGGCCCATAGATTCCATTATTAATTGTCCACCAATGTTTAACATAAGTTGTATTTGAGGGGTTAAATAAATAAAGTTCGCCAGAAACGTTTTCTGTTGCTCCCGGCCCGGGCCCTTGAAATATTTTTATAAAAGTAGTGCCTTGTGTATCCACTCCCGAGTCATAACTCAAATTAGCAGTACCACCAACATAATGCTGGGACTTAAAAAATGTACCCACCACCTGTTCATTCCAGCCACTTCCACCAGATTCATTGACTTGAAATTCTAAATAAGTAGAGCCAGAAGAAGCGTCTGGGTTCACATTAATATATTCAATCTTGTATAGTTTATATGTTGAGTCAATTCCGGCTGTGAAATTAACGCCACTTACACCAGTTACCAACTGCTCACTAATCTTAGTTAAAGCCATTATTTAACTCCCCACTGTCTTATGATGCCTGTATCCATATTTGCATCAGGTTCATCAAATGCGAATCTAATTGCTGTTAATGCTTTTGAAATGTTTGCATACCCTCCCACAAAGAAATCCAGAGCAGGATACTGAGTGCTTTGAAGATTCAAGGAAAGCCTTGAAACCATATTTGTAGCGTATGTTGTGCTTGCAGGATTATATAGCGTCATATATCCATTAAGGGCATATTGAGGGTCCATGTGAGCATCACCATTAAGCGGTATCTGTCCTGTTTGTGCAAGCGCATCAAAACTAGTTTGATAATGAAGATTGCTTTGCGTCCCATCTTGTCTGTTATAAGCTCTAAAAGCACAAGTAGTTACTTCAATCGTTCCATAGTCATCATCTGCATCTCTAACCTGAAATGTGAAATCAGTATCATCTGCGGAGGCATGAAGATCAATAAACTCAAATATAATAGACTTATAATCAGCACTGTTTAAATTGCTAAATACTTTAGTCCCCTCACCCCCCGCTGTGTAGGTTTCCATTAAAACCACATCACCAGCTGATACACCTGCCGCACCAAGTATGGTTTGCTTAAATGCTCCGATAGGCATCAGGACATATCCAAGCCAGCGGCAAATCCGTAGAAGTTAGTTCCACCATCTACAGTAGTAAAGCAAAGAACGTCAACTCCAGAGTTAGTCAAGGTGGGTGCTGATCCACCAGCCCACTTAACATTATTGCCACCAGCGCCATGCGCTCCAGCTTTGAATGTGGGTGTAGCTAAACCGCCATTTGTTATTACTAGTGTTAGAGAGTTGCTCTTTGAACCCACTGAATTAGTAATTCCAAAGTTAAATGTATTAGCTGTAAAGGTTACAGTTTGAACATTACCATTTTCAAGGTCAGCGTTTGTCCCTGCTGTAATAGTTCCTATAGCGTTTATAGTTTCACAATAGTCTTTCATCTCTGGCTTTTGAAAAACATTATCGCCCATATCTAAAACATTAGCATCGCTAATAGTTAGTCCACTATTCTGAAATGTCTTTCCACCAGTTCCATTAAATCTTGCAATCGCGTTATCCGTACTAGATCCCGGCCCTGAAGCATCACCTACTGCTGTCTTTCCGTCTAATAGGTTTAACTCAGCCGCAGTAGTGGTTACTGCCGCCGCGCCTAGCGTGGTAAATTGTGATTGCAATACTGATTTAATTAGCCTGAGATGGTCATCACCTTGTGATACAGGATCACTAGATGTTGGATTTGTGGCTGTTAGCTGGCTAATATATGTTGCTGTTTCTAATCCCATGATTAATCCCCTTTAAAAGTAACCACTCGTGTTCATTACTCTTAGCTCAGAACCTGAGTGGCGATCTTTATCATCCTGAACTTGTAAATCATTAACAGCCTGTCTATAAGCTGTAGCCCATAACTGTATCCTTGCGTCATTCTGTAGGAAGGGTTCTGCTTCTAATAAAGCCCCATATAAATATATATCAGGATTATTTGTAAGCATACTATTGGTAGTAGCCGCAGGAGTTAATGCAGGTACTCGCTTATAATAAAGCATAGAATAACCATCAGCAGTTGCAGGAGCAGGACCAAGCCTAAAGTTTTCCCCAATAATGGTAAAGGCTTCTGGTGTTCCAGAGGTAGATCCTCCCCATATTCTATTCATTATTTCTGGCGTAACATACGACAATGGAACTATAGGGTCAAGAGTTAAATGAAATGTTCTTGCCTGTATGTAATCTGTAGGCAGCGCATAGTCTCTAGTTCCCGGAGTTAATGTTCCAGTAGCCGTAGTTTCCATCAGTCTAAGCCGAAGGTTACGGTTGATCCTTGCCTCAGCTAAGTCTATAAATTCTTGTATTCTATCTGTTAGGTCACCCCTGTCTAGCCAGTTAGCCACAGCAGTCTGGAGTTCCGCATAAGTTCCTATCGCCATTACCTTGTCATCTCCGCAATATATACTGTTCCTGATGCTGACACTTGTAAAGCAGATACCTTCTGCCCTGAACTAATACGCCAATAAGTAGGCCAATCTTTCTCTTGATAACCTTCCCCAACAGCCTCGTATTCTTTCCATGAGTTTGTTTGTGCAGACCACGTACCAACCACATCACTCCATGGTGTAGTATCTACTTCCCCACCAAACGCAAGAAAAGCGTCCTCTGTAGCTGTTATCATTACAGCACTTATACCAGAGCCAACCGCCTCTGCCATTTCGGTAGAGGTTGTAGTGGTAGTTATAGAATGCAATTTATTTGCAAGTCTATAGATATCTGGATCAGAAATTCTCATCTGGTTAATTCTGTTACATAAACAACTGAATTACTACCACCAGCTCTTAATCCAGAAATCCTGTCTCCGGGGCTAACACGTATGTAATGAGGCCAATCCTTAATAAAGTAACCGCATGAACCAGCGGTGGCGGCGCTTCCATGCTCGTCAATTTTAATAAACACAGGCTCACTGGCGTTTATTATAATAGCGTAGCATTGGGCAGAGACAGCATCACCTAGTGTTACCGAGCTATCGGTAGCAGTAAACGTATAGTTAAAGTTATTTAATCTGTATAAATCTGACATATTATTTTCCTCTATAGTTTTGTTGGCGCAGTTCTAAAATACTTATTGTCTGGATCATTCAAATACTTAGCCAGCAACTTAGGATCTTTATCAATTGCTCCATTGGTTTCATTCTTCCATTGCTCATAGACGTTAAAAGGAATAGAAGCTACCTTATGCCAGTCCCCTCTTTTGCCTTTTGTTAGCTTATCACCATATATGTTATATTCTTTTTTATTCTGCTCTATAGTTGGAGTAACATCCTGATATGTAGTTATAGATATTTCTCCATCAGGCTCTTCTATCCATTCCTGATGTCTATAAGGCATTACATCTAACAGCTTACCTGATCTTCTTTTCATCCTATTAAAAATCCCTTACCACCTATAGCTTTAGTCTGGTCTTTAGACCATTCTTTTAAATGCTCTTCAGCAGTCTTTTGTTTAGGCTTATCTGGTGCTTTAACTTTTTTAGCACCAAACGCTTTTTCTAGTTTATCTTCTTTTCTCGAAACCATAAGGTCATCACCCATTTTTCACCTTCATGTGGCGGCAATCCTTGATGCAATGATAGCTCATGCGCCTGATTGTTTTCATCAACATTACCAAACATCAATAATCTTCCGCCTATAGAACCAATGATTAAATTTAATTTTGGAAATGCAGTAGACCCACCTACAGCATTATTCAGATATAGCATACAAGTTAATAACCTTTGCCCACCATTCTCAAGATGTACCCCATCTAGTGCGTCATAATGTGGTTTATACTCTTGGTCATCAGTATAACGCAGAACATTAATAGGCTCTGCTCTTTCTAATGGTATAGCCGCTATATCCGAAATCCTTTGACATACCTCTGAAAATTCAGAATGATTAAGCCAAGTTCCGTGAGAGGTTCTATCCTTATCTGAAACTAAGCCTTTATCAGTTGCCACTGTACTTCTTTCTAGCTTACCTCTTGAATGTTCAATTATTTGATTGCATTCTTCTGAAGAGATAATACCGTCTACTACCGCAATAGTAGGGGTTTTTGTATACACAAACATTACAACTCCTTATTTAAATGGATCTTCTACCTTATGCTTAGGGCTGTTGCCCGGAGATTTATATCCAGACTTACCTGTTTCCAAGCTCTTAATGGCCTTTAATAAACCTTCGTCACCACCTCTGCTAACAGGGGAGTACAAAGTAATTGGACCTTCCACTTCTTTTTTCTTGCTCATTAGCCTTTCTCTTTTTGATTGTCTTGGCCTTTGACGTTACCGCCAGTGCCTAGTTTAGAAATGATACCTGTTATACCACCATAAGCATCCCCTTTGCTTTTAAAGGACTTATCGGCAGCTACACCCTGCGGATTATCCGACCATTTTTCTGTGCCCTTTTTCATAACTACCTCCTTATGTAATGTAAAAATACTTGGGCTAGTCTACTGCCCTCAAATTTATCCCTCCAGTGAGGGGTTTCAACTCCTTTATAAATAAGTCCATCACCTTCCTCTAAATCCACCCTTCTCCCATCGTAGGTTAAATCTCCATTTTCATGGAATGGGTCTAAATAGAAAGGCCAAACAGCTTCATTAGTCTCCCTTCTTAAAGTTAAGGTAACACTAAACTCACAACTATGCTTATCGGTATGCTTCTTTAATACATCACCTTTCTTATAAACTCTAAGGTATGAATATGTTGGAGACAATTTCACTCCAGTATGTTTTTCCATGTCAGGCAATAAATAGCATAATAAGTTCTTCATCGCCAAATCATCATGCCAAGCAGGAGTATTGGGTATCTGATCGTCTATAAATCCGTGAGTCTCTTTCGTTGGTATGGCATCAGGAAGTGTCGCTTTGTTATAGGCATATACGCCAAGAAAATCCAACAATTCACCAGTTAACATCCCCCTTATTGTTTTGAATCTAGTATGCCCAAGAGACATATGAATATCTTTCTCCTTTGGTTACAGGCTCTACTCTATGTGGATACATGAAGTTAGATGGAAATATAATGACATCACCAGTCTCAAATGGTATTGTCTGATCTCCCCACATTACAAACTCACCACCTTCAAAGTCTTTATTTAACTGACCTACAATGGATAGCATCGGGATACCTTTTACATTTCCATCAAACAACGAACTAATATGGTCACAGTGTTCAGCCATTTGATGAGTCTCAGCATACTTTAAAAACTTTATAGCTGAATACCCGTTCCACCCGTCAAACCACTTATAACCAAAACTTCTTACATACTCTGTTAATGCTTTAGATAAATCATTTATAATAACATTATTAATATGAGCATGATCTTTATTCCAATCAGGGCTTTTGAATCCTATAAATTCTGGCTCTGCATTTCCAGAAGGTTTAGACTTAACCTCTCTCTCCCAACCTAATCCATGTTCAGGATCATTTATTTCATAACCAGTAAAGTCGTGATTTTCCCACTGGCTTTTCTTTAATGTCTCTAAAGCGTACTCACAAAAATCTACACTTAAAAAACGTTTCTTGTGAAACAAATAATCGTGTATATTTTCTTTCATAAATAAGTGGGGGCTTTTACACCCCCACTCTTACACCTATACGTCAGCCAAGAAACCGTTAGCCGCTTGGTTCTTAGACATAAGACCGTACTCAGCCAGAATCATCTGCTTTATACTGTCCCCAGTCTTTGCTAGACTTTCAGTCATGAATGGACGTAGATACGCCACAGCCCAGAAATCAAAGTCTATAAACCAGCAATCTCGCGCTCTCTGGAACCGATCTGGAATTATTTTAAAAGTTCCAAAATCGGAAACATAAACGTCAACAGATGCCACAACATGAGCAGGTGCAGACTTATCTGCCGCTGTCCTTAGTTCTGACACTGTTTGGGTTAATGCCGAAATCACCTGCTTATTAGCAGAGCCAACAAGAATGGTGTCTGGAGTTCCACCACTATCAAAGCATTCTTTGATAACGGTTTTCATTCCAGCTTCGGTTAATGTACCAGTGGATGTAGCATCGCTAGCGGTATTAGTACCATTACCAGCAGAAGCAGAACCTAAACCCGGTGGTGAAGGTGCGCCTCCTAAAGTGTGGTAATTGGTAGCTACCCATGCGCCTAGTCCTGCTGTCGCTCTCGCGGTTGCAGGGCCGGGTGAAGGGCCAGCACCAGCGGATTGTGCTACGTTGTCCATCAACATCTTTTCCATATCGCGCTTCATTTCTTTAGCACGTTTCGCTAACTGATACGCTTGGGAAGATTTACGCCCAGCAAAATTAACGGCCTCGGCTGTTCCAGAAGTCTGGACGGCTTTAACCGAAATCTGGGTGTAATTCCCTACCCTTGTGGGTTCGCTTACAGCGGTAGAAGTCGGATCGTTACCTTCAGTAGAGCGATTAGCCGCCGCCGCTGTTAGTGAGTCCGTCTGCCACTCAAAGTAAGTATTCTCAGCAGTCTCTCGACCACAACCACTTAGGAATGGTGTCTCAGTTGGCGAAATATTATAGATTATGTTACTAAGGTCTTCCCTGATGCCTACAGCACCATAGGTTTCCCTAGTATTCGTAGGAATAGCCATAACATTTCTCCTGTTTTAAAGTTCAACAAAGTCCTCAAATAATCCTACTGCGTCATTTACATGACCTGAATTTTGAAGACGCTTCATTTTGTTTTGACGCACAACTTTATTACTAGCTTTCTTTTCAACACCTTTTCCACTCTTTACAACCTTAACATTCTTTTTAACCTTTTTGGTCTTAATGTTTTTAGCTTTAAGCCTTTCATCTTCCCACGCTTTTGCTTGCATAAGCACAAGTATAGAACGATGATCTATTAACTGACTTAACTCTTCTTCGGTGTATCCTTTGGATAGCGCAAAATTTCGCACTTGAGACGCAATTTTTTTCTGTTGCTCTGGATTACCCCAAGCTGGTAAAATATTTACTAGCTTTTGGTGTTCCTCTTGAGCCGCTTGAGCAAATTGCTTCTGCTGTTCTTCATTTTGTTTTATCGCTTCGCTTTGGTATCTTTGTTTTAGCTGTTGTATATGGTTTTGGGCCTCACGATATTCATCCCGTTTAGTAAGGTACTCTTCCTTATCTTCCGCTTTCAATCGTTCCCAATCAGTATTCTCATACTTTGCAAGCGAGGACATATTAGTCTCTACCGCTGTTGCAAGCGCATTAATATACTGCTGTCTGGCTTCCTGAGTCTGGGCAACTTCGGCTTGAAACAGCTGTGCTGCTTCGTCTAATTGCTTGCGATACTCACTTAGCTCTTGCGTCTTTTTTGTATAATCCTGTTGTCGAGAATATCCATTTAAGAGTTCTTCTTCAGTAACCTCAAACTCCTCACCGTTAACCTTAACAGTGTAAAGATCAGGTGTGCTGTCCTCCTCTTCAGTGATTTCTTCTTCGACTTCGGATTCTTCTGAGTCCTCCTCCTCTGCCTGTAATTCCTCATCAGATTCTTCTTCAGAAGCCTCTAATGATTCCTCTTCGACCTCGGTTGATTCTTCAACGTCCTCTACCTCTTCAGACGTTTCGGCTTCTTGCTTTTTCGGATTCTCCTCTTCAGGTTCCGATAAAGATAGAAACGCATCTTGTGCCTCCCTTATGCTTCCTTCTGGAAAGTTTGGGGAAGGTACTGCTGGTTGCGGTTGCTGTTGCGTATCCGCCATAATAAACTCCTTTAATTAGATAAATGGATGTTGCTTTTCAAGAACCTTGTTCATGTGTCCAGTTTCAACTATAGACTTTATATGCCCTTCGATTCTATCAAGCAGTCTCATTGCAAGCCAGATTGATTCTCTAGCCTCAACTTCTGTAGAGCCACTGTGTTCCCAACGGCTCTGTAAATCTTCTTTAATTGCTCCAAATGCTTCATTAAACAACGGATCATCTAGGAGAGACTTAGCTCTCCTTTCCCTCTCATCAGGTAACATTAAGTTGCTCCTATCGCTACTGCTCTATTTTGCTCTCTCTCTAAGTTAAGCTCCTGCTGTTTAAGGCTAGAGTCAACTTGTAACTTTTCATATTCTTGTTGGATCTTTTGTGCCTTTAACTGAAGCTCTCCAGCTTTGATCTCTAGCTCTTGTTGTTTGATTTGAGCTTCCATTAAATCAGCTTGCTCTTTAGGTGAAGGTTGTTCCTGTTGAGGCGGCATATTAGCAGGATTAGTTAAGTAATCATCAACATTTTGAAAGCCCATAGATCTAACCAAAGCCGCGCCCAAGTTATACATATTCTGCTCATTAACAATTCTTAAACCACCCTTCATAGCTTCTCCTGCAAATTGCAACATTCTCGAAAGGTGAGCCATTTGCTGATCCTTGTTCCCGCTACCCAAAGCAACTGACACAGTGCAATCAAACTTATCGTTCCAAGCATCAGGACGAACAGGAACCCACTGATTGCGTAACATAATAACTCTTTCATGGTCTTGGTTTTTAAGCAGTAACTCATAAATCCTCAACATTAAATCTTTAACGCCTGTCTCAGCAAAGTTTCTTGCAATTAACTCTACTCTACTTTGAGCCGCACCCATAACTGCGTTAACAGCCGTAGCTGTAGTATGAGATGTTAAAGCATTCTCGTTTAATCCTTGTGACATTCTTGACACGCCAGCCCTAGACTCTCTAACTCCATCTAAGTATTCTAACATCTGGAATGAGTAAGGCTCTAACGCGGGTGTCGCTAAAGGCGTGACTGCGTTCGGAGACTTAACCCTAACCACGCCACCAGGTCTTTGCGTTAAGAGGTCATCAAGGTTAGCCTGACCCTCTAAAATTGCATAGCGCCCAAAGTTCTGGTTATACATGTTATCCATGAGGTTCCGCATTAATGTCGATTTCATGAGCTGAATGTCCATCACTAAATCAGCTATAGATAAACCAAAGAACTTATGCGGTATCTTTATTGGGGTAATAGAAACAAATGGAACCATATCTACTTCTTCGTTCTCAAGAACAGTAGAGCCGACCAAACAAACCTTTCTTAACTCTGTTATTCCGTCACCATCATAATCAGTTTTAAGAAAGCACTCATGCAACCAGTAAGTTCTCAATCCTTGCTCACCATACTCATCTCCACCCCATCCTTCCCAGTATCGAGCAGACTTGTCAAAAGCATAACGCTCTAATCTTTCAGCAGAGAATTGTGTCATGTCTTCATCACCAGCACCCAGTTCATCTGCATCTAAGTCTGCGTCAGGATACATCTCTCTTAACTCGGATAAAGTTTTTTCTACCCTATGACAAATAAATCTAGCACTCTGTATGTCTTTTGATTCCCTAGAAATAAGGAACTCAGAAGGTGGAACATTCTCTATTTTAACTTTACCAATCTGTCTGCGTCTTGTAATGACAACATCATGGTATGCAACAACACCCATCATCTCATCTTCTTCTACATATTCTTCATGGTGTATTTCTTCTACATCAGGATTACTCACAAGAATTTCATACTCCATCTCGTCAAGATGAGTATACTCTTCTCTTTGTGGTTCATCGTAATCATCCCACCATACTTTGACTATACCATTCTTACTTAATAAAGCATCCGTAAACCACGAGTATAGAATCTCCCAGCCGGGATTATCTTTAGTGAATACATAGTTAACGTAATCAGTAGCTTGGTCAGCCATAGCTACATCTTCTGGGCCATGAGGTGTAAACTTAACCATCTCATCGCCTGAAGCAAAGACCCTCATTAAGGAAGGTTTAATCCATTCCACAGTATCCTGTACGGTAGAGTCTACATACTGTGATCTACCCTCAACCTCATTGCCGAAAGGTAAGCTATAGTAATATTCCATAGCTTGCTCTCTCTGCTGAGATATTGTATCGCCCATATACCCAAGCGAATCCGTAATCTCTCCTCGTATCCTAGTAACTAGCTCGTCATCTGATCTATCTTTTGCCATTAAACTATTCCGTAATTCCCATAATTAACCTCTTGCGTCCATGTTGGATCTTTACCAGATACAGCAAAACGCTGTGATTGAAATGCGTATCGTGTTGCAGACATAAGATCATCCCTTATAGGAACTACCTTATTAAATTTTCTGTGATACATTCTAAACTCTTCAAACCAATCTGTCAGAGTTGAGAATACCTTAAACTTGTCAGCCTCTATAGATTGAAGCATTGCCATTAAACCTTCCTCAATAGAATTAGATCCTTTATTGACACCTAATGCTGGTGGATTAGAGAAATGTTCCAACAAAAAATTACAACCTAAGTTTCTATATTGGTCAGCAAGCCCCGGATTTCCCATGCTATCCCTGCGATTACCGTCATGCGGGTAGGCTATGGGAATAAAATGCGGTCTTATTCTTATATTCTCAGCATGAACCGATGGGCTTGCTTTTGATGCTCTATAACAGTCATATATGTAAAATATCTCTGTTTCAGTGTCAATTGCACACCAAACTACAGCCGTTGGATGGTCCCAACCAAAGTCTATTGCCGCTATTCTCGGCCAATGTTCCTCAATATGGACAGGATCTACCATCACTTTCTCTTCGCCTAGAGGAAATACCAGACCTGAGCCTATAGATGGTCTACCATTTCTTCTCATATCCCTCTCATGTGGCGAATAAGAGGATAGAATCTGCTGCATAACAGCTTCATTTAAATGACCATCTAACCCATTCATGGTCTTTACTTTCTCAGATGCGTCATCCCATGTCGCATTTACTAGAGATTGCCCTTTCTGAAGGTTATTCATAAAGGATGCAACTGTCTCAGTCATTCCACTTTCAGGGGTAAAGGTCATGTAAACCATCCCCTTTCGGTCTAACGTCCTTGTTACGGCTTGAGAATAAATATCTCTTGATGGTTCTTCGTCCAACCATATACAATCTACACTACGTCCCTGCCATTTCTCTACACCCATCTCGTATGCTTTGAAGAATAAAGAAGAGTTCCCACCAGATACGTGCTTTACGAGGGCCACACTCTTAGCATTTGGTACTCCGGGCTTTCTTTCTGTTTTAACAATAAGGTCTTTAGGCACTGTGCCTGACCCGAAAGCCTCTGGATCATCGGGGGAACCCAATAATTCAAACTGTACAATATCTCTAGTTGTCTCGTTGGAGACGCCACCAGCCCATGCTACGATGGGTTGACGGTACACTCTGCCCTCCCACCAATCAGGATAAATCCCTGTTAGGTGGTAACTAAGCTCCATACTGCCGCAATAAGACTTCCCTATGCGGTTAGCCGCCATGAGAAGCCTCTGGTTGGCCTCTGAGCCGCTTTTATGGAACTTTAGCTGGTAAGGGTAGGGGTCGTAAGAATCGATCTTAGAGAAGCGTTCTCTGCGTCTTTGCTCCTTTAATAATTCTAATGCCCTAGTGTTTGATGAGCGCGTCGAGTTCTCTTTGGATTTCTTCATCCGACATTCTTTCTACTGTAGTTTGTTCTATTCTCTCTACAGGTTTTAATCCTGCTCTATCCAGTAAATCCTTGATTGCACCAAGGCGTACCGAATCGCTCTCTGACGATTCCGCCAGTTCTGATAAGTATTTAATACTCGAAGGTACATGGTCTGCCAATACTTTTTGAGTCTGCTCATTGATTTCCTTTCTTAAAAGATTCTTTAATTCATAGCCTTTCTGTTTAGCTGTCTTTTCTGAATAGCCAGCCTCGATTGCAGACTGGGTGGCGTTTCCCGTCTTGCTGTAAATATCTACAAATTTATCCTGTCTGTCTGTCATTAGAAAAACCCATACTGCCCCTGCATTTCTCGCTCTCTAAATTTACGAGCCGCTTCTTGCGTTCTCATTCTTTCTAACATCTGTTGGTTTAACTGTTCCAATCTAGCTTCTTCTTCTCTTTGCTTTTGAATTGCGTTTGCTCTAGCCTCAGCCATTAATCTAGCTCCTTCTCTCTCTTGCGCTCTCTGCCTTGCCTGAGCTTCAGCCGCCTCTCGTGCGCTTCTTGCGCTTGCTTCAGCCTGTCTTTGAGCTTCTCTTTGTCTTGACTGTTCTTCAATCCGTCTTAAATCTGAAGCGCTAGCTTGCCTGTCATCTCTTCTCTCTTGTGGTTTTGGGGGTACAATAGGAACCATCTGTTGTAATACATTAGCTTGAGTTTCTGCTATTTTATCTTCATAGCCTCTCTCTGCTCCGATTATATTCTCTCTCGCATCCATTCGCGCTTGATTAAAAGGAGCCAAAGGATTAGGGATCGAAGCAGATATACCAAAAGGTAGACTAATGTCCCATGTTCCATCAGGATAGCTGCTAGGGCTTCTGCCCCAATCTGTAAACTCATCGTACTGTTGCCACGCACGGCCTAACGGTGCGAGCCTCCACATAGGTACATTTTCTTCAGCATACTTTTGCCCTAGATCATACCCAGTATCTTGATGATACCCGCCTACTCCATACGGAGATGTTTGTGAATTTTTCTTCCTTTCCGCAACAAAATCCCCATGATCCCTCCACGCTGGCTCACTAAGCCCAGAAGCCAATTGATACAATTTCTCTCTTGTTGTTAAGAGAGGATTAGCTTTATCCTCGTGAAACTGGTCGATGAATCTAGCCCCCATCGCTGGTATAGACCATTTTGATAAAAAACCTTGAGGCTCCGCAGGTGCTGGCTCCTCAACAGACTCCCCTATAACAGGTCCACCCAGAGTATGTCCACTCAAAGGGGCAAACGCTATAGGTTCATATGGCGTATTCCAAGCAGAAAAATCTAATCCTTCATCCATTATTTTTTCTTCTTTTTCTTGGCCTTGTTATAAGCCGCATATCCCTTCTTGGTATAAGGGTAATGTTTGGTCTTACCTGATTTAGTTTTTAGTTTGGGCATATCTAACTCCAAGGTTTTTTTCTTTGTTTGCTTATAAGGCCTCTTGGAGCATCCTTCATGGTTCCAGTTAAATCTGGGGGTAATGCTCCGCCACCAAATGCTCCAGATCTACTATGCCCTTTGGTAGCTTTTTTGATATAATTCCTTATCTTCTTATCCTGACTCTTTTCAGTTTCTTTTTGTAATAAAGCCCATCTCTCTTTAAATGGCATACCTGCTTCCATTCTCTCAATCCACTTCTTTCCGCCTTTAGGTAATATTACCTTTTTACCACTCTGGTATCTGTCTATTGATACTTGTCTAGGAGTATGTGGATCGTATATTGAGTCATAAGGATGCTGGTAGTCTTTGCCGGGATCTATCCAAGTATTTAACTGGTCATCCCACTTAAAACCTTGGTCATACATTCCTTCTGTTGCTTTTCCAGCATTTACGATATTGTCGATATACGCTCTTAATGCCTCAACTAGAAATGTGTTCATAAGATATTCCTTGGTTACCTAAAATGTCCCTCCGCTGTGTGGATAGGATATATATATAAAAAGAAAACAGCGAGGGGGGTCGTATCCCCTCGATGTGGCCCCGCAGGAACGAGGAGCCTTATAGATGCCGAACCGACAGCGGAGGTTCGACATTGCTGTTGGCGGTGATACTCCCCCTATCTATAACAAACTAGAACCAAGTTTAGGTCCAGTTGGTTTGAACTGGCTGTGTGCGTGGGGGAAGGATATACTAAACGGCAAGGCGTAGCGCTGTTGTTGTTTATATTAAATCTTATAGTCCTGTATGTTGTTAGCGTTAGCTATCCATAGTTTATCCACATAGCTGTCCTGTTGTATCGGGCAGGTCTGTGGGTAAGCTGTGGATAGGTAGTGCTGTTTCTGTTAATCCGCCTCTACTCAGGGCTTCACCTATGGGACAGCAACAGCGTTGGCTAATGAGGAGGGTAGTCAGCCGTTGTTTAAATACAACAGTAATTGTGCAAAGATACCACACATTTAGGCTTGCTTTTTCTATCAATCATCTGTACACTCTGTACATGGAATCAATCAACACAAACAGGAGACAATAACAATGTCCGAACTATTCAACCAAGTCTTAAACATATGCAAAGAACTAGACAGTATTCAAAAGGCACCGCGTAATGTGGAATTCCTGGCAGGCTCTATTATTAACGAGGCTTTCTTTTCCTCGCTGATGATCCAGAAAGACGAGCAAAGATTGGCGACCGCTGACCCTAACCGAGAAGCATGGCTCAACGACAACGGATTCGATTCCGAGCAAATGGGCATCGAGCAAAGGATCGCAGACAATACCGCCTTAGTGGCTCAAGTCATTAGCGTGGTTCAGCGTATCAACTATCACGATGTCCCAAAGATCATACGGGAAAAGGTAGCGTGGAGAATGACCAAGCAAGACAACCCATACGTTTCAGAACGCAAGGTTGAAGCATGGGTAGAAGCAGGGATCGACCGAGAGAAAGCTATCAAGATCGAGCTAAAGAAATCCGAAGATTTTCTAAGCGATTGGGCGCACTACGGGAAAGCAGTAGAGCAATACTTGCTCCGAGCCTATAGCGAAGATCTCGCATTTGATTATCCCGAGAACCTCAACAAAGCTCTAGCCAATAGACTAGGCCAGATGATACGGTTCTTCAATAACTATCCGCACCCCTCGACCATTAGTTTCTTGCCAGAATGTGAGGGACTCTTAGCTACCTGCTAAACTTCAAGACCTGAGCAAGTCTATAAACTGCTCAAAAAAAATTTTTAACAGCATAAGGATGTCGCGCTGCGCGCTCCTCATTATCAACAGCTAACAGATAAATGCGCCGACAAGTCGGCAACGGCACTCTCTATAACCAACAACTAGAATCATAATCATGAATTGCGGTGGAGGAATGGGTGTGACAACGGCAAACGATACGGCCCACTCAAACCTACAGCGAACAGCAACAGCCTACAGCGGGGGAGTGTTGAGAGGTAGAGAGGCAAAATCTCTTGGTAAATGTTGAGAGGGAGAGAGGCAAAAGTAAACTTGACAAGTGGTAAAAAGTGTGATACAATCGAGGGATATTAAAGAGTTAAAGAGATTAACAAGTAAATTAGGAGACAGTGATGACTAGAAAGATATATACAGGTGACTATGACATTGGTGAACCATCTTTATCACCACCTAAAGAGTGGGATCATGACCAAGATGAGTACGAACAAGCATTACATGACCATCTTTGTGAATGTGAAGAGTTCGATGGGTTTGATAGTAAGACTGGATGCCAAGAGGTTAACATGATGCACGCCGAAGAGTCTCTTAATGAATGGAATGGCAGTATAGATTACGATTACTTTAGCATTGAACAGGAGTATTAATATGAAAACAGAGTACGTTGGAGATGTTATTGGGCGCAATGATGTAGATAAATATTTATTTGAAATGTCTCAACGCCTTTACGAGATAGTAAATAATGTGCAGGATCTCACTGAGCAAATAGATTCTTGGATGAGAGAGGCGGAATGTATTCAGCATGAACTAGCATGTTATGACCCTGATCTTGACGAGCCGGACTTACATGGTAAGGAAGAATTCGATCGCGCAGTTGAGGGTGGCGATACTGATGGGACTTTACCTTAAATATCAAAGACTTACGGAGATTAATCATGAGTTTTAACTGGGTTGAAAAACACAGTACAAATTGTAAAAATTGCGGTCAGTTAGTGGACGAGCGCGAGTGTATTCCCGAAGATGATGGTGACATTTGTCAGGACTGCTACAA
>VTLG01000739.1_pt1 | contig 33933 bp, 50 predicted proteins | sample 4694571 | NCBI WGS metagenome assembly VTLG01 (sample SAMN12604809, study PRJNA352737) | marine metagenome | biome: ENVO:00000447; feature: ENVO:00000209|ENVO:00000569|ENVO:01000036; material: ENVO:00002151; isolation source: viral sequences binned using virsorter ...
TTTTACCAAAGATGTATTGAGGTCATCTGCGATCAAATCCTTCCAGGTTTGGATGACGCGGATTTGGAACGTGAACTGCTTGCTGCTTGAGGAGGATGAAAATGACGATTCAAGAAATGGACATGCCGGAAATTATCAGTGTTCAAGATGCCGCAAAGCGCCTGTTTGGTGATTCCTCAGTCGGCAAGCACCGCGTCTATAAAATGATAGAGCGCGGCGATCTAATTGCAGACCGCACAGACAAGCGTCGAGGAAAGTGGTGGGTTGTGAGACGGTCAATAGATGACTATTTGGACCGTCTCTACGCTGCCGCACCCAAAGCCGACAAGGACGCGCAGATTGTCTACACGCTGTGGCCTAGATCACGCTCCGAGGAAATTTAAATCACCGTGTACGGAGGTGGCCTGTCTTGCGGCCTCGTTACGTTTTGGCGATTGCATCCAATGCTTGTAGTGACGCCTGGTAATTTGTTCCGAACTATGGCCCATGAGTTCAGTGATGTGCGCGATATCAGCACCGTCTGCGAACAACAGACTGCAATAATAATGTCGTAAATCGTAAAAATTAAACAGCGGCGTTTTAGTAAATTTCGCTGCCTTTACGAGCGCATGAGGTGGAGCGAACACCGTGCCATCCGTTCTTTTGGCATTTCGCGCCCTGCCAATATGTCCGGCCCGAAGCTGCTTAATTTTTGTTTCTGTCTCAGAACCCGTAAGACGAATCAGGCGATAATGCTTTTTGCTTGTGATAAGCAACAACCAACCATTGCGGAGAAATTGAGCTTCACGCCATGCTTTCAAAAATGGTGAGTGATCATCATGACCAAACATCTCCTCGAAATCATGGATGCCATTTTGCAGCTTATGCTCGATCAGCGCTTTCCGAAGCTCTGGCCTGATCCCGACTTCTCTGGCCTCTCCATTTTTCGGGTATCCGATTTCACGCCTGCCCTTTTCAAACCTCACCCAAGCGCGGTCAATCATAATTTCGGCTGGGCCAATCTGAGCAGGCGTCAGTGCCATCAATTCACTGGGCCGCATCCCTGTTTCCATAGCCGTTATTAGCGGCAGCACAGCATCCACGTTCACTTGCGCGACAGCGCGAATGTAGCTGTCAAAGTTCTGCTTCAGATAATCGTACTTTTGAATTTCGAGCGGCTGCGATTCTGGGCGCTCCGCGTATGGGTCGACCCGCGTTCCAGATATGTATTTTGCTCCAGCCTGTGGAATACTAAGGTCAGTCGCCGGATCAAAGCCTATCCAGCGAGCCTTGGCAGCGTGCTTGAAGGCGCTCCGCACATCCAGCAGCACATCAGACATTGAACTGTTAGATAGCCCTGTCGCGCTTATTTGCGGCAACAAGTCGGTGACAAGCAAATGATAAGAAATTCCACTTAGCCGGACATCACAAATCGGCACACCACGCAGGGTCAGTGTTTTCACATGGTTTTCGATTCGTCGCCGCACTTCACCATAGTGTTTTGGCGATCCCTTTTTCGCAGCTTCCCTCTGCGTGAGTTCCACATCGTACAAATTAAGCGCATCGCCAAACGTCCTGGCTGTGTTGCTGGCCTTGCCACCAAGGGAGATTTCCTCCAGCTTCCGCTTTATAAATTCATCGGCTTCGTGCTTCGTGCTGAAATGCTGCCCATGCTCATCTTTCTCAAAAAACCGAGACGGGACTAATCCGCGTGAATATTCCTTCCACGCATCAATAATAAGTTTGTCTTTTCGGCCCTTTCTCTTATACGGCCTGACGTGCATTTTTCGGCCCTCCCTCAGACCGAAATGATGGCACATTGATGGCAAAGGAGCAATAAGCAAAAAAAAGAGCCACCCGAAGGCGGCCCTGACTTCTAATTCTTTAGGTATTTCAGTGGTTTAAGTGGCGGGAGTGACGAGACTCGAACTCGCGACCTCCGGCGTGACAGGCAAGATTCGCGCTGAATAGAAGATAACAGATTTGCACAAACTATGCAGAAATTGGCAGTTTCCCGCCATTCTTCATGCTTGTTGTAGGATGGTCTGTTAGTGCCTGTTATTGTGGGAAATGTACGCAGAATGATGGCACAGTTATTTCTTGAGGTTCTTGGCGATCTTCTCGCCGCTGCGCCCAACGACATAGCCACCAACGCCTATCATAAGTAAATTCCAAAGCTGCTCTGGCAGCGGGATGCTGAGAGGCACCTGATCATTTGTAGAAAGCAGGACCGCCAGTTCAATCAGCGGAGCGACAAGGAAATTCCAGCCCACTATCGCTGTGATCGTGAGCATGAGGATCGGCCTCCAGGTTGCCGTGATCCAATGCTCTGATTTGCTTTCCGCTAATATGACACTAGCCGCCGCTTGCTCAATGGCTTGGCTGTTTGACATCAGCGCCATATTAATTTCGCGCTCGACTTCCAGCCGCTTGTTTGAGTCCTCTGGCAGAACACGCCTTATGACATCGCCAACTAGTGGAGCGATGACAGGAAGCAGTGCTTGGATCATTTCACAACAAGTTCAAAAATGTGTGATGCCCAACGCGGACAGTCACTTTGTCTTCTTCGTACCAGTTTGGCTTTGGATTCAGTGTCGAGACCAGATAGTGATCTGCGCCCTGGGTGATGTCATCACGCGAGTCCTGTGCCTCAAGCACCGCCTTCAGACATTCGCGCAGCGTCTTATCGTCGTAGTCCACTGTGAGAAGTTTGGCGCGATTTGGATCAGAAGTAAGCCAGCAACTAAACTGATATGGCTTGAGACAGACTTCTCGAAGTGTGTCGCCGTACCACCCGCCCGCTTTGACGCGGTTGTGCATTACATGAGCAACGGCCAGCTTGCCATTGTAATCCTCGCCACGAGCCTCGCCGTAAACTGTCCTTGCCGCAGTGTCTAACTCATTCAACGGCGTAAATTCGTTCAATGTGTCTTTCATTGGCGTTGATATCCCGCGTCCAACAAAATTCGGGCGTATCGTACCCATTGCCGCCAAGGCGCGTCTTTTCCATTGTCTGATGCTTTGATTTTCGCTGGGTAATTCACCCGCGCCAGCAGCACTGCGAGTTCCTTGACATCATCCTCAACTTGTGGCGCAGCGCCAGTGGTTGACAAGTTCATTCCGACCAACTCCTCCAATCTTTCTTTGTTTTCTTCAATCCATTGCCAGCTAGGCATATCGGCCTCGCTTCCAAGTTAAAAACTCCGCCGCTTCCTCAACATCTGGAATGACGGTAATCAGGCGCGTGTCATCGTCTGCAAATTGCGGATCAATAATCGTCACACACGCTGAGAATGGAATTTGATCAGGCAGGCCCTTCTCTTTGCCGTACCTGTCATGAATTTTGTAAGTGCCGCATCGCACCGCCCATGTCAGCATCCCGTCAGAAGGCGATTTCATTGGGCCAGTCACAAAGGCTTGATGCTTATGACCACACGTTAGGATGTGATCGCGCCAACCCATCTGCACAGCCTTCATAGGCCCGTGGTTCGGGTTCCACATCGAATGCCCAGCAAAGTCATGGCGGGCGTTAATCCGCACCTCTTTCTTATTCGGGAATTTCAGATTCAGCCGCACACCATGGGCCTCAAACACGCCGACCTGGTTTCGCATCATCCATTTGATTGGATCGCCTGCGCCTGTCCAGCAGTCGTGATTACCACCGACCAGATAAAGCGGGTTCAGACGTTCCACAAACCATTCGACCAACTGCCACGCCTCTTGAGCGGAGGTGCTTTGTTCACTCCATAGCCGTGCAAGACGGCCAATCCAGTTGTTCTGAATGTCTCCTACGTTGGCTCCAAACAAACCTGGCGTGCGCTCAATGATGTTGAGATGCTTTTCTACCAGCGCAATGTCTGTGCCGTTGTCGTCCAGGTGTGGATCGCCGCCGTGGCAGATGCCAATCGGTCCATCAATCTTAATGCGGACTGCAATTAGCTTTCGTGCGACTTCTGCACGATGCTTGCGCTCATACGCTTTTTTTCGGCGCTCAATCAGTTCATCGACAGGCGGCAGTTCATCGGGTGGCAGATCGACTTCAAACTCAGGTGGCTTTTTCGGTGCAGTTTCGGCACGCCGCCGCAGCCGCGCCAGACCTTCGTAGAGTCTGCGGTCATTGATACCTAGTTCACGGGCCGCACCCGCAACTGTTCCAGCGTTCCGAATCGCATTCAGATATTCGTGTTCTCTTTCCGTCGCGTGAGCGCGGAGCGATTCGTAATCGAACAAGCTATTACTTATGGCCGTTTCGAATCATGTCTCTGATCATATCTGCCCGACTCCAAATTTCCCGTCGGTGGTCCTTAAATTCTTGTTTAAGTTCCTGTAAAGATTCATCCAATTCGTGCCGCAGTTTCGTGTTCATCTTGACGAGACCCTCAAGCCGAACCAGCCAAACGACAAAGCCGATGATCGCCACGCCGATAGGCCACAGCCTGCTGATCAAAAGAGCGCCTTCAGCATCCATTAGCTATCCTCTCCGTGTGCCACCGCATCAAACCCGAACCCAGAAAAAACCACGCACCCTTTGTCGTCAGTGGCGCGTCGAACAATGATTGTGAAACCAAGATCGGAGCCTTCGGTTTCATTGACGAAAATTTCGGTCAAATATTGTCCACTGACTGACAAACCGCGATATTTCAGATGCTCACCCTGTCGTTCAATCGTGTTTTTCAGAACGTAATATTCGGCGCAGAACGGGCTTTGAGATGTAGCTGTTTTGACATACAAAAAAGCCGCCAAAAACACGAGTGCAGCGATGAATTTACTCATCTACTTCGGATGTGCGTTTTTAACTGCTGCGAGCATCGACGCCATCTCATCCGAGAATGCGCCTTGGCGATACAGGTCGTCTAGCTGATCTCCGATTGACGGATAGGCGCGTCTCCGCATCTCATCGTAAGGATGCGCTGGTCTGCTCGATTCGATGATTTCTATCTTCGCCTCAACAGCAGCATCGCCTGATCCCTCATTGTCTGATTCTGCCGCCGCCCAAACGGCTGCCACCCATCCGTCGATTTCATTGGGTTGCATCTCTCGACCGAGAATTTCTCGTTGGGAATCGCTTAAGGAATACGTCATGCTAGAAGCGCTCCTGAAAACCATGTCTGTTCCGCCGTGCTGACAATATCGGCAACCTGTGCACCTTCGTTGAGACTCACGCTCACCGTCGCCGTGTCGCTGGCGTCCATATCCGCGATCGCAGACAGGTGCAGTGAAAGTGTGTTACCGCCAGCCTGTGCCTCCTGATTTGATGGATGCACCCATTTTTTGTAGCTGCGGTTCGAGGTGACGATTGTAATCGCGCCCGTAACCATCGCGGTCGTCACGCCCGTGAAACTTACCTCACACGCCAGAAGGTATTTGCCTGCGACGGGTGCAGTGAAAGTGTTCGTGCCGTCATAGTTGTTCGCCAGATCGTAGACTTCCGTGCCGAATCCGACCGTCACGGCTGTCCCGTTTCCAGTGCAGTTTGAATTTGCCGTTCCAGTCGCAAAAAACAACGGCTGTGCAGACGCCGTATAACGGCCTGTGATAGCGAGCGTGCTGCCGTCGAAACTTAAATTGGCTTCTCCATTTAGGCCGGAGCCTGTGCCTGTCACAACTCTGTTATCGCCGTCATTGGCCAGCGTGACGCCGAAACCTGTCGCGGTCCCGCTGTTCGCTATCGTCGCACCAGAAGCGATTGAGATGGTTGAGCCGGAAAGTGCCGTGAACGTATTGGCAGTGAACTGAAAATCATCAGCGCCCGCGATTTTTATATCAATTTGATCGTCACTATCCGAGTGAATACTCGTATCTGCATCAGCATCTAGAATTAGCTCCTGGCCGTTCATGTCCAGGGCTTTGCCCATCTCGACCTTCTCACCCGAATTCGTAGTGATGAACGACATATAAGCCGTGGAAGCTTCTTTGATAACTAACGCAGTGGCGCTGTTGTCGAGAATCTTGATTGAGGTGGCTGAAGCAGCGACATCCAGATCACCGTCCAGTCTTGTATCGCCTGCATCGACCCACACCGCGTAATCAGTCGTCGCTTCAGTGGCCGCACCTTCCACATAGAGCGTAGCTGAGTCTGTGATCGTGCCAGTGGCGGTCCAATTCGGAATCTCCAAATAGAGGCCAGCAGCGATAGCCGTGGTGCCGGATGGCACTGTGGCGGCATTGGTGTTGCCGATTCGCAAAATACCGATACTCGTGCCAGCGGATGCGGTGAACGCTGTCGGATCGACATGCACATAGGCTCCCGTGTTCCCTGTGCCATGCCCAAAAAGTACCGCATCACCTCCACCGATACGGAAATCAATTACATCATCAGCATCCGCAGTTATCGAGGTATCGCCATCGCCATCCAAGATAATTTCGGTGCCGTCCATGTCGATGGCAAATGCGGCGGGAAGTGACCGAGGTGTGGCAGAAATGAGGCCGACAGAGATGGCAGAGAGACTGCTGCTCAGACTGCCGGAGTCGAGCGAAACGGTGACGGTGGTGTTGGGATCAGAATACGCCGTGGCGGTGATGGTGCCGTAAAGCGTGGTGGAATCTGTCGCCTTAATTCGCCGATTAACATGGTACGAAGATGTGACATCGCCGGAGATGGTAAACTGGGTTGAGGATGAGTAGTTAGGTGTGTGTCCAAGCGCCAGCCATTCCTGACCTTCTGCGCTGCTACCTGGCGTGGGATCGCGGGTCCAGACCGTTGCGTCAGCAGAGGTCTTCAGAATGACTTTGTAAGTGCCGCTGCTAAGAAAAATATCACCAAACCGCCCTGCACTGTCCGCTACGACAGGATTGGAGTTGGCAGTGGTGAGGCCCATATTGGAGTAAGTATTTTTAGCAGTCGTTGTCCCGCTCTCATAGAAATAGAGCTTGGCTCCAGACAACGGATCGCCGTTATCATCAAGCGCAGTCAGGACTGGTGGAATAAAACGATCTGCCATGGAATTCTTGCCTCCGATTTCCACGAAAAAACCCGCCGAAGCGGGTATGATGAAGAGATGCGAAATTCAAAATCTGTGCGCCGACCATTTTTCGGGCCAAACGCGGTGCCGTTTGCCGTTCAGCTAGTATTAGGTCTGACGGTCTTTCATTTACTGGTTTGGCTTGGTGTTGGTGATTTTGTCTACAACGCTGTCTATGGATTTATTACCGCAACGCCGGAATAGGCTGTTGTTGCATTGGCGGGACAGGAAAGAAGCCGGAAGCTGGTCCTTGTTGAGCGCCACCCAACACCAACATTTCCGCTAGAGCCTGTTGCTTCGGCCCAAGTATGCCCTTGGGAATATTTCCACCAGAGCGGATCAACTCGCCCGCACGGGCCACGTTTCCTTTCGTCATTTGTGTCGCGGCTCTGCGCCCAATCTCGCCCGCGCCAAGAACGGTGGCAGCGCCTATAACGCCAGGAAGCAATCCACCTGCGCCAGCACCCGCCAATCCCATTGCACCACCCGCACCGCCAGCAAGTACTGTTCCGACAACACCTCTTGCCGCAAATTTACCAATCATTCGCATTAAATTATCCAGCGGCCCACCACGCGCCACCTTTTTAATTGCCGCCTGTTCTTCTTTCGTGAATCCACGCAATTTCTTTTTGTTGTTCGATAGATTTCTGAACTGAGTCCGCAGCGCATTTTCGTATCCAGAGCCACTGAATTGACCCGCCTGGTTTCCAGCCCTGTCAATCAAATCCTCAATCACTTCGCCCTTACGCACCTTGCGCCACAACGCCCTTGCATCTTTTAGAACCTTGGGTGCATCAGCGGTGCCAGCAATTACATCCGTATCGGTTAAACTTTCCAGATATTTATCAAGTCTCCGCTGCAATATGCCAGCGACCCGCCGCTCATCCGCGTCCGTACTTTTCGCCGCTCCTCCTATGACCCTCCGCAGAATCTCTAATTGCTGTAATGTTTTTGGACCACCGACTTCTTCCTGTAGCCTGTTCAGTGCAGCCGTGGCTTTTGGATGTATGGTTTTATCAATGCCTGCCTCTTGCGCTAATTCTGTCGCATCGCGCACCACTCTCGAAAAACTTTTGTCGGAAACCACAAGGCCAGACTGATCTGCAATGTCATATAATTCGCCAGCTTTCTTTCTTAACTCGTCCACTTCTGGAATTGTTTTACGTCCCGCACGGCTCGCAACAGCGCCAGCGACACCTCCAACCGTGCCGCCAGTCAAAGCACCAAGCGTTGCACCTTCAGCCGCACCAGCAATCCTGCCTTCCAAACCTTCTCCGGCTCCCGCGCCATAAAGACCACCGTAGGCCGCACCTTCCATTGCGCCTCTGCCAGCAAGCCTTGTTGCCGTAGGCGCTGCGCCTCGCATAGCCGATAAACCTTTTTGGATGCCTCCAACAGCACCCATGCCGCCAAGTAATTGCAGTGCAGTTGCTGCAACAGGATTATCCTGGGTAAACCCTTCAACATTTTCGCGCACCTGTCCTGTACGCCTGTCATAAGCCTCACCGCCCGCTGCTGCTGCGCGTTCAAAGTCAGGCGCTTTACCTTCAGACAAATCCATAAAAATACTACGCAGTGCTGCGCCTGTTGCCGCACCAGCACCGCCAACTTCATCCGAAATGGCAAATGTCGCACCTTGTTCCACAACATCGCTGGCCTGCGTAAATGTGTCCATAGCGCTTTCAAGCACCGATGGTTGATCTTCTTCCTGTCCTCCACTTTTTATGTATGTCTGCCCATCTTTCGGATTAATAAATTGTGCGCCTGTGGGAAGCGCATCAAACTCTGCTTGCGTCATTGGCTTGGGAAGTTCTTCAGCCATTAACTTGTTCCTCCAACTAAAGTTGCCTGCCCGCTAAAGTCTGGGACGTCTCCCTGTTCAACTTCCCGCAATGACTGTGCCAGTTTGCCCTCATGGATGATGTCCATGTAAATGCCTCTGACGCGCTTGAGATTTGCTAAAAATTGTTCTCGGCTTTGAGCCATATCGAGACTGCCGATGGCTTTCTTGAGAAGTTCAAGTTCCATTTCTGAAACCTGACCCAATGCGCCACCTGTTGGGCTGGCATCACGCATTTCCTGCAAACGATCAAAAGCTGCATTTGCCTCTAGTGTTTTCACTAACTCAGACAAATCACGCTGATCTGTGCCTGGTAACAATTGCATATACGAACCGATGCCAGTCAACGGAATAAAGCGATCTTTGTCAGCCTCCAGCATATCAATTGCTCTGTTTGAGTCAGTTATGACAATTTCCGCGTATTTCTTGCGCTGCTCTCTTAAAGCGACTCTTTTTCTTGCCGCTTCTTCTGCTTCTAATGCCGCTGGACCGCCTTTAATTGGAACAGCGACAGGGCTGTATCCTGTAACGTCGCCAGCCTCATCTAGAATCGGCTCTACCAGAATTTCGCCCTGTTTATTTCTTTTCCATGCGTAATCGGTGGGCGGGTTGCCGTATTGAACGCCTTGTGGCCCTACGTTAATGGTCTGGCCTTTGCCTTGCCTTTTGGTAGCGCCCGCTGCAATAAGTCTATCAATTTCTGGATTATCCTTACGCAAAGAGACCTGAGTGCGATTGGCATATGGTCCAGTTTGCAGACTGGCTGGTAGATCAAGGCTTACTAAAGTCTCCGCCGTCTCCTTCGGCAACCCTGCCACGGCCCGCATTAAATCAACTATATTTTCGTCATACTTCTCTGGAATGCCGGAAACATCCACGCCCTGGCTTTCCAAAAGGTTTATTCGCTGAAGATAAGTTGCTTGCTGCTGTTCTGGCGATAAATACGCAAGACCCTCCATTGTCTCTGCAATCGCCTTGGCGTTGGTTGTCAGCTTGTCGCGCAGATATGTCTGCACCTCCATTGCTTTTGCCGGATCGACGCCTGCGAGTTGTTTCAGCGCTTCCTTATCGCCATACAAGGCGGCTGGCATAAGCTGCCTGACCTGTGCAGCGGCTTTCATTCCTGTTTCTGCTTGCTGCAACTGCAAGTTGAGAAGGTTTTGCTGTGATTGACCTCGCTGAAAATTGGCTATGCGCTCCTGTACACCAGCCATGTCAGGAGGTTGCACCTGTAGCGCAAGAAGCGGGTTTGCCATGCTTATGTCCTCAAACCAAAGAGCAGATTTTCAAGGCCACGGCTTAGTGCATTGCTGCCACCCACAAAGCCCGATGCCCTGGCAGCAGCGGCGTTCTGCAACGCATCGCCAACCCGCGCTCCCTGAGACGCAGCAAGCTGTCCAGTGTTTGCTGCAATGTTTGGACCCATGCCCGAAAGTCCTTGGAGGCGGCGGATGTAATTGTCGTATTCTTCCTGGGCGAGTTGGTCTGCAAATCTCGTCTGCGCCTTGATTGTCGGACCTGAGAATTGCCGCCCTTGCGCGTTCATCAACCGTGTGATGGCTTTTTCGCCTTCTCCACGCCTGAATTCATATCCAGGGCTTGTCTGAAACGGCTGCCCGAGTCCCATCGCATCAGCGAGATTGAACAGCGCGTCCTCGGAGACCGCTCTAAACGGTGCAATGTCCTGGCGCTGCTGGTTGTAAATCGCCGTGGCGATGTCTGCCGCCCTGCCCGCTGCGCCAGCCTGTGTCGCTGCTGCCCTCTCGGCTGCACCTTGCGCGATGCCCGTCCCGATAAGTGAAGCACCCACCTGTCCAAGATTAGAGCCTGCCAAATTCTCGCCAAAATCGAGAAGTTGTGAAAAGAAACTGGGCATTATTGATTCTCCACGCCGCTAATAATGACTGTGATCGCGCTTGCTGCACTCGCTACCGCTTGCAAGGTTGCGCCCTTGGGAATAATTTGATTGATCATGACATCAGGTGATGCTGTCGTGTTTGCCGCCACCGCATAGGCCTCCAGAATTTGATTTGTTGCAGCGGCACTTCCTCCGGCAGCGACAATGTGCATGTCTACAGTTCGACTGCTGCCTGTCGTGTTCGAAAGCGTGACCTTCTTGATAATCGCCGCTCCGTTGCTGGCCGTGTAAATCGTGGCTGCGCTGTCGGAGATTTGCCCGCCTGCAACAAGTTGTTTTGGAACCAGTGCCATTAATCAAAAGCCCTCAAAACCTCTGTGTCACGCAAGCGGTTGTAGAGATCGGTAAACCAGCGAAACCACGCTCTGGAAAACATCCCAGTGCGTTGATTGATTGGCGATTCATACGCCGGAATCTGGTCACTCATGATTGATGCGGCGTCAGCGCTGCTGCCGCTCCTGTAATTGCTACCTTAATCGGATCAGAGATGCGTATCCGCAGCGTGCGTGTGCGAAACTGTCCCAGACGGCTGAAGATGGCGCGTTTTAAGTAATCACCAATCGCACCCAGACCCGTCCAGTGTTCGTTGCTGAACGTCTTGCCGCCGTCATCTGACCAGTCCAGCATGACTTGCGGATCACTGCCCTGCCCGCTGATTAAACCCGCTCCGCTTTCCACCTGGAGTTCAAACCGCGCCATGTTGATACGGTTGCCGTTGTTGTGGATCGGCGGGCTGGTCGCCGTCCTGATGATGGTGTTGCCGTTTTCGTCATAGGTATCGAGGTCCAGTTCAAATAACTGGCCTGAGAGATAATCCGCAACGATATGCTTGTCATAAGCCCTTGCATAATCATTGGCCCGCCACCGATTTATTTCGGTAAGATCGGACTTTAGGCTTGTTCTTTCATGTAACATCTGAGTGTTGGCATCATAGACCCAGGTGCCTTCCTCAAACACCACGCAGTAAAACGCATGACCCTCTTGAGCGTAAGTGAACGCCCTCACAGGTGACTGAACGTCATAGCCTTCAATCGCCGCTTCCATAGCGTGCGTTGAGATGCGCCGTGGCGTGTACCCGTCAGCCCTGTAGAACGCTAGGTCGTCTCCTTGCCAGAAAATCGTGTTGTCCATTTTCGCCACAGAGTCTTCATCCGCACAGCCACGCTCGATGAAGCCACCGCTGATACGGCGGAACGGAAAGTCTGCGTCACCCACGTTGATATAGACTTCAGTCGTTTCAGTACCGAACACCCAAAGCTCACGGTGATCGACGGCAAGCGCCACAGCATCGTCTGGATTTCCTTCAGCCGTCGAAAAATCAAGTGCATCCCAAGCCGTCCCGTTTGATGAAATGTAAAATTCTGCTGTGCCGGAGCGCAGCACCACGAAATAGTTGTCAATCCACGCAATGTCTTGCACATCAGGCAGATCGGAGTCCGTCACTTCCGCCAGTGATGAGCCGTTCCATGTGTAAGCCTTAACGCCGACCTGGATCAGCAGCGTGGAGCCGTTGTCCACCATCTTGACGCGGCCCGTGCCTGCCACCGTTCCGCGTGACGTAATGCCGCCAGATGACGAAATCTCGTAAAGCGTTGACGAGGAGACAGCAAAGAGAACGCTGTCCATCACATGAAGAGCGCGAACTGGCCCGACAGCCGTATCTGCGAAACTTTTCAGCCCTGGCGTGCCATGCAGGACAACAGGCGATTTAGCGTCCTGTGGTGCGCTTTCTGGATAAAGATTGACGAGCCGTTGCGCCGATAGCGGTAATGACCGCGATTGATAGCTGTGGACCGCAAACGGTATTTGCACCAGGTTCAATAGAACGCCTCCGGCACATACACCGATTCAGTGCCGCGCTTTTTCGATGTAACGCCACGCAACGAAACGTCAGCGCCAACCGCCTCCGTCTTCAGTCTGGTGATCACGTTTTCATTCAGACCGAATGCCGGAGCGCAACGTGCCGCCGTGATCGTGATCAGCGGTTCAACCGCGTAATCGGGTATTGCGCTGGTTGCCCAATGTGACACGCCGTTCTCAATATACTGATCGTTGATGAGTTCAATGCGGGCGTCCACAACATCAGCATCGTTGGAATTGGCCGTCTCGCCAGCAGCGAGTACGCCTAACTCCTCCAGCACACGATTTCTCAGGACGGCCTTGGTTGTCGTTGCCATAGCGTCTCCAAAAAAAGAGGAGGGCCGAAGCCCTCCTCAACCTTTGATCACCTCCTCAACGATTAAGTCGTGAAGTTCTCATCGATGAAGTAGTAGACCACCACGGAAACTGTTCCCGTATGGCCTCCAGCCGAAGCAGCGTTTGCTTCGATCTGGATCACGGTCTCGGCGGTGAACAGTTGCGGTCCATCCGTCAGCAGTACGCCCTGGAGCGCCCACATATTGCCTGCAACGGGTTTTACGTCAGTCGTCACGTCACCCGTCCAGACACCGAGATTACCGAAGCCGTCTGGATCAGCGGATTCAGAGCCATTCGCAGCCCATCCGATATCCATGTCTAGCGCCTCGGTGCCAGTGTCAATGTCATCCGCGTAAAGCATTCCGCCGACAACAACCGAGTTGGCTGGTAGGCGGCACATCTCAAAGATGTCACCGTCTTCAACCACAGCGGCGATTTCATAGGTTCCCGTGGCAACCTTGAGGTTACCGTGAGACCCATGCCCAGCGACAGGGAAGGTCGATGCGGCACGGGTAGCTGTCAAAGTTTCAGCAGCCATTGCTCATCTCCTTCCTAACTGTCAGCAACGCCAGCGGTGTAAACCGTCACAACACCGTTTTGTTTGGTGTTGTAGTGCAGTTTTTCACAGCCGTAGTTACTGGATATGCCAACGCCATACTCAAAGCCGTAGTCATCCTCTTTCTTGATTGAGGACTTCCACCGCTGTGCGTATGCGACACCCACCGCCTGCTGTCCGCAGAGGTAGTTGGGTGCCACGTCGATGCTGGATGCACCCACGCCAGAGATAACGCTGATCTCAGGCACTTCGCGGCAGATTACGCCGTCAAAGATGAGATCGCCGTCTCTGAACAGTGGATTATCGCGTCCTCGCGTCCACGCTTCACGGTTGGCTTGCAGCATAGTGCTGTCGGTTTTCAGATCGCGGAAAGCAAGCGAATTGCAGAACAGCACAAACCATTCCTCGTCTTCAGTAGTACGAATCGGAGTGATGGTCGGTGCGCTCGACGTTTTCGCTATACGCTTTGCAAGTGACACAATATCGGCATCCAGCTTGTCAGCCGTGTTGTCGATATTCGCCAAAGCCGCAGAGTGATCGTTCCCGCTGTTATTACCCGTCGCCGCACCAAACAAAGCGCGGTCTGAGTTATTAGCGAGCCACGAATCCTTATTGGACTCTGACGCACTTGCGTAAGCGGTATTTCCGCCGTCAGCAGTCGCAATGGCACCAAGAGCGCTGATCACCAGGTCTCTTGTGTCTTCCATCGCCCAGAGCTTCAGCATCTCACGGGCCGCATTTCTGAGACCAATGGGAGACTTTTGCTCTTCTTCTGCTGTAACTAGTACACCGTTCCGCCGGAAGGTCACGTTGACCTGATGCCCATAATTACCAAGCGCCTCTTCATTACCCGCTAGGCGCGTATTGCCTGTGACGGCTGAATTGGTGAGCTTGGTAACCATTGGAAACGTAATCGAGTTCCCAGGCTTGGTCGTGAGGTCTTCCTTGATTTGGATGACAGCATTCGCGCCAGTTCCCATGTACCGCTTAAAGCGGTTGTCACGGACGTATTCACGAAAGAACTCGTCATCCCACTGCTGAACGGTGAGGTTTGAATGTGTAGCTGTATCAGCCATTCGTTATTTCCTCACTTCAGAAGTTCATCCAAAGGCGCGGGTCCAGCCCAGGCAGGGCCGCTGGAGCGGTTGCCTGCTGACCTGGCTCCGGCCAACGATTGCGGTAGAGATGGTTGCTGCTCTGGCTCTCTCGCCTGGACCTCGCTCATGAGTTCCTGACGCAGTTCCTCTTTCAGCTTTTCCCGATAAGTGCCAGGGTCATCACCAACCTGTTCAAGCACGTCCAGCCGTTTCACCGTGTCATATGCAAACTTGGCTGGATTTGGAGACTGCATGGCCTGCAAAAGAAAAGTCGGCTCACGCTGTCCCAATTCCTGCCAGCGCGTAAGATTTCCCGTCGCGTCACGTCCCATGACCTCATCGAAGTCAGGCAGTGCCGTGCGGGCCATCTCCACACTCATGTTCACACGCTCATTGAGCAGTCGTTGCTCAACACGTTGCTCCAGCGTCTGTCCCGCAGAAGTCGGATCGATTTCCCAATCCGGCTGCTCAACAGGCACTTGCTGCTGCGGCTGTGCTTGCGCTAGTTGGTAAAGCTCCTGGCGGTGCTTATCGCGTTCCGCCAAAAGTGCAGCGAGTGGTACTGTCTGTTCCACTTTATCGGATGACGGCGGCTCACCCTCTTCTTCGCCCGTTTGCGGTTCTTCAGGTTCGTCTCCAGACTGTTCAGCTTCGACCTGATCAAGGTCTTGCTGTTCTGCTTCCAGAGTTTCCGGCTGCTCCTCGACAGGTTGATCCAGCGTTTGCTGCTGTTCAGCCTCTAACTCTTCCTGACCGCTTAAAATGGAATCCAAGTCACTCATTCAATCACCTCCTCACCGTATCGTGGTGAAAACGAAGCGCCCTTGACGTTGGCGACACGATTAACGCCCGCACTCCGGCGACGAGACCACGCCTTACCCGCGTGGTTGGGATTCTTCAGCGAACGATTGAGAGGACGTTTTCAGCTTCGATCTGGTCCGTCTCGGCTTCCAGCTTCTCAGACGCAGCAGCGTCTTTAGCCGCCTGGGCGATCTTCCGCTGGGTGTCCGCTTCGGTATTTTCAATAAGGGCGTTCTGCAATTCAGCGGCTTGCTGGGCTTGTTGCTGTGCCGCAGCCTGGGCCTCTGGATTCTCAGGACCGCCCGTGATGATTTCGATAAGGCGTTTCTTGTTACGAAGCTCAGACGCTTCGATGTAAACTTCTGGCGGGAACACAACGCCCGCGTTAGCCAATCCAACAAGCGCATCGAACTGCTCCTGCTGCATGGTGATGGTGTCAGGCACCTCTTCCAGAATGATGTCTACGTCCAGATCAACAGGCTGGATCGCATTCGGGTCCATCATTCCCTGGCCGAACATATCCATCACTGGGTTACCCATTGGATCACGCGCCATCTGGTTGAACGCCACGAACTTCATGTTGCGCTCGTTGTCAGTTACCCGCACCCAGCGTTCCTCGGTCCAGAACTGACGTATGCGATTCCAGACCTGGCGGTAGACCCTGAGATTAAAGTCACGCAGCGCATCCAGCATTGTCGCCAGTTCGACCATGCCGCCTTGCTGTTGAGCAAGAATGGCGCGGCCTGAGATGTTGCGGGTATCGCGCCCTTCCATCGCCGCATTTGGACCCATCAGGTCTATTTCTTGCGTGGCGTGCGCTAACAGGTTTGCTTGCGCTCCAAGGTCAGAGGCGTTTTTCGTATCAAGGATTTGAAACTGCGCTCCTGGCGATACCTCGATATGACCGTCAGCCTTTGCCATTTCCGCCTTCATATGGCGGATGTCCTGGACGGCTCCTGTCTCGCCCATAGTCTGGCGCATGATTGCCAGATGCAGCATTTTAGATCGGCGTTTGTTGATTTCATCCTGTGCCGAGATCATTGAGCGCACAACGCCGTAACGCTCATTCTCCCTGTTACAATAAGCACTTTGGATGATTAGTTCACATTCTGGTTTACCATTTTCATCGACGTATGGTGACACGCCCTCTTGTATAATTCCGCCCTTGGTGAAGATGGCCCAGCGCCACTCTCCTCCCTCCTGGAAGCGAATGTGTGCAACCTTTACACGCTTGCGCTTGCGATCTGCCCACAGGTGATGCTTTGGCCTGTCGTCGTAAGTCTCTTCAGTTCTGATCTCGCCTATGGTGTGTTCGAGAATGTCCTCAACGTCTTTGCCATATCGGTCCAGAGCGTCTTGCATATCCATCCAGATGATGGTGCCGATGTACTTTGCATCTGAGTAATCAGCCTCGACTGAATGCGGGTCCCAGAACAAACGATCCCAGCGATAGCGTTGTATCTTGATTTCGATACGGTTGCCGACAACTTCACCGATAACCTCACAGCCACCAGCGCCCTCAACCAGCAGGTTTTCCCAGACGCCTGACCGCACCTGGTCAAAGTTGGTGTTGTCACAGACGTAGCGGATTGCGTCAGTGCAGGCCTCCGAGTCCTCCTCATGCACTGGCGTTCGTGGGTACGCCTTCGGATTTGTCCGCGTCTGCTTCTCAATACCTTTCAGAAAGTCGATCTTGCGCTGAATGCGGTTGATGATGATCGGCGGCTGCCCTCGCTTCTTTAGTTCATTACGCTCCGTCGTCGTAAGCTGTTCGCCGTCATAGTAATCACGATCACGTTCACTCCGTTGGCGTGCGCCAACCGTTGCATCCTCAGAGTTATCGACCCACGCGACCAGTTCCAAAACGTCAGGCATCACATTGTCTTCCAGTTGGGTAAGTCATTGTCCCAGCCATAAGCATCCTTCTCCGGCTCTTTGTGAATCACAGGTATCCACGGCCTTGACATACACGCGTAACGCCACTCGTCAGCAGCGTGATCTTCTGCCTCGGTATCCAAGTCTTCCGGCTTTCGCGTGTCGTGCTGTAGCGCCGGAATTGTTCTGATTGAATCAACGCAAGTGCTGAACGTGTAGAGCAGCGGCCTGCCGTCCTCGCCGTTCATTCGCGCCCGCATCTGGTCCCAGCCACCCATGCGGCCTTTTTCTGGAACCCGCTTGTTGTCTGCCTTCTTCCACCACACGCCCTCGCCTCCCTGGCGATGCGCTATCGATGGTCCACCGTCCTCCGCAAAGATACTTGGGTCAGCCACGCCGTAAGTGATGGTCTCGTCATCCTCACGCTCAAGGATGCCTTTAGCGACAGCCTCCGCTGTCATCTTCAAACCCACGTTAGGCTCGGATGCGCCGTACCATTCACGGTAACGGATCAACGATCCTTTCGGGATCAGGCCAGCAGAGTGAATAAAGTCCTCTGACGCCACTGCCCACCAGCCAACGCTGAATGGACGGGCGGAGCCCCAGTCCATTGAGCGGAACCGCAACCAGTGCCACGGCAGCTTGCAGGGCTTGATGACATGCTGATCAGACCAGCAATCGAAGTAAGCGCCCTCGACAATGTTCCAGTCGCCTTCAAGCCATGCCCTGACCAACTGCTCTGAACCTGACTGCTTCAGCCTGTCCACATACTGCGGATCATTTGCCAGCAGTCGCGGGTTGTCTTGCAGCTTTGCTGGTATGAAGACCCGCTCAAGGCCAGCGTCTTTTAGTATCTCCCAGCCCTGCGGTGCCGGATCAATGTATCGTGCTTTGACCCAGAGATGACCTGGACCACCTGGGTTACAAGTCGCCCGCATCCCGACCTTAACGCCGTGAACTGATCTGAGCGTGGCCTTCAGCTTTTGAATCGGCCCAGGATCAGGAAAGTTCGTTAACTCCTCTGGATAGAACCGCGTGTAACTGTGGCCCTGATATTCCTCCGCGTCCCTGTCGTTCTCCAGGTACGCCATGATCAGCGTTGCGCCGTTGGGCATTACAAACGTCTTGGACTGCTCTTTCCATTCTGCTCCCAGCGGTAAGAACAGTTCCTGTGCGCGTCTGATTGTATCGCTTAACTGTGTACGCTTTCGCCTCACCATGAGACCGCGAGCGTGTTCCGCGTATATATCTGCGTGGTTGATCCAGTCGCCTAGAACGCCGTCCGTCTTGCCACCACCACGCGCTCCGCCATAGACAACTTCAAAGACTGGACACGTTATGAGTGCTGTCTGCGGCCCGCTTTGCGGCTCCCAGATTACTACTGGAGCGTGGGCCGATTCTGGTTCGCCCATTCCTCCGTTACGTCAATCATTTCTGGCAGTCGAGCGACGAAGTTATGCGAGACTTCGCCTGTGTGCTGAACAGTCGCCAAATCAGGTAGTGTCTTTTTCAACAGGATTTCAGCAGCGCGTATCTGTGATGCCGATAGTTCAATGGTCCCATCTATATGATCCATCAGTCTATTTATTAGCTGACTGGTCTTGATCTTTGCCCTTGTTTCATCGTCGTGGCGAATCTTTTTAATGCGTGCTGCCATTACCTTTATCCCATATCTCAAAGTCACAGCGTTCAGCGTGTGGCGTGTCCCAAATTGAAATAGCCAACGCTCTATCAGGTGAGCCGCCGCGCCCTAAGTAATCTTCTCTCCATGTTAGATTTGCAAAGCGGCTTGGGCGGTGGCGTTTCCATTGCTCTTGTCCCTTGCCGCAAGCCCATAGTCTTTCATTACAGACTAGAGCCATTCGCTCCACGCCTATGTCAAAAGCGTGGTCAATAAATTCCCGCATCTTTTTAAATGGCGGGTTAGTTATGATCGCCTTTACTGGAGCCGCACGATACTCGAAAAAATCCTGTCCTTCTTCGATGTCTCCGGCCACAACTGTATGGCTCCGCTTAATGAGAGCCTGGACAAACCTTCCATCTCCAGCGCACGGTTCCCATACTTGTGTCGGCTTCCAGTTGAGGCGGTCAAGAAGCGCTTTAATGATCGCATGAGGCGTCGGGTAAAAATCATTTGTGTGCCTCAATCCAATTCACTCTCTGGCACTTTCTCTATGAGCTTGTCGTTAAATCAGCCAATTCAATAACTTGGCTTTGGTTTGCGCGGTGGTTTTGGTTTCTTTGCCCAGCGCACAATGTTTGACCACGGCGACCAGATCGTTAAGCAAATCATTGCACCTCTCTTTATGATTTCTCTATGAAACTTTTGATGCGCTGCTCAATAACTGGCAGCAGGCGGATAGCCGAAAATCCGATGAGAAATGACAACGCCGGACCCCAGGTCACGTCCAACATGAAGTGCATCATTATCGGTGGCAGAAATAACTCTGCACTGACCCAGCCAACGCCAATTGCGACTGCAAGGTCTACCCACTTGATGGCGCGGTTAATCGCCCAGTTTGCAGCACCTCCAATGGTAGCCGAACCGATACAGCAAGCCTTCACACCGATAGCCATGATAAGTGCTTCCATCGATCCTCCTCGCCATCCTCACTTATTCTTTTCCCTGACAGCAGTCGCCCAGCAGCAGAATCTTGCCGCACTCAGCGCATTGCTGATGACCGTGGACATGAACAATTGTCGTCCAGCCGGAATGCCAGTGGCACCAGCTAGTCGAGGCCCATGTCTCTGTGAAAGAACTTGATGCTTTGCTCTTTTGTGGAGCCGCCTGCGGTGACGATCTTGTTGTTGGCCCAGCCTTCATTCCCAGGATCGCCGCTCACCTTGATTGTTGTCTGCGTGGTTGTGTTGCTTGTTGCTGCGCTGGTGACTGAATTCACAGTCCAGGTGCTGGATGCAATGGTGTCGGTGCCAAGGAAGCGCGACCAGTCAACCGTGTAGGTCAGCACTTCATCCTTGTCCTTCCAGAACGACGGATAGCCCTTGTGATCCTTGAAGTCATACCCGCCGACTGGCCTGCCGTTTTGTTTAACGTAAATTGTGCGAAACGCCATTACTGTCCTACGTTACGAAGTTGCTCTTCTGCCTGACGTGGTGTCAGCCCTTGGCGGATCAATCTGCCTGCGGCAGTGTCACCGAAAGTCTGGCCTTCGCCTCCCGCAAATGGTTCTCGGAAATTCCCGCTAGCCGGAGCGCCTAAACGCTCTGCTGCTGCCTGTTCTGCCCTAATGCGATCTGCTGCACGACGAGCCAGTGCAGACCTGAAAACCTCCTGAGAGGCAGGCGGTAGTGCGTCGATGCCACCAGCGCGGTTGATAGCGCCCTCAACGAAATCGAACTTGGCCTTGGTCCTTGGACTTGGGTCTTCGAATGTATTGGGCAGGCCCAGTAAGGCCTTGGCCCGTTCCAGGTTAGCTGCTGTCGGGTTCTGGAGAATCTGGACAACCTTGTCAGTGGCCTGTGTGCGGGCGAGAGCCGTGTTGTCTTCACCTTTCAACAGGTTAGCTACTAACGGAAGCGCTGCTATTGCGCCAGGGATTAGAAATGGAGCAGCAGCAGCTAATGATGCGCCGATGCCTCCAGCGGCTGAAGCGGCGGGAGCCGCGCCACTCGCGTTAAAAAAGTTGGCAACAGCAGCGGCTTCCGGCGCGTTTGCTGCCAAAGCACCAAGACTAGATCGCGCTCCAGCGTTAAGCCCAGCGATGGTCTGAGCGGCTGATGATGCTGTTTGCGGAGCCGTAAGGTTAGTCACTGAAGCTAACGTGCCAGGTGCATTGAAGAAATCTGCTGTGGCTTGGGCTTGATTTAACTGGCTTGCCGCACTTGTCGGTACTGGCGTAGTTGTAACTGGCAAATTACCCGTTGTCGTGACTGCTGGTGCTGAAGCAACGCTGGGCGGTGTGCTTGCAACTGGAAGCCCATTTGTTGGCGTTGTGGTCGGCGTTGAAGTGACACCTCTTAACGCACTGACTGGTGGCGTCGGCGGCACCGATGGACCTGACCCGCCGCCCTCTAATTGACCCAAACCCTGCGCTGTGATCTGCCCTGCTGTTCCAGGTGTTGGGCCTCCACCAAATAACTGGCCGAAGACATCGCTGACGCCACTTGGCAGAAAGCCTGATATTTCGTCCAGCAAGCCTGACTGTTGTGCGCTTCTCAAAGCACTTAACGCACTTAAAACCGTACCGACATTTCCAAGCGTGCCGCCACCAAACGCACCAGATGGCTCTGACGCTTGAACAGGTTGCGATGCAAAACCACCTGACCCGCCGCCAAACAGAGGCTGACTGAATTCATCAATCCTCGGCTGGAGGCGCTGCCTGGTTCTGCCTAGCTCGTAAAGTGCCATGGAATTTTAGGCTCCGATTTCCACGAAAATGTTGGTTGCACGAGGTAAAATCGCGGCATGAAAATGCTCGCCGTTATTCTCGTCAGTGTTTCTCTTGCTGCGTGCAGCCTGCCGAAAGCCGCAGGCCCGATTGACTGGACCGCAAAGCACGCTGATTATTTTCACACTCGCCTCGCCGCTATCGTGCATGGCAGTGAACTGGCGAGCCGAAAGCATTACACCTATTTCCTCAAGTCCGACGAAATCAACGCAATGGCGACTGATCGCTATGTGATATTCAGCACAGCGGTTGTCGAGTCAGCCGACCCTGACCTGATCGATGCCGTTATTGCTCACGAACTGGCGCACTCGATACTGCGTCATTCCACAGTCAAGGTTGCTGCGAGTGTTGTTGTCTCTGCTGCTATGATTGCAGCGGATAGTGTTATGCCTGTTGCCTCAACAGCCAGCCCGCTGGTGAACAGGCTGGTCGTTAATACGTTCTCCCGCTCCCAGGAAATCGAAGCAGATGACAAAGCTATCGAAATGCTCACGCGGACATATCAACGTGAAGGCGTGAGGCACCCACACCGACAGGCGCGAGAAGCAGTGCGTTATGCTTTGGAAGTGCTGTATCGAAAATATGGCGACAGCGGCGGCAATATTCTCGACACGCATCCAGCGTTAAGTTTTCGCATTCAGCGACTAAAATAGTCGGGTGGCGGGTCAAGCCCGCGAGAGAGGCGCGTTTTGACAGGGAGGGTCCAGAATGCTGCTCTCAAACCGCTGGAAAGGAACCAAAAAACAGCGCACCCGATTCAGTGTTGTTGTTGAGACATGAAAATTTCCTGACCGCACTCCTCACAAAAAAGGGACCGCAGTTTCGGATTTTCCTGAGTCGCATCTTCTGTCATCAAGACAGACCACGCCTGTTCTCCGCAGACGCATTGCAGAAGATTTACAAATTCATCAGTGTCAGGCATGGCCTCAAATAAAAAACGCCCGCGACGATGTGCCGCAGGCGCAAAAATCCATAGTGCTATTTCAGATAATATCAAAAACCAAGAATCACGACAACCACAAATCTAATCACTGAGCGGCGGCGTCCCTTCATCTGCAAACCGATGCCAGCGGATGAAATGACAGATTTTCTTCCAGTCATTTGAAGAATAAGTCTCACGCCTAGACGCTTGTGGCGGTTTCGATGGCAACTCAGGATATGGTATCTCTTTCGATGGCGTTTCGTCATCAAGGTATACTGGCAACCGCTGCAAATCTGCCCTTTTTTCGGCGTAGTCTTTTATCCACTCAAGACCAGCTTTGCGGTCATCAAATACTAGCAAGTCAACCTGATAATCCTTCTCTAGATTTACGCCTTTAGGCGCTTTTAGCGCCCGTATATGTTTATCAGGATTAAAAATGATCACCGTTGCCATTAAATCCAAATTGGTCCACACCATTGCGGCCTCGGTTTCCTCACCGAAATTAGAATATATCCACTGCGTGAATCTCGGTACGCCCTCAACGCATGGCAGTAAATTCATATCTGGCATCTGATCCGGCGCGGGCCAGTACTGATACCACATACCCAATAGCTCTTTGAAAGACTTTTTACTTTGTAATTTTTCCCACTCATAATCATCCATGCTGGGTCTCCCTGAGTAACTTCTGCCACACACGCTTTGGCAATCTTTCCAACGCCCACAAACAAGCCAGCACAGCGTAATGCGGGTTTTGCCTTCCTGTCACCCAGCGGTTAATTGTCACATAATCCACTGACTGCCCGCTCATCGTCTCTAAGATGCGAGCGAACTGTGCCTGACTGACACCCAAGTTTTCTAAGCGTTCTCTAAAAGACACTTACTTTTCTTTTCCCGACAGCCGATACGATAGCGTTTTTTCCCTGCGCGCTTTGTCTGCTGAACGTCCAATGCGATCTTCATTTCCCTTAACCCTTCATAGCGTTATAGATTTTGGATTCTTGAAACAGCGTCGAATCAATTTCGAGAGTCCATCCATAGGTCTCTGCCAGCTCGTCGGCCGACAGTGATTCAAAGTCGCAGAGAATGCCGTCGTCACCCCACACTTTGAGGGCATGACAGCGGCGCAGAATCTCATCAACAGCGGCGCTAGTTAATTTCTGGGTCATTTCTCTTCTCCAAAATAACTCGCGAGAAACGCGGGAAATTTCAAACAATCACGGCCCTCAAACCTTCCGTGTTCAGTCATCTCCTCAGTTTCGTCGTTCCACTCTGAAAGGATCAAATATCCTGCACCAACTTGAATATGTATATTGCTGTCGTCGCCAGTTTCTGAATTCAAAATTTTGATTTCATCATCAAGCAATTCCGGCTCGTCTGACTCAACGAATTCAGCGCGAAATCCAAATGGCTGCAAAATCTCATCAATAGCGCTAGTCAGCTTCTGTGTCATTTCTCTTCTCCCTTTTTCTTACTCTTTATATATAGGCGTTACGCCTATCATATTCAAGGTCTAGGGAGAAATATTTTTACGCTGCTGCCCTTATAAATTCTGCTGCGACTTGCGGCACAATCGCGTTACCCGCGCCGCGCAGCGTGCCCACGCGGTTGGGTATCCCATGAGCCAGAGGGAAAATGCTGGGTTCAACTGGCCTCGCTTTTCCATCGGCACATCCGACAAGGATTGCTTCCGTCCAATCAACTGGAGCAGTGGATCGATCTGTTTCTTGTTGGGATTCCACCTGAAGGCGCTGTGATCCGTGTCGTTCTGGCGTGGCACTGTCGGCGTTGCCCAGCCCACCGTCTTTGCCGCTCCTCCCAGCGTTGTGCCGCCTGTCTGCCTTGGACTCGGGTTGTCCTTGTGTTGGTCGCAACTTGATACTGTCGGTGTGGGCCACCCACCACAGTCGTTGCCGGATGTGCGGCGCACCGACGCTCGCAGCGCACAGATCGGCGGCCCCGCAGGCATATCCCACTGCTTCCAGGTCAAGGCGAACAGCGGCGAACCACTCCCTTCCAAGTTTCGACGCAACCTGTTCTCCAAAGACTGTTGGAGGTTTGCACTCGGCGATGAGTGCGTGAAAAGCGGGCCAGAGGTGTCTGCTGTCGGCATGGCCTCGCTGCTGTCCCGCGCTCGAAAACGGCTGACAAGGGCAGCTTCCTGTCCAGACGGCTCGCTCGTCGTCCCATCCTGCGAGTCTGAGGGCATAGCTCCATCCGCCGATTCCGGCGAAAAAATGGTGCTGGTCGTATCCTCGAAGGTCGTCTGCACAAACATCGACAATTGATCGTTCATCGACATCGCCTGGCGCAATCAAACCGTCTTTGATCAGTTCCCGCAGCCACGCCGCAGCGAACGCATCAAATTCATTGTAGTAGGCACCTTTCAAGCTGCCCGCTTTGCAAACGCGCTTTCCAGCGCGTAGAGGCCGCGATTGATTGCCCTTAGATTCACTGCATCTGACTGCCGGATGGTTCTCCGAAACAGCCAGCCTGGGAAGCGCTCGAAAACCGCTACGTTGTCAACGGCGTCTTTTGATCGTCGCCCTACCCGCTTCAGTGCGTGAGACATCTGATCGAACCTCGCCTGCATTTCAATCAGCACCTCCTCCGGCACCTCTGCCAAGCCTGATGGTCTTCGATCTTTGCCAATGACAATTCTGTAATGCCTCGCGTAATCCAACCCGATGTTGTGCTGGTCCTGGGTGATAAGGCTTTTCGCCAACAAAACGCCCAGCGGATAGGATGCCAGGGTGGGATTTGCTTCACCCACTAACTGGAACCGCCGCAGTTGCTGCTCCGGCGTGCCGCGATCTGGACCCTCCACTGGTTTCCTTGGCCTGCCGCGCTTCGGCTTCTTCACAAACGCTCTCACGCCGCTGCCTTCTCCACCTGTTTTCTGCCAGCAAACGGCTGTCGAGATTGAGCGGCTGAACGGAAGTTTCTTAAATCACCCTGACTGATATCTATGAATTCGTGTCCGTCTGTATCGATGGAAACAAACTCAACGTCCTCTATCGATCGGCTGGGTGTCTGCCCGTGGTCTCGAATGAACTCACGCTGCGCGATTGTATGTGCGGCTGACCTGACCGCCGCCTCCAAATTTAAGTTCCATCCCTCCTGTTGGGCCAGCCGATAACCGTCAGAATGACGTTTTTCATAAGCGTCGATTAATTCGAGCTTACGTTTGTCAGCAAACTCCACCATTTCCTTCGTTGAAAACCCGCTGCTCGATTCATGGTCTCGCGGCCTGTTTTCCCGTTCAATCTTCCGGCAGACATCGTGAATAGCTTTCAGCGTCGGCCAGTTGGCGTAGCCGTGTCCGTCCCTCACACGCGGCCACGCCTTTGGCAACACTCCCATACCGTAATTCTGCAATGCGCTGATGTATTCAGCCCTCGCCCTTGTCGGATCGATTCCCTGTGGACACCGGAAGACTCCGGCCATGTCCTCGACAAATCTTTCAGCGGCCTGCAAGCTCATTTTGCTCTCTCGTTTTTTCTTCCACCAACGCACGCACTTCATCCATGTCCACGACATCGCCTTGTGGCGGGCCGTCACGAATGCAAGCACCCACAAATTCCCTTGAGTTCTCTCTGTCAGCAGCCGCCTCGATGATTTCCGCTGCCTTTCCAAGCCCTCGATTTTTCTTCAGCTTGGCAATCAGTCCTCCAGACTTAGGCCCAAGAATTTCCTTTCCTCTCGCAAACAAAAAAGCATCCAGGTCGGCAGATAGTTCGTTAGAACTATCTGTAACGAGTTTACGAGTTTGCATTTGCTCAAGAGGCGCTTGGGCATCTGCACCAGCAGAAACCGTTTCGTTTGATTTCAAAGACTTAGCCCGTTTTATGGACCATCTTTTCTCAGCTTTTTCTCTGGCGTTTCTCGACAAACAAAGCGTTTTTTCTAGCGTTTTTCTCGCTTTTTCATTCCGAATCAAACCATCCTCAATCACAATCTTGCCTGCTTCGACCAGATCGGTTTTGAGCTTTCGGAACTTTCGTGTGGAAATTTTCAAGCGGTGCGCGTTGAGATGGTCGTCGTCTTTAAGGTTGCCGTCCGTCAGATAAAACGCATCCATCAGTTTTCGATACGCGGCCTCCTGTTCAAACGTGAGATCGTCAGTTCCAGTTGTCCAGTCAACCAACTGATACTGCACCCAATCCACCATCAGACTGCTGACCCGAATTGCGTTGTGACGCCAGAACGGTCAATCGATTGCCGACAAGAGCGGCAAATCCGCTCGCCTTTATGGGCCGACTTAAATTTCTTCATTCCTCGACAAATCGGTCCAAGGCAAGTTCGCATGGCGTCATCGTTAAGCTGTGAAGAGGTGTAGATTGGTTCTTTGAGATAACTCCAGCGCTCCTTCACAGTGCTGCTGTGTCGATTCAAGTATTTTGCGATTGACTCCCAGGTGTCGCCACGCTCACGCCGCGCAAGGAGAATGTTGTCCTCGTGTAGATTGAACGGGCGTGCCATCAGATTGACACTCCGAGGTTTTCAATCAGACCACTCGGCACTGGCCTGTCGCGCAGGCCGTAAAGCAACTGAACGTATTCACACTCCGTCAGGTTCCTCGGCTCTTTCAACTCTTCATCTAAATCAAAAATTGGAAGATCAAGCGCACGCGCCATTTTCGATCTGCCTGCCCTGTTTATTGGCAGAACCTTGAACCAATCGAAATTATCGGCGTAACGCACAATGTACGCTGGTAAGTTTGCGTCATTTGCAAGGTTGCGTAACGCAACAAGGCTTGCTTTGGTCAGAGGAGTTTTAGGCGCAAATTCATGCTTATATTCGATCAGCGCTCTCGGTATTTTCTGATCGTATTCAATTAAGACATGATCAATGTCACAAGCTGGGCAGTTGTTCCCGTACATCTCATGCCGCTCTTTGAGACGAACATCATCACGCCATCCACTCCTCTCTGTGTTTTTGACAAGAGGAGTCATGTTGGTGTAATTTGGTTTGCCTGGACAGACGCTGATTCTAGGGAGATGTCAGAATCAGGTGCTGGAACCGTTGGCGACGAGTCAGCACCACGCCGCCCAGGCAATCTCGAAATATGTTTTACAATCTTCAACCACTCCGTCTCTCGGAGCAGGTAGAGTCTCTCCTTTCTGTCGGCCCTGATAATCAGGCCATCGTTATCTCCCAGCGCCTCATAAATTTGCTTGAACCCATCTGCTCGGAGCTTGGACTCAAAGGTCAAACCGTGAATGATGACATCGCCTTTTGCGAATTGGGTGGCTCCGCTGAGTGGAACCCGCTCTGCATCAACACCGATTTCGCGGTGCGTGCGGACGATGTCCCTTTCTTCGCGTAAACCCTTATCGCGGCTGAATTTCGCCATCATTCGATCAGTTTCATTTTTCTCTCCCTAGTTGATCCAAAAGCTGAGTCGCCGTCAGCTAAGTCAGTCGCGGCAGTGGGTCTCCAAAAAATTCATAATCAAAACCGTTCCTTTTGAAATCATCTCTAAGACCTAGATTTATTACTGCCAAATCTAAGAAAATGCCGCGACCATCGGTAATTGCAGCGATGTCATCGATAATCTCGCGGTCTTTGATTCCAGTCCATGTGTTTCCGACGAGGGCGACGTACATACAACTGCTCGCCTCGTACATATCGATGGTTGCTTGCGTCGGCGCTATGCCCTTTGTGCTGTTATTGCCAGAATCGCACTCTTCAAACATGCGATCAGCAAGTGCGTAATTTATGATTTTTTGGATTGTTTGCGGATGCGATGTGATTCCAAGCTGACGGCACCACTCCATGATCTCTGGCTGATCCACATGATCTGACTCTTTCTTGCTCGCCCAAGCGCGATAATGGCCGTGCATAACTGCATGAAAAACCATTCGCGTATCGTCGCTGAACTGAAGTTTGGTCCATGAATCAAACGCCAGCGGCATCATCATCGCGCCTGCGTTTGCATTGGAGCGGGCTTGCGAATAATTCAAAATTGAGACGTAGGTCTCTGCAAGAGCTTCATCGCCACCATGCTGTTGAGAGTCGTAAGCCTCTCTGCATCTCCTCTGAAATCCAGCGACCAGCGCGAGAATGACAGGCGTCACCGACAACAAACTTCTGTACTCGTGAAAAATTGGATTCTGCGCTGTACCACCTACCACAATGAAATTTTTCCTATTAGATTTTGGCATTTTTATTCTCCCTATTGTCGAATTTTAGAAAATTTTCTGAGCTTCCTCCATGCGAAAATTTCGCACGACTTAAACGCATGAAAAAACCATACGAAAATTTCGTATAGTCTCGACTCATTGTTTCCCTGCCAAAAATCCGTCGAGAAAAACGGACAATTCTCTCAGCGCAGCGCGTCGGGTTTTTTCATCGCGCTTCTCAGCAACGATAGTCGCTAAGGTCGACACCAAAAGGTCGATTAACGCGCCCTCCTCCACGGGTTCCGGCCTCCGCACACAGACTCCAACTGGCTCGAAAAGCTCCGCAAGAAACTCGCCCTCCAAATGTTCCGCGAGTGCGGCAATGAATGCAAATGGAACGACTTGGTGTGATTGGACTTCACGGTAGTTGTAGATTTGACTTTTTCCCGCACCCGTCAGCATGGCTGCGCGATTCACCGACAAACGACCATTTCCTAAGTGATTTCGCAGCACAATCTTGGCTTTGTCATTGAGCGCCTCCAGCCTCATTCCGCACCCGTGGAATTTTGACTGCCGATTTTGCTGCGATTCTTCAAAAAGAGAGTGTAGGGTTCGGTCATGCCGCCTCCTCTCTGCCATACTCTTTCTCAACTAGCGCCTCCAACGCCCTCAAAGTTTTGGCCGTTGGGTTCCACGAATCATGGTGCATTCGGCGCAGCGTGTTGGGATGAAGGCCAGCCATTTCCGCCAGCCGAGTCGGCGCTATCCCATGTTTTGTCACATAACGCCGAAGCAAATAAATGGTGTTCTCTGTTCTACTCATGCCAGCCTTGTGGCACATTTGATTGTGCTTTGCAACCAAAATGAACGAATCACCAGAAAATCGACGCGAGCGATTGCGGGTGTTTATGGCGCGGCATAATCTCAAGGCAAAGCCTTGGTCAAGAGATGCAGGGCTATCAGGGAATGTGCTTTATAACTTTCTGAACGGACATACCGATACTCTGAGCTTTGACACTTATGCGAAGCTCGCCGCTGCCGCCAATGTGCCGCCTTGGGAAATCGACAGCAGCATTGTTGCAGTTCCAGCAGGCGGTTCGATCACCGCTATTGTCGGGTCCATATCTAATAAATGGAAAAACGATTTCCGCGACCATGAGACCCAGTGGGAGATGGTAACTGTACCGATTCCGCTGCAATTTTCGGAGATTACCTTTGGTTTGCGGATGGCTGACCGCTCTATGGAACAAGCGTTCCCAGTGGACTCCATCCTGTTTTGCGTCGAATTATCCGCAGTACGGCGTAACCTTAAAAGCGGTGATCGCGTTATCGTGCAAAGAATGAACGATGCAGATCAGGTGCAGATATTATGTCGTGAACTTCGCACTACTGGATCACAACGCTGGCTCTGGCCTCTTTCAGATGACCAGGAATTTCAAGACCCGCTTCTTGCTGACGATAGCCTGGAAATCCAGTTTCTCGTGATATCAAGCTACCAGCCAGAAAACCTTTAATTTCAATTCACCTTCAGTAGTTTTCAAAAAAGCCTAAATGTTTCTACTTGATAAGCACATTTAATTGTGCTACGCATTTAGTCGTTTTGCTAACAGGAGACTGCAAATGGTGATGTATATCGATACTCCGGCGAATCGAGACTTATTCGATCAGGACGTTAATCTTTTGGAACACGCGCTGACGCGGACCATCAACCTCATCTCTTTTTTCGAGCAAGCAAAACTTGCAACAAACAGGCCCGATGCGCGGGATGTTCTGGATTGCTTGAAAAGCAAACTGGACGAGGCAATTGATGACTCGCAACTAGCTAATGTCGTTGACGAGATTAACAGAGAGCCTCTGCTTTACGGGCCGATGTCATGAGCGCGGCAGAATTCATTGGTGGCGTGCTTGTGTTTGCAGGCGGCGTTTTAAGCGTCTATGCGTTGCTACTTTTCCTGTTTGCGATAGCCGTATGAGCGCGGCAGTGAGCAGCCTTACGCCGAAGCAGCGAGACGCACGCAAGATCGGCGGGTCAGACGCGCCTGTAATAGCTAATGGCGTTCACTATGGAAAAACTCTTTATCACCTTTGGCTCGAAAAGACTGGGCGGGTTGAGCCGGAAGACCTGAGCAACAAATTCAATGTTTTCCTTGGGATTAAGTCTGAGGAGGCCAACAGGGAATGGTACGAGCAGCAAACTGGCAACAAGGTCGAGATTGTTGAAGAGACATTAGTGCATCCAGATTACTCCTACATCACTGCCAATCTGGATGGCATCGTCAGACCAGACACAATCTTTGAAGCAAAGCACACCAGCGCCTTTAACAAAGCCTCGCCTGACACCATTCATTATCCTCAAGTCCAACATTATATGGGTGTCACAGGGTTTGAATTAGCTCACATCTGCGTCATCAAAGATATGTCTTGGAGTTACTACGAGGTCGAGCGCAACGATGCGTACATTGCAGAGTTGATCGAAAAAGAGTCTGCGTTCTGGTGGTGCGTTACTGAAGACATAGAGCCTGACGGAGCGCCAGCAGCGATGGATGCGCCCGTGATTCTGCCCACGAAGACTGTGGACATGACTGGCTCGAACGAATGGGCATCCAATGCTGTCGCCTGGATAGAAAATTACGAAGGCAATCAGAAATTCACCAAGGCAAAAAGCGAACTGAAGAAGCTCGTCGATGAAGACGTGGCGCTGGCAGCAGGCCACGGTGTTCAGGCCGAGAGGAAGAATGGAAAGGTTTACATCAAACGAGAGAAAGAAAGGGAGATAGCAGCATGACTGCAACAAAGAAGACTGCGCAATCTGGACGGCATCCAGACCTGACGAGTGCATTGCTTGCAGCACAGGATAAGATGCCCAAGGCAGTGAGGAACAAGAAAGGCCAATACGGCAAATATGCTGATTTGGATTCTGTCCGTGAGGCATCTATTCCACAGCTTACAGAGCAAGGCATCGTCGTTTCTCAGGCTACGGCATACGACACTGCTGGACGCTTTGTTCTTAAAACCGAACTTATTCACGATAGCACAGGCGAGACCAAATCTAGCGAGTGGCCGCTGCCAACCGAAGGCTTGCCACAGGCACTTGGGTCCGCCCTCACCTACGCCAGACGCTACACACTAGGATGTCTCGCTGGTGTTTCAACTGACGATGATGACGATGGTGAGCTTGCAGAAACGACAAAGCCCGTTCGTCAGGCCGCGATAATCACACCATCTGATCCATTTGGTGGGACTGAATCTGGCAAGCAATCTGCTAAGTCGGCAGAAGCAACTTCAGACACTCGCAATAAAGCATTTTGCGCTCAACTAAGAGATGCGATTTTGAAGGCAACCACAGTTGATGAAATCAAAGAAATCTACAGCAGCGAGGAACCGAGCATCAGTAGGTTGCCGGAAATTTACGTTAAGGGATGCGAGGCAGTACGGGATTTAAACATAGAGCGAGTGAAGTCTGTGTTTTTAATCAACCAAGCAAGGACGGTTTCAGCGGCGAAGAAACTTTTCGATGAATCCAAAGATTCACTCAGCAAAGACCGTGGCACATTCAGTGCTTTTAAGAAGCAATTTGATGAACGCATCAGCGAAATCGAAGCAATAATTAAGGAGGCTGCGTGATGGCTGGGAGCCTTAATAAGGTTCAACTCATCGGCAATCTGGGACGTGATCCAGAGGTGCGAAACACGCAATCAGGCAATCAAGTTGTCCATCTAAATGTAGCAACTGGTGAGTCGTGGAGAGACAAGTCCACGGGTGAGCGGCGGGAGAAAACAGAATGGCACCGCGTTGTGATCTGGGACACACATCTTGGAGACATTGCTAAACAATATCTCCGTAAGGGTTCCAAGATTTATCTTGAGGGACAACTCCAGACTAGAAAGTGGACGGATAATTCTGGACAGGAAAAATTTACGACGGAGGTCGTACTTCAGCGCTATCGCGGCGAGTTGACGATGCTCGACGGCAAAGAGGATCAACCCATCCCAGGGTTCGACACGCCTGTCCCATCAGCCGCTGGCACGTCAGCGCAGGCGATGCCTGCGGCTGAATTTGACGATGAGATTCCGTTCTAATGAAAATCCGTCGCCGCAAGACAGCCAAACTTGGGATAAAGCAGGCACCTCAGATTAGGTGTGCAGCGCATCTCCAGTGGGTGCGTGGGCATGAGTGTGCGGCAAGCAACAATGAGTGCCTTGGAAGGATTGAGGCCGCTCACGTCCGCTCTGAGACCGATGGCGGGCTAGGGTTAAAGCCAAGCGACATCTTTGTGATTCCGCTCTGTAACTATCATCACAGAGAGCAGCACAACAAAGGTGAGAAGCAATTTGAGATGCGTCACGGTTTTGACATGAAATCTATTGCCAAAAGATTTGCGGACGTATCGCCACACAGATTTAAGTGGGAAAAAGAGGAGGCAGCGTGATGGCAACTGAAATTATTATGCGACGAACAGGCGAGGCACTATTTCCAGTCTCAGCAGACGGCGCAGAGCTTTTGCAGAATGTTTCAGACAGCCGTGATGTCAAAGTGGTGATTAAGCAGGCGCGACATCCAGAGCATCACAGAAAATTCTTCGCGCTGCTCTCGCGAGTCCAAGAGAATTGCGACGAGCGCTTCCCGACTATCGAGGTTTTACTGGTTGGACTCAAGTACGCGACAGGCCACGTCGATACGATCAAGACTGAGAAGGGAACCTTTTTGATACCGCGCAGTATCGACTTCGCAAACATGAGCCAGGATGAGTTTGGGTTGTTTTACCAAAGATGTATTGAGGTCATCTGCGATCAAATCCTTCCAGGTTTGGATGACGCGGATTTGGAACGTGAACTGCTTGCTGCTTGAGGAGGATGAAAATGACGATTCAAGAAATGGATATTCCAGAAATTATCAGTGTTCAAGATGCCGCAAAGCGCCTGTTTGGTGATTCCTCAGTCGGCAAGCACCGCGTCTATAAGATGATTGAACGCGGCGATCTGATTGCAGACCGCACAGACAAACGCCGAGGAAAATGGTGGGTCGTCAGGCGTTCCATTGACGACTATTTGGAGCGATTGTACGCCGCCGCACCCAAGCCCACCAATGACGCGCAGAACGTCTACGCCCTGTGGCCTAGATCACGCTCCAAGGAAATTTAAATCACCGTGTACGGAGGTGGCCTGTCTTGCGGCCTCGTTACGTTTTGGCGATTGCATCCAGTGCTTGTAGTGACGCCTGGTAATTTGTTCCGAACTATGACCCATGAGTTCAGTG
>VTLG01015715.1_pt1 | contig 33933 bp, 38 predicted proteins | sample 4694571 | NCBI WGS metagenome assembly VTLG01 (sample SAMN12604809, study PRJNA352737) | marine metagenome | biome: ENVO:00000447; feature: ENVO:00000209|ENVO:00000569|ENVO:01000036; material: ENVO:00002151; isolation source: viral sequences binned using virsorter ...
ACGAAGAGAGACACGATCTCGCTCTCGGTTATATCGCCGAGGCTCACGGAGTGGATGAGAAAGCAGAACAAGAAGCTAAGAGAATCAGAGATGCATGGATATCACATCCAGATCACACAATTCTCAAGGCCATGGTCGCTGAAAGGGCGATCTTCTTTGTCCTCCTTCCATTCTTCCGCTTTAACGGTGACGCTGGAATGCGCACCGTGAGTGCAGATATCTCAAGGGACGAACAAATACATGTCGCCTCGAATTCCCTGGTATGCAGAGAGCTTGGCTTGACAGTCTCACCAAGCTTGGACAAGCTGAGGAAAGCAACTATTAGCTGGGTTATGTCCCCACTGAAGTCAAGCTCTCAAAAATATTTGGACAAAAAATTTTGGCTGGATCAGAGTGACTCTTTAATGTATAGAGGTAAAGCTGAAGGCTTACTTGCTACACAGAACGCTCGGATGCCAGCTTTCTTTGAACATGCAAACCCCAATCTTCCCAAGTACGCTTAACTTGGAACAGTTGGTCGATGAACTTGACCGCAACTTTCCAGATAAAATGCCCGACCTTAACCTTTCTGAAAAAGAAATAGCCTATAGAGTAGGCCAGGTTAGTGTCGTTAGATATCTAAAAAGTAAATTAACCGAGGAATAAATTATGTGCGGCGGCGGCGGCTCACCGAGCCCTCCACCACCTCCTCCACCTCCACCCCCACCACCTCCAGTAATACAACAGCCGGAGGCTCCATCACTACCGTCATCTGCAACCTTGCAGGTGTCTGATCAAGAGGGTGAAGGCGGAAGGATCAAGGAATCAGCTGCAAGAAAAGCAGAGCGTAAGCAGAAGCGTCGTAAAGGTACTTCACAACTTACTAAACCTGATCCTAAGAAGCAAGCAAACCAAGCTGGTACAGTTTCTACTTTGAATACCGGCAAAGGTACAACAACTCCTGCTACTCAAGGTGGTAAATCTTTAAATATTAGAAAATAAAAATGTACTCAGCACGACAAAGATACAATAAATTATCTAGTGGTCGTACTGCATTTCTAGACATAGCACTTGACTGTGCTAAGCTAACTATTCCTACACTCATGTTGAATGAGGAACAGAAGGCAGAGTACACGAAGTTTAAAACTCCGTGGCAATCAGTCGGTGCTAAGGGTGTGGTAACTCTAGCCTCTAAGCTTATGCTAGGGTTACTACCACCTTCTACAAGCTTCTTCAAGCTCCAGCTAGATGACTCAAAACTTGGTGTGGAAATCCCACCTGAAGCTAAGAGTGAGATGGACTTAAGCTTTGCTAAGATAGAACGTATGATCATGGAGAGCATAGCTGCCTCTACTGATCGGGTTCAAATCTTCTCAGCTATTAAACATCTAGTTGTTACAGGTAATGCTCTTCTTTACATGGCTAAAGATGGCATGAAGATGTACCCCTTGAATAGGTATGTAGTTAATAGAGATGGTAACGGTAATGTCACTGAGATAGTTACAAGAGAGCGGATTGACCGCGAAATACTTGGCGCAGAATTCAAGCTCCCTCCTAAGATTGGTGTCGTAGATGAGAGCACAGGAGGACACGACAAGGATGTAGATGTTTACACCTGTGTTAAACTAACAAAGAAAGGATGGGTCTGGCATCAGGAAGCTGAAGATAAGATCCTTCCTGATAGTATGGGCAAAGCCCCTAAAGATAAAAGCCCCTGGCTACCACTACGTTTCGTCACAGTAGACGGAGAAGATTATGGTAGATCAAGAGTAGAAGAATTCATGGGGGATCTTAAATCCCTTGAAGGTTTGATGCAAGCGTTGGTTGAAGGATCAGCAGCGGCAGCCAAAGTAATCTTCACTGTATCTCCTAGCTCAACTACTAAGCCAGCTGCGTTAGCACAGGCTGGTAATGGTGCTATCATACAAGGAAGACCTGACGATGTTGGAGTAGTACAAGTAGGTAAACAGGCCGACTTCCGTACTGCTTTTGATCTAGCTAACGTGCTAGAGAAACGTTTGTCAGAAGCATTCTTAATAATGAACGTACGTCAAAGTGAACGTACGACAGCCGAAGAAGTTCGGATGACACAGATGGAACTAGAGCAACAGCTGGGAGGTTTATTCTCACTGTTAACTTCTGAGTTCCTGATTCCATATCTAGAACGTAAGATGCATGTCTTACAAACTAGTAAGAAGATACCTTCTATACCTAAAGGGTTAGTGCGTCCTACTATAGTCGCAGGTATAAATGCTCTTGGACGTGGACAAGATAGAGAATCTCTTATCATGTTCATCACTACCATTGCACAGACGATGGGACCAGAAGCTATACAAACCTTACTCAATCCTGATGAAGCTATTAAGAGATTAGCAGCTGCTCAAGGTATTGATGTACTTAACCTTGTTAAGAGTGTAGATGAAAGAAATGCTGAGATGCAACAGCAACAACAACAGCAAGCACAAGCTTCACTATTAAGTCAAGCAGGTCAGCTAGCTAGCTCACCATTGATGGATCCTTCTAAGAATCCAGAAGCAGTAGAAGCAGCATCAGCTGCTACTCAAGGATACATGGGAAGTCAGCAACCTGCACAAGGAGAAGCTCCACAATTAGCCGCAGTACCAGGCGCACAGTAAAGCACTATGGCAGACACAATTACATATGATCCATCTAATGATCCGCAGGCTATAGCTGAAGCGGAAGCAAGGGATGGTGAGAACCTCGCAGTCGGCGAGGAGATGGCAAAAGAACAGTCAAACTTATTGGCTGGTAAGTATAAAGATGCTGAAGAACTAGAGAAAGCATACATAGAACTTCAGAAAAAGATGGGTGAAGAAAGTGAAAATACATCTCTCCCATCTGATGAAAATGATAACTATGGTTACTTAGAAGACGGCTCACTTGACATGGAAGCCGTTAATGAAACCTATGGTGAACAAATCGGTAAACTTTTTCAAGATGCTGATGTTGATCCATGGGCAATAAGCCAGCACTTCCATTCCAATAATGGTACAATCACTGATGAAATGTACACGGAGTTAGAAAGTACAGGCTTATCTAGAACAGCTATTGATTCTTACTTAGCAGGTAGAGCAGCTGAAATGGGTTACACTCAACAGGCTGGACAATATTTAACAGAAGCTGAAGCCACAGAGATGATGAATCTAGCTGGAGGCGAACAGAATTATAATGCACTCACCGAATGGGCAGGACAAAATCTTCCAGAGGAAGACGTGTCTGCATTTGATGAAGTGATTAATACTGGTAATAAAGCAGCTGTTAGATTTGCTATCAAAGCATTGAAAGGACAGTATGACGACGCAATTGGTGTACAACCTGAACTTAAATTAGGCAAAGCTTCTAATGAACGTGGTCAAACCTATCGTAGTATGGCAGAAGTTGTACGTGATATGGAAAGTCCTCGTTATGAAAAGGATGAAGCATACCGCTTCGATGTCATGCAGAAACTAGAACGATCTAACCTTAAAGTATAATGACTAAATCAGTAGAACAACAGAAAGCAGATGACCTAGCTGTAATCGTAAACTCAGGTGGGATCGACGGTCTCTCTGACGAACAGTTCAAAGCTCGCTATGGTCAGACTGTAGCTCAAGCCAAGAAAAAGAAAGATGAGTAATGGCACCCCGCTATAGATTCCTTAGCGGGAATAAAAAAAAGAAAAAGAAAAAAGTCAAAAAGGACAAACCTAAAAAAACTAGCTACAACAACTAATGTCAACAGCCACATTAACTAAACCAAATAATAATTGGCAAAGCTTTTGTGACTGGGTTACAAGTACTGAGAACCGCCTCTATGTAGGATGGTTTGGTACTCTAATGATCCCCTGTCTACTTACAGCTGCCACAGCATTTATCATAGCCTTTATTGCTGCACCTCCTGTAGACATAGACGGCATTCGAGAACCCGTATCAGGATCACTACTTTATGGAAACAACATCATCTCAGGCGCAATCGTCCCATCATCTAACGCAATCGGTCTTCACTTCTACCCAATCTGGGAAGCTGCAACCCTCGACGAGTGGTTGTATAACGGAGGAACATATCAACTCATTGTGTTCCACTTTCTCATCGGTATCTCTGCATACCTGGGACGACAATGGGAACTTAGTTATCGATTAGGGATGAGGCCCTGGATTTGTGTTGCTTACTCAGCGCCAGTTGCAGCAGCCTTTGCTGTCTTCCTGGTATATCCTTTCGGACAAGGAAGTTTCTCTGACGGTATGCCATTGGGGATATCGGGAACGTTCAACTTTATGTTTGTCTTTCAAGCGGAACATAATATCCTTATGCATCCTTTCCATATGTTGGGTGTTGCGGGAGTATTTGGTGGGGCTTTGTTCGCTGCTATGCACGGATCATTGGTCACCAGTTCTATCATTAAAGAAACAACTGACAACGAGTCTCAGAACTATGGATACAAGTTCGGACAAGAAGAAGAGACCTACAATATCGTCGCCGCACACGGATACTTCGGGCGACTCATTTTCCAATACGCTAGTTTTAACAATAGCCGTGCTCTTCATTTCTTCCTTGCTAGCTGGCCCGTCGTTTGCATATGGTTCACCGCTATGGGAGTCTCGACTATGGCTTTCAATCTTAATGGGTTTAATTTCAATCAATCCATTCTTGATGCCAACGGAAGAGTCGTCCCTACCTGGGCTGATGTTCTTAATAGAGCCGACCTAGGCATGGAAGTAATGCACGAAAGAAACGCACACAATTTTCCACTCGATTTAGCTTAACGTATAGCGGCGGCCCGAACAGTTCATCGTACCCGCCCAGTATACTTATCTCAACCTTAATGACTACAACAACAGAACAAGGCGGTAGACAAAACCGCTTCGCAACAGAACCTCAAGTACAGGTACTCGATGTAGATTACTACGAGAACGCAGAGCGTGTCAACGGACAGCTTGCAATGCTTGGGTTCATCGCAGCCATTGGTTCCTATATTGTTACTGGACAGATAATCCCAGGATTATTCTAAGCTGCCATTCACATCACGTCCGTTCATCCCTCACGGGACGCATGACAACCAAGGCATGGAACGGGGTCTTGGTAGATTAAGGTACACTATGACTTTAACCTATCGTGGCGTGAAGTATACCAAAACTAACACTTCAACTAAAAACTAAATGAAAAAATTAGCCTTGATCCTCGCCTCCGTATTCACATCCGCAGGCGCTGCTGTGGCTGGACCTTATGTTAATGTAGAGTCCAACGCATCTTACACAGGATCTGACTATCAGAGCCGTACCACTGATCTCCACGTTGGATGGGAAGGTGGTAACGACACATTTGATTACTACGTACAAGGCGGTCCAGCACTCGTCAATACTGACGGTACTGCTGAAGGAACCACCGAGATGTCAGGCAAGGTAGGAGCGAATGTAGCTGCTACTGATAAGCTTGCTTTCTACGGAGAGGTATCCGTAATCACTGCTGAAGATGTAGATAATAGCTGGGGTACTAAGATCGGAACTAAGTATAAGTTCTGATGAAGTATTTTGAATCCCCATGGGCCATACTTATATTGGCCCTGGGGTTCTTTACCTTTATAGAAGTCGCACATTTAACTGCGCACAGTAACTGTAAAGGTGATTGCCCCTGTACACTAACCGAAGACTATTAATGTATTCACTATTCGATTACTATTTCCAGCCACCTACACGCACTGTCTATGTTGTCTCAGAGGAACAGCTTGGAAAACTCAAACTCACTCAAAAAGAAAACGAAGTTAAAGAGGCCAAAGCCCAACTCGAACAACTTGAAGCTGCGTATGATCGCAGAAAATCAGAGTTGGTGGATCTATTGGCCAACCTTGAATCTGAAGTAAAAAAACTAGAACCTTCTAAAGATGGATAATGCAGTAGTAACTAGGTTTGGTTCACAACCTGTAGTAGATATCAAAGATCCTGAAGCCGAAGCTAAAAGGAACGATGATTTTATCTTCGAGGAAGAACCAAAGGAAGTAGATTATGATTCGCTTGAAGAAGCGCTGACCTCTTAAGGTCAGGCGGGTATAGTTTAGTGGTAAAACTACAGCCTTCCAAGCTGTTGTCACCGGTTCGAATCCGGTTACCCGCTTTAGGCTTTAAGCCCTTACGAGGACACCTTATTGCCGCACGTGTGGTGACGTAACACCAATATCAAAAACTAAATATTTTCTAAAACGTTTTAGAGTAGTCAACTATAAACACTATTCTTATCAATGGCTAATGCTACCCAAACCGCGTTAGGTAGAATTAATCTATCTACCGGTACAGGTTATGGTGGTGCTACCGATAAGTATGCTCTGTATCTGAAGCTATTTTCAGGAGAGCTATTTAAAGGGTTCCAACATAATACAATTGCTCGTGATCTAGTCACGAAGCGTACGCTCAAGTCAGGTAAGAGTCTACAGTTCATCTACACTGGACGCATGGGAGCTTCATTCCATACTCCAGGTACCCCCATACTGGGTACAGGTGATCCGCCAGTAGCAGAGAAGACCATCAATGTTGATGATCTACTCATCTCTAGCGCATTCGTATATGACCTCGATGAGACTCTTGCTCACTATGAGCTCAGAGGAGAAATCTCCAAGAAGATCGGCTACGCTCTAGCCGAGAAATATGATAGACTAATCTTTAGAGCTATCACACGTGGTGCACGTAAAGCACACCCAATCTCAGCATCAGGTAAGGTTGAGCCAGGTGGATCTCAGATCCAAGTTGGTTCCGGTACCGGTGCTACATCTGACGCACTTGATTCAGCTAAGATAGTTGCAGCATTCTTCGAAGCCGCAGCTGTTCTAGATGAGAAAGGAGTCAGTCAAGATGGACGTGTAGCTGTACTTTCACCAAGACAATACTACTCACTGATTGAAAACGTATCAACTAATGCTCTAATCAATAGAGACGAGCAAGGTGACGGCCTCCAGTCAGGTTCCGGTGTAATCTCAATTGCAGGAATTAAGATCTTCAAGTCCATGAACATTCCGTTCTTGGCTAAGTATGGTACTGCTTCTACAATTGATAACGCTGGTTCATTCGTTGGAGTTGCTACCGAAGATGGACGTTCATCCGTATCCGGTATCAATAATGAGTACGGTAACTCTACATCCTTCGCTAAGTCTTGTGGACTTATCTTCCAGAAGGAAGGCGCAGGTGTAGTCGAGACTATTGGACCACAGGTACAAGTAACGAGTGGTGATGTGTCCGTGATTTACCAGGGTGATGTGATCCTGGGCCGCCTCGCAATGGGTGCTGATTATCTTAACCCAGCAGCTTGCGTTGAGCTTCACGCTACAAACTCTCCAGACGCTGCATTCTAACTATATACTATTAACCAACATACAGGGGAGTTCTCACGCTCCCCTTTTTTTTATTATGGCAACCCCAGCATACGCAACATCCTCAGAACTGGATGCTGTTAACTCAATTTTAATGAGTGTCGGAGAAAGTCCAGTTAACACCCTTACAACTCAAAGCCCCGAAGTGGCTATTGCACAGACTACTCTCCGGCAGGTTGTCCGTGAAGTCCTTGCTGAAGGTTGGGTTTTCAACACCGAATATGAAGTTGAGTTCCAGCCAGATAGTAATGATCAAGTGATACTATCCGATTCTATTTTACAAATCGATATCAATCGATACAAACACTACGATAACTATGATGTTATCAGGAAGGGCAACAAACTTTATGACCGTTATAGTAAAAAAGATACATTTGCAGATGAAGCAATTGTCTACTGTGATGTGATTTGGATGTATTCTTATGAAGATATACCTCAAGCATTTAAAGATTATATAACTACCAAAGCTTGTCGTCTTGCAGTAACTAGAATGGTAAACGATCCTGAGTCTACTGCTATACTTAAGGAAGACGAGATTATAGCAAGAGCAAATGCTATTGAATATGATACTAAGCAAGCTGATTATAATATGTTTAATTCCACCAGGTTGAGAAATCCTTACACCAGTTATAAACCTTATCAAGTATTATCAAGATAATGGCAACTATCAACCAACGTATACCTAACTTTTTAGGTGGGGTATCACAACAACCAGACTTTATTAAATTCCCAGGTCAGCTTAGAACCTGCCATAACGCACACCCTGATGTAACCTTTGGCTTACAGAAGCGACCTCCTGGTGAGTACGTTGGTAAACTTGCTAATGCTGCTGCTGGTGGTGAATGGTTTGAAATCTTAAAAGATGATGATGATAGATATTTACTGCAAGTTCAGAACACAACTAGCTCAACACCTACCCTAAGAATCTGGGATTTAGCTGATGGTACAGAAAAAACTATCAACTTTACAGGCGGTGCTTCTACTAATTTCAGTTACTTACAGAGAGCAGCAAATTCAGATGCGCCTTACGGTAAGATAACTATTAATGATTATACGATCATTTCTAACCCTGACAAGATAACAGCTGTAGCTAGGACAACACCTACATTCCAAGATAACTATGCCTTTGTTAGTGTTAATGAGATAGCTTATAACTCAGAATATGTAATTGCTCTTGGTGCTACTAGTCTTTCTAGTACTACAAAGAAACGTGCAGAAGGTGTGAGTGTTGTAAAGACTGGTACCTCTAGTCCTACATGGTCAGAATCATCTTCATCGGCAGGATCTACAGGTAAGAAAACTTTTTATGGTACTAGCGGTGCTATGGAAGGTGTGAAGTTTACCATAACTGTAAACGCTGTACACTTTGTTCATACATATGACGGTAATAATCCACAGTATCATACCCAATATACAGCTACTGTAGTATTACAAGAATCAGGTGTTAACTGTCCTGCAGGTACTACACAAGCTGTTACTGTTAATGGTACTAGTTATACTGTCACCATAGATAGTGCATCAGAATACGAATCCTATGCAGATGCTAATGCTGCTATCTTTAAAACTCCTAAGAACATACAGAAAGGTGAGATAACCATTGATTCTGTCCTAGGAAATTTGAAGAAAAAATTAGAGAGAGCTTATAGTAATCAACATGGTAGTGCTACCGTACAGAACTATGGTTTGACCTGTGCAATAGCAGGTAATGGTTTATATATTCAAACTACTTCTGCATTTAATACGATAGCTGTAAGAGGTGGTTTAACTGGAGATGCTTTATATGCATTCACAACCCAGGCGCAGAATATATCTAAACTACCAGGTTCTTGTAAAGATGGTTATATATGTAAAGTATCTAATACAGATGAAAGTGATGCTGATGATTACTATGTTAAATTCATAGCTAAAACAGCAGGTGCTGTAGGTTCAGGTGTATGGGAAGAAACTGTAGGACCAGGTATAGACGCTGGTTTTGACTACAATACTATGCCTCATGCATTAATAAATAACAATAATGGAACATTCACATGGACTTCATTAGCATGGGCAGATAGTAATAACAATGGTATTAATGATTATACAGCTCCAGATAAACAATACTGGGTAGATAGAGAGTGTGGTGATGATAACACTAATCCTATGCCTACATTTATAGGACAGAGTATTAAACAGTTATTCTTTATTAGGAATAGACTAGGAATGATCTCTGGAGGCCAGGTGATTATCAGTCAGCCAGCTGATTATTTTAACTTCTTTGCTAACTCTGCTATATCAGGTAGTGATGCTGATCCTATTGATATAGGTGCAGCTGACGTGAAACCTACTATTCTTAACTGGGCCATACCTATGCAAAAAGGGGTTGTGGTATTCAGTGAAGCAGCACAGTTCATGTTATTCACTGAATCTGAACAGTTCAGTCCTAAGACAGCACAGCTGAAAAAGTTATCTTCTTACGAATGTAGTAGATTAATTAAACCTGTTGATACAGGTACATCTATAATGTTCGTTTCTAATACCGCATCTTACACTAAAGTATTTGAACTAATTGTAGCCTCTGAGAATGCCCCTCCTAAAGTTGTTGAACAGACAAGAGTTATACCTGAATATATACCCAATGATGTTAACCGAATCACTAACTCAGCTCAAGCTGGTGTTGTTACCCTTGGTAAGTTAACTGATAATACCTTATATCTTTATAAATATTTTGACAGTGGTCAGCAAAGAGAACAGTCAGCATGGTATTCATGGGGACTTGAAGGTACATTAGTACATCAACTATATAGTAGCGGCAATTTCTACAGTGTAACTGTACAAGGTTCAGAATATGTACTACAAAGATACGAACTAATTGTTGATGCTACTACTAATAGATCTTACACTGTAGGAACAGGAACTGTCGGTAGTCCAACTACAATCTCTAGAAGATTTGAATCTTGTCTAGATAATATGTATATACCTACCGGAGGTCAGAAATCTTATAGTGGTGGTGTAGGTGGTAGCACAACTATAACACTGCCTTATACTATACAAGGTGGTACTTCTAAGTTACGATTAGTAGAATTAGGAGATGGTAATGTTAGAACACCTGACAGTGTAAGTGGTACTACAGCAACTTTCCTTAAGTGTGATTTAACTAGTGTAAATGTAGCCCTTGGCTACCAGTATACTACAGAAATAGGTCTTCCTACCTACTACTTCCAAGTAGATCGTGGACAGTATGATGTAGACGCTGATCTCAGGATTCATAGATTAAACCTTGAACTAGGTGTATCAGGACCATTGGAGTTTCATATTGACTCACCACAACGTGCCTCATATGTACATGAAGAGTCTGGGATTATAAGTGATTTGACTTTATTGAATAAAGTACCATCAGCATTATATAAAAATATAAGTATACCTATTTATAAAAAGAATAGTAAATATGACTTAACTGTTAAAATACCAGATCCATTCACTGCTACAATAGTCTCCGGAAGTTGGGACGGTAGCTTACACTCTAGACGACATGTACGCAGGTAACCACATTAAAACATGCACCCCTCAATTAGCTCTTGAGGTAGGACTTAATCTTCGCGATGGAGATAGAAGAGAAATAGAAGACACTACAGGATTGTCAGCTGCGGCGGCAATCCTAGAGTCTTATATGGTCTCTGCCTTTTCAGTATATTTTACTAACCCACACGGCAAGGCTGTCGGAGTGGCAGGCGTAACACCAGAAAATCGTATTTGGATGTTATGTACTGATGGAGGTGATGAATTTCCACATACATTTATTAGGGAAGCAAAACGTTGGGTCGATAGCTTACCTAATCCCTACCTTTGGAACCACGCAGATATGCGCAACGAACAACACATCAAACTTCTGAAGCTTCTGAAATTCACATTTCTTAGGTATTATGTAATGAATGGTGTGCCTCTTATTCAATTTATAAAACCATGTGCGAACCCGTTAGTACGACTGCAATAGTCCTGGGTGCCGTCAGTGCAGCTGGTACAGGAGTCTCAGTTATTGCTCAGCATCAAGCTCAGCAGCAAGCTGTTAAAAGGCAGAATGCCATTGCACAACAGCAATATCAAAACAATCTAAGAATAATGGAGAGGCAGGATGCTATCAAGAAAGATCAGCACGCCGCCGAACTAGCAGCCCATGCTCAGGCTCAAACTGACTTAATGAAGCAACAGAATCTAAATCAGATTGAAGCCAATAGAGCGTCACAAGCAGTTAAAGGACAGTTAAAAGAGAAGCAAACAGAAGCAGCTTTCGAACTTCAAGCAGGTATAGCAGAGAAGATAGCCGCTCAAGGACAGGTACTATCAACAGGTGGTACTGGACAATCATTCTTGATGCATTCTTTAGCAGCTGAGAAAGCTTTAGGACAGCAAGCCGCAGCAATTAATCAATCGCTATTCGACGCTAATAGAGTATATGCTAATGAAATGATGGGTGTTAAACTAAAACAGTTTAGTTCCGACGCAGCTCTATTCACTAACTTACCAGCTCAACCACGTGCTCCAGGTGCATCATTCATACCATTTAAACCTATTAAAGCTAAAGGGCCGTCAGGCTTAGCATTAGCAGGAGGACTTATTAGTGCAGCTGCTTCAGGTGCGAACACAGCTTTCGCTGCTCAAGGTGCAATAGACGCTGGTAAAACCAGAGCTGCTACTGAAAAAATGGGAAAACAGCTGACTAAAATTGTTGGTGATTATTAACTATGGCAAAGTATAAGAAAGGTGGTTGGCAGGGTGTAAGCACTCATTTTAGTCCAATCCAAGGCCCAACTGATTACAAACGACAGCAGGCTACAGCTACTGATATAGCTAAAAAAGCTGAAGATCAGTTAAGAACACAAAAAACTGTGTACGCACAGAAAACTGAACAAGACCGTAGGACAGCTTATAGGGACGAGAAAACTACTGAGTATGAACTGAGAGCCCTTAAGGATTTCAGTTCTACTGTAGGTAAAATGTTTAATGAGACCGTTCTTAAACAAAAAATTAAGAGCGATCGTAAGGAAATACATAAAGCTCTTCAAAGTTGGCATGAAAAGGACCAGCAATTTGGTAGGGATAAATTAGAACTAGAAACATTATTAGAGAATAATGATTTAGTTGAGGCTAAAAGAGCTGAACTTGAAACTAAACTAGATGCTCTAGTAACAGGAAGAGAGAATGAAATTCTTTCGTTAAGTGGTAATGAGAAGTTTGCTTTCTATGCAAGGAAAGCTCATCTCAAGCTGCAGAACGTTGAGATTGATTATCATAATTCTTATACCGATAATGCTGATCAAACTATTATAGGCCATGATGGAGTAGAAAGAAGAGTTGGCGATATAACACATCCTGCAGATAGACAGATCTGGAAAAATGAGTTCATGTATCGTCAGATAGAAGGTACTCAAGATCCAGAAAGTGATAACTACATGGGTGGGTTGAAAGATAAATTCGTTACTCAACTCTACTCAGGACCATTATCAGCTGAATTAAACAGGCTACATAAGAAAGATATCAAGATCTATAATACTGAGCAAGCTCAGCAGCGTATAGATGGTAGGGATACAAGACTCAGGAATTCTATAGATGGACTCCCTGGTCATGAACAGGAATCAATATTAGAAAACTACGTTATTGCAACTGCTAGAGACTTACAGATACAAGGTAAGTTAAACCCTAAAGCAGCTGCTTTAGATAATTTAAAAACTGTTCTAACAGGTCACTTAAGTACCGCAGTAGATAAGAAAGACTTAGAGACGAAGGTAACAAATATTGAGAAACTAGTTAACATGAAACTAGACCTTCCAGGTGGAAGGATGTCTCTCCGAGAAGCGTTTCCAGACAGATTTGGAGAGGCTGTAATTAACAAAGCATGGGGTACAGCGTTAAAGAATAAAGAGTTAATGCAGCAGAACTTTCAGAAAAGAAGGGTTCTAGAAGCAACTGCAAAGAAGAGAGAGTGGATAAAAGGAAAAATAGACAGTGGAGAATTTTCTGGTCCTAATGATCCTCGGATTCAACAGGAATGGGTTAAGCATTGGGCGCATGAGCGTAGATACAATAATAAAATACTACCGTTCATTACTTCTCAAATGAACGATGTTGAGTTAGAGTACAGAACTGATGCACAGTGGCTTAATAAAGGCTTAGAAGTAGCTGATAGATATGGAACAAAACAGATTCCAATACAAGAAGTAGATGGAATACCTGAGACTGTGATTGATGAGTTAGAAACTATGGGGTATACATTCACTCAAGGTGGTACTTGGGGTCGAGAGAATCAAGCTCAGAAAGATATAACTAGTAAAAATATTAGAACTATAAACGACCAGTTAAAATTACTTGAGAAGAGGTTTGGTGGTTTAAATAGTCCACTGTCTGTTACAGTACGAGAACTTGCTTCTGATTTATACTTCCAAAAGCTAGGTGATTATATGCGTAGCGAAGAAGGTATGACTCATGATCGAGCAGCCGCCGCCGCCTTAGCTGATGTTAAAAAACTTATTGTAGATGGTACAGGAGTTAAGCCAGGAGAGAATGTAGACAATAATCCACTAATTTCTAACCATCATACTGATGGAGCATGGGCTCTAAATCCTACTGTAAATGGTTACCCAGGAAGTCTTCCTACTGATAATCAGAGGATGATGCAACACGTTATAAACCGAACGGGTATCCCAGCAGGTACAACAATCACTGAACCTAGTAAAACCTGGCTATGGCCAGATATCAACCTTGAAGATCCAAGTACATATAAGCATCTTTTAACAGGAGATGATAAGGTACCAAGCCCATTAATTACATGGTTAGCTGGTAAATATGGTATTAAACCAAGTCATTTTTTGAAGTTACAACGGGATGCTGCTATCAAGAAATGGCCTGACTTATTAGGAGTCTCTGGTATACAGGAGAACTTTGCATTAACTGGTAACGTTAATCAAAACTGGATGCCTGATAAACCAATGACAGGTGACTTCTTTATCAAAGAAGATGAAGATGATTTATTCGCATCTAATGATTATAAGAGATTACTTGGAGGAGATCAGTTAATAGCTTCTACTAGTATTATGCCTGGTTTATTCTATAAAGCTAATTCCCCTCAAACTACATGGGGTCCAACTCTGACTACTATAGCTAGTAACCAATCAGTACGTAGAAGACCTGGAGTAGAAAATCAAGCTTATATATCTAAACTACCTTTGTTTCCAACTGACTTACCAAGACTACTACAGATAGCTAGAACACATCGTATACCTGTTGATAGATCTAATATTTTCACACAAATACAAAATAACCCTGACCTTGAACTAGCTTTCTGGAACATTAAATCCCAGGAAGATATAGATGCTGCACAAAAAGCTTTTCCTACACAAGCCTTTGCTCAACTAGGACAGCTAGCAGATGTATGGGATATGGACGCACGTGATCTTAAGACACAGTATAGGACATTCATTGCATAACAAACTATGGCAACACTAGATCCTAGTTTATCACTAGACAATGAGTTCACCAGAGAACTCGAACAAAAACCAGATGTTGACCCAGGACTGTTAGAGCAATATCAAAATGCTCCACCACCAGCTTCTGGAGAGACGCAGCAACAACAAGCAGCACCTATAGATGCTACTGCTTTAATGCAGCAATATGGCATCACACCAGAATCAGTACAAGAAGGGTATGGTAATACTCAGAACTGGTTAGAAGATAATGTCTATATACCATTAGGTGCTAGACTACGAGGTAGATCTGAGGATGAAGAAAGAGCTTGGAGACTTCAACAGCAAGGAGAGGCACAAGCTAAAGGAAAACGTTTTGAAGAAGCTATTGAAGGGACTATACCTTCTGAAGTAGCTAGAATGATGCTAGGTGGCGGCCAAGATGCTGTCAAAAGTTTAGGGGAATTTGCTGATCTTACAGGAGATTCTATTAAAACTAAACTAGCTGAAACTCTAGGGCACACAGTTGATCCAACTCAAAACCCTTGGCATCCTGAATATCAAAAAGGTAACTGGATTAATATACCTTATGCAGTTAAAGAAAATAAAACTGGATGGGGTAAACTAGGTAGAGGTCTTATAGAATTTGGACTTCTCACACGTTGGACTGGTCAAGCAGGACGTGGCTTAGGAGCTGCTACAGGAGTAACTAGAACAGCTAACGCAGCTGTGGCTGGTAATAAATATATAAACTTTGTAGCTAAAGGTGTTAGAATATCCGCAGAAGGTGGCGCGGCTGATCTTATATCTAGTAGCTCAGAGATGGGTAATATAGCTAACTTATTAGAAGAACATACACCATGGCTTCTGCCACAGGTCACCGCTATGTTAGCTGTAAGACCAGAAGATAATCCATGGGAAGCTCGGATTAAAACAGTTGCAGCTGGTGCTGGTATGAACCACATAGCAGCCTTTGCAAGTGCTTTACTAAGAGGCTCATGGCGAGCAATAGATGGACTTCGGGCTGGAGAAGCCGTTGATGTAGCAAATGATGCGGGTAACAAAGTCTTCAAAGACACAATGCAGCTTGAGTTGGACCTCAATGAAAATAATGCTACTCAAGCCGCTGCTAATCGCTTCGCTGAAGGCAGGGGTATTGGTCGTGCGGATGCTAGAGACGAATACTTACGTCAGTACCTCTCACCGGAAGATTATCAACGATACACTAATCAGGCTACAAGTGATGCTGATAGAGCTATCTTGGATGATCTAGCTAATAAAGCTGGTGCAGAAGCTGGTGATGTATTCGACTTTGTAGAATATAGAAGTCAAGGTCAAGAGGCGGCTTCTTTAACTAGACAGCCTGATCCTCTTGTTAACCCTGAAGGATTTAGTAATTCTGAGAAAGCTACCTATCGTGGAGGCCCAACTAAGAATGTAGCTGGTGAAGCTTTCGCTGATGTTAAGAAAGGTGGAGATGGTAGAACATATACTCCTATAGCTAGTGAACATCAGATGAGATCTATCGCATTAGGTAATGCTCAATTTAGAACTATAGTAGAAGAAGTAACAACTGATATAGCTAACTCTATATTCCACAGCAAGGAGCTCTCAAAAGCTATTCCAAAAGGAATGAGTTATGAAGAGTTTGTACAGGCGTCCTATAAAATAGCTGAGCCATTGCTACGGCAAGTGGATCTATGGGCTAATGGTAAGCAAGTAGATTTAGAGAAAGTATTTAAAAAGATAATGAAGGAAGGTCCAGAAGGACGTAGCTTTGGTATGGTTGATGGAGAGGTAGTTCAGACTATTGGTCCTATACAGAAATCAGCCAACATTATAGCTCTCCGATCATTAGCTAATCTAGTCTCTGATTTATCTACAAGTGCACTTAGTATTGCTGATGATCTACCAATCCAACGTCAAGCTGAAATGATCTTTGACGCTATGAAGGTATTATTCATAGAAAATAAGAAGTTTGGTATGATGTGGGGTCTAGATGGTCAGGCTCAACAAATAGGATTCTTATTATCTCCTACTTTAAAGCAAGCTAAGAACGTAGATCTAACAAGAGTACAGAAACAAGCTGATGAATTCTTCTCAGCCTTAGATGAATTCCGTAAAGGAGAAGATTGGGAAGGTTTAAGAGATCTTTTAGAACTTAATAAACTATCCGATGGCCGAGTAAGGACACAAGCTCATATGCTTGAGTTCCTAAATGCTAAGATCTATGGCGGTAAGATGGATGGATTTAATATTAGAGGTCAAAGAAGGCTCCAACTACAGAGTACATTCTTTAATTCTATCCTTAGTGGACTAAGAACTGCTCCTAAAGCTATTATTGGTACGAATATGATTGGATATTCAAGGCCAATATTCGCTGCAGCAGGTAGTATCATGCGAGGAAACAGAAAAGAACTAGCTATTGCTATGTCTGCTCTAGACAGTATGAATAGATCTTTCGCTGAAAGCTGGAGGATGTGGAAATATAACTGGGATTTAGGTATAAATCAGAAAACTCAGGTCTATCAAGGCAAGTTTGACATAGGGCAAGACATGAAAGACTGGGGTGCTCTAAGGAAACACGTTATAAAATATGGAACTGAGAATGAAAAGATGGCCTACGGCTTTCTTGACACAACAGTTAAGTTTAACAATAGTCCTTGGGTTAAGTACAGTGCTAATGCTATGGGCGCAGGTGATGCTTATGCCCGTACAGTTATAGGACGGCAGTACATGGCTCAAAGAGCTGCTCAGGCTGCTCTAGAAGAAGGTATAGATCCTAAGAATATAAAAGAGTTTGTAAAGAGAAAGGAGGAGTTATTCCGTAAAGAAATCTTTACAAAAAATAAGGATGGAATGTGGATAGTAAGTGATAAAGCTGCGGCAATGGCAGGTAATGAAGCTGCTATGACCACTGCTTTAGAAGGTGCTATTAAAGGATTTGAACAGATAGCTGAATTACCTGGAGTGAGAGCATTCTTCCCATTCGTTAGAACAGGTTTTAACTATTTAGATGTTACTTTCCAGCATACTCCTTTAGGCTTACTTAGAGATAAATACAAAGAATTAGCTAAAGCTAAGCCGGATTTAGAACTACTACAGACTACTTATGGTATACGTCCAGAGGATATCTTTCAAGAAAGAGCTCTATTAGAAGGACGTATGGCAGCTGGTACTATGGCTACAATGGCTTTAACTACGCTGGCTCTTAGAGGTGGTATTACAGGTGATATACCATGGGACAAAAAAGATAGAGATCTCTGGAAACTGCATGGGATTCAACCTAACTCCTTTAAAGTCCCTCTTCCTACGGGTGGACATGCGTGGGTATCTTATAAAGGTATAGAAATATTTAACGTATTATTTGCCTTTGGAGCTAATTTAGTCTATGGTTCTCACTTACTAGGTGAGAAGGAAACAGACCATCAGGTTCAAAAACTGAAGTGGATGTTCACTAATGTACTTGTAGAACAATCCATGCTAGGTGGTCTTAGAGATCTTATGGAGCTAGCAAACGTAGATTCTAGTGATGATATGAGTATGAGAGCTGCTAGTAGAATAGCACGTTCATCGTTCCCATTTAAGAATCTCTCTAGTGATCTAGCTAATATTTATGATAATACTCAGAGAGAGAAAGAAACTTTCTGGGAGAATTTAATGGGTAGAGATTTACTATTTAGGCAGCAATTATACCCTAAATATGATGTCTTGAATAAAGATAGGTCTGGTGTTGAGTATCAGCCTAATCCAAGTAATCCTCTTCTAAGGCTATTTAATTCGATGAGTCCTGTAGCTATTGTACCTATTGATGATGATCCAGTTAGAGAAAATCTAATTGATATACGATTTAACTTACCTGAAGCTGTATCCAGCTTAGGTGGAGTTGAACTTGATTCAGCTCAAAGATCAGCACTACAGAGAGAACTATCTAAAGGCAATCTCCGTGCAAGATTAGAACAGTTAATGAATAGTAAAGCTTACAAAGAAACTCTTAAAAATTATAAGTCTGATAACAGGAAAACATCTGATGGATGGGATCTTAAAACAGCATGGTTCTATAGAGAGGTTCATAAAATCTTCCAAGAAGAAAAAGAGATTGCTAAGAAGAAACTACTATCCGATCCAGTAAACTCTAAGTTGTTCCAAGATATTGAGCTAAAAATTGCTCAGAAAAATGCTTTGAAATCTGGAGATCAAAGAGTGATTAAGAACGTTGACCAAGAACTTAAAAAACATGGCTATTAACCCCTATTAAATTATGGCAGTTACTTCAAATACATATACCGTAGGCGGTTCGGGTCAAGCTGGTCCTTACTCCTACTCTTTTCCTATACTCGCTGATGCTGATATTAAAGTCAGTGTTAACGGTATAGTCAAGTCTGTAACCACTCATTACACCTTAGATTCAAGTAATACTCGTATAACGTTTGTCAGTGGACAAGAACCGAGCACTGGTGATAAAGTTATTGTTTATCGCGATACCGATGAAGATCCTATTAACGCTACTTTTGTATCAGGTTCTACAATCAGGTCTAAGGAATTAAACGATAACTTTAGTCAGTTATTATACATTGTACAAGAAAATGATAACCAAGCATTAAGTACCCTTGGCGGGGTCATGCAAGGTAACCTAGGTTTAGGTTTAAAAAACAACCTTTATTTTGAAGGTGATACTGACGACGCATATGAGACTACTGTTACTGTTGTTGATCCTACAGCTGACCGTACTATTACCCTACCTAATGAAACCGGTACCGTAGTAACAACGGGAAGTTCAGGGGTAGTTACATCTACAATGATTACAGATGGAACTATCGTAAATGCAGATGTCAATGCAAGCGCAGCTATAGCACAGTCTAAATTAAACATTGCTAATGCTACAACATCTGCAGCAGGCTATCAGTCTGCAGCCGATAAGACAAAATTAGATGGTATAGAAAGTGGAGCAACAGCAGATCAAACTAACGCAGAAATCAGAGCAGCTGTTGAAGCTGCATCGGACTCGAATGTATTTACAGATGCGGATCATACTAAACTTAATGCTATCGAAGCTGGTGCTACAGCTGACCAAACTAATGCAGAGATTAGAGCTGCAGTAGAGGCAGCTACTGATTCAAACGTATTTACAGATGCTGATCATACAAAGCTAAATGCTATTGAAGCTTCAGCTACAGCAGATCAAACATCAACAGAAATAAAAGCTTTACTAGCTAGTGATAATTTAGATGCTTCACACCTTGCAGCAAATTCAGTTGGTACTTCAGAAATTGCTGATGCGGAGCTGGTTACTCTTGCAGGTATGCCTGGTGCTACCGCTAGTATTCTTGCCAGTGCTACCGCACTTACTTCCACTACTGCCGAGCTTAACTTGCTTGATGGTAAAAGCATTGTCACATCGGTTGGCGGAAGTTCTACTGATGTTCAGCTACCAACTGCAAAAGCCGTTAACGATCAAATCCTAGCTTTAACACAAGCTCAGGGTGGATTCTATCCTATTGCTGATGAACTTAAATTCCCCAACGCTAACCCTGATCCTGGTGATGATGCTGGTACTATTGTTTCCATTGCAGACGCTGGGGGCATTGTCGTTAATGGTTCGGGTGTTAGTACAACTGGTAGAACCCTTGGTGGATCTACTGTCACGATCAACGGTATCGACTCCTCCCTCCATAATACTACCATAGCAGCTGGTAAAGGTATGTTGGTACAGACAACTAGTACCTTAAATACCTATGATTACCATAGACTAGTAGTAGATGAAGCTGGAGTAGCAAGTGCTCAGACTCTTGTTAATGATTTTAATGATCGATATCAAGTAGCAGCTAGTGCTCCTTCACAACATCCAGATGGTTCTGCATTAGCAGACGGAGACTTATGGTTTGATACTTCAGCTAATGTGATGAAGGTGTATGATTTAGGTAATACTAGTTATGCAGCTGTTACATCCGTTGGAGATTATAAACTATTAACTATAGTAAATGATGGACAGACATCCGGTAGTCCTACATATAATGGGTCTATTGTTTCTTATGACTTACGAGATGGAAGTTCTGCAGCAAGTATTACATCCGTTGGACAGCTTTTAGTTAGTCTAAACGGTGTTCTACAGAAACCTAATTCTGGTTCTTGGAGTGCAAGTAACGAAGGTTTCCATTTAGAAGGTACTAATGGAATTAAGTTCTGTACAGCACCTCCTAGTGGATCTAGTGTATTTATAACTCTTATCGGTTCAGCTACCTCAGTTAATGTACCTGCTACTAATAGTGTAGTAGAAGCAGCAATACAGTCAAACGTAGTTAGTGAAGAGAAATTAAAGATCAGTAATACTGGTACTAATAATCAGTTCCTACAGAAACAGTCTGGTAACTCAGGTGGATTAACCTGGGCTGATGTACCGGCTGGAGTAGGTGGTGCTACTGGTGTTGACTTTAATGATTCAGTTAAAGCTCGGTTTGGTACTGGCAATGATTTAGAGATATTCCACAACGGTTCTAATTCATATATAGATGATACTGGAACAGGTGATCTATATATACGTGGAGATAATGATCTTTATATAGCTAATTCAGGTGGTACAGAAACCAAAGCAAGGTTTAATACTAATGGAGCAGTTTCACTCTATTATGATAACAGTAAGAAGTTTGAAACAGTAACTGGTGGTGTAACTGTAACGGGAGTTTGTACTGCAACCTCATTCGCAGGTGATGGTTCATCTTTAACAGGTGTAGATTCTTCGAAAGCTGATGGATGTATATGGGAGAACGATCAAACAATATCTAATAATTATACTATTGCTTCTGGTAAAGGAGCACACAGTGTTGGACCTATAACGGTCAATGCCACTGTAACTGTAAACGGAAACTGGGTGGTTAGCTAATGGCAATTACAATTAATGGAACTGCGAATACAGTCGCAGGATTAGCCGTTGGTGGACTACCAGACGGCGTAGTGGATGCAGATACACTTGCAGCAAATTCAGTTATACAAACTAAAATATTAGATGATGCTGTATCTGCCTCGAAAATTGCAGCCGATTCTGTTGGAGCTTCAGAAATTGCAGCCAATTCTGTTGGAACTTCAGAACTCAGTGTTGCTACAGGTAAGATACTTAAAGCTGCATTTGCAGAGACTAGTAGCTCAACAAATATAAGTGGTTCAAGCAGCAATCAATGGATCTCTGGTATGGAGCTGTCATTCACTCCAACATCTAGTAGTTCAAAAATCTGGGTAATAGCTCAACTAAATGTAAGATTGAGTGCTGTAAATACTAGTTATTATGGTAATGCTCAGTTTACTTTAGTTCATGATACGGCTGATGCTGAGTCACTGAACTTATTGACAGGAACAGGTTCTGGTTCGTCTCAAGCTTTCATTTGGTCAGGAATTTATAGTTATAAATTTGATGCTAATGATACTGATGCTAGAGATGTAAAACTGAAAGGTAGAAATCTAAGCTATACTGGTGGTAATAATAATGGCCATATTGTTGTAAATGAACAATCTGGTAGATCAAACTTACTTGTTTTGGAGGTAGATGAAAGCTAATGGCATCAATAGTAGATGAATTAAAGAGCGCATCGATCTCTCCTGATGAAAAGATTGATCGTGCTATAAAGAAAATCAATGCTTCTGCACAGTTCGCTATTGTAGATAATAGTGTTGATAAAATAACTTGGGCAGATGGCACTAGTCCTATATCTAAATCAGATATAGAAGCTAAGTATTCCGAAGTAGAAGCTGAATGGAATGCTGAAAAATACAAAGGTGTTAGAGCGGCTTCCTATCCTGACTTAGGGGATCAATTAGATGCTCTATATAAAGACATACTCGCTGGAAAGGTCGATTCATCGGGTGAATTTGCGAAAGCAATTAAAAAAGTAAAAGACGATAATCCTAAACCGTAATGGCAGAATTAAAAATCAAAGCGGACTCAGGCGGTGGAACCGTCTCCTTTAAGGGTCCGTCTTCAACAACAAGTAATGCTGCCGTTCAGCTCACTCTTCCAGTGGATGATGGGACAGCTAATCAAGTCTTAACTACAAACGGTAGTGGAGTTTTATCCTGGGCTGCAGCTGGTGGAGGTAAAATTGTACAAGTTAAATACGGTACTAAGGTAGATACTTTTAGTACAGCTGCAACTTCTTTTACAGATGTTACAGGATTATCAGCAACTATTACACCTACATCAACATCTAATTTTATAGCTATTTGGGCTTTTATAAATGGTAATACTACAGGATCTAAATCTTATGGCCGTATAGCTAGAGATAGCACGGGTATAGGTGTAGGAACTGCATCTGGTAGTACTGTTTCAGCTGGTTGGGATATGAACCATGGAGGTTCTAGCAATAGAGCACAAACAAGTGGTAATGTCTGGGTAGAACAAGCTCAATCAACTAGCTCAACTGTATACAAAGTACAGGTAAGACATGAAAATGGAGGAGCTGATGTGTATGTAAACAGAACTTCTTCTGGTACAGATGATGCTTCATGTGGTAGATACTCCAGTTCAATTATAGTAATGGAGTTCTCAACATGAGTTTAGATCACGAAGCAATTAGAAAGGCTTACGATAATGTTGTTACTATTGACGATGCAGCAGGAGCCTTTGATAAAGATGGTAATAAAGTTACCTTAGTACAATCAAACATAGACGCAGCTAGAGTAGAACTAGCTAAACTTGATTATCAAGCAAAAAGAGCAGCCGAGTACCCTTCTGTGGTCGATCAGTTGGATGACATCTACCATAATGGTATAGATGGATGGAAAGCTACCATAAAAGCTACTAAAGACAAGTATCCTAAATCATAATGGCAAAAGTAATAACAACTGAATTACAACACTCAGGTGCTTCTGGAGCCAATATAACTCTGGATAGTTCTAAGAATGTAACTTGTGAGAATAACCTAACTGTAGACGGTACTACTACACTTACGGGTGCAGTAGAACTGCCTGATGATACTGTTGATATAGCAGATTTATCAGCAACAGGTACAGCAAGCTCAAGTACGTTTCTCCGAGGAGATAATAGTTGGGCTGCAGCTGGTGGAGGAAAAGTAGTTAAACACGCTTTTCAAAGTTATGACACACAGGGTAATACAACTAGTTCAAGTTTCCAAGACACTGGTCTATCAATAAGTTATACACCTGTCGCTGCTAATAATTTAATTTATTGCATTGCGATGCAACAATGTTATATATGGAATAACGGTGGTGGAGATGGTAGGGCTCAGTACAACTTATTACAAGGCAGTACTCAAATTGCTCTTTCTCAATTCGAATGTAGTGGTACTAACTCACTTGAATCAGTTGGGAACGAGATACTAATGGGTAGATTTACAGCTGCAAATACAAGTGCAGTAACTGTTAAAACACAATACAGAAGAGTTGCAGCTGGAGGCCAAGCTGCTGCTTATGCACAACATGGTAGTAGAGCTTCCACTCTGACAATTATCGAGGTAGAACCATGATTATAGATACTAGAAGGGCTATTGATTCCTTAAGACCAGGAGCTGAATGTACCATCGTAGGTACAGGTTCAGACGAAGTAATTAAATGGCTTGATAGCAAACAAACTCAACCTACTACCTCTGAAATCAATGCTGAAATAGCTAGATTACAAGCACTAGAGGATTATCAAAAACCAAGACGTGATCAATATCCTGATATAGGAGATCAATTAGATGACCTCTATAAACAAGGTGCTTTCTCTGCAGACATGGCGGCAAAGCTAAAAAAAGTAAAAGACGACAATCCTAAACCATAATGGCATTAACAGACGTAAAACAAGCAGGTTTAGATGATGAAGCCGTTAATGAATCTAAACTGCAAATAAGTAATGCGGGTACTAATGGACAGTACCTGCAGAAACAATCAGGTAATACAGGTGGTCTTACATGGGCAGATGTTCCTGCTGGTGTAGGCGGTGCAACAGGTGTAGACTTTAACGATGATGTTAAAATTAGATCTGGTACTGGTAATGATCTTGAGATATATCATGATGGTTCTAACTCTTATGTAAAAAATGCAACTGGAGACATTATTTTTCAGCATGGTGCTGAGAATTTAATGCAGTTGAAAGATGATGGAGCTGTTCAGATTTACTATGATAACGCTCAGAAATTAGCAACTGAATCAACAGGTGTTGCTATTACAGGAGCATTATCCTTTGGAGACGGTACTGGAGCTGGAGGTACTAATAAGGTATCCTTTGGTGCCAGTGATGATCTAAATATCTACCATGATGGTACAGCTAATTCAAATGCTGGAGCCTCAATAATCAAAGACACTGGAGCTGGTGGATTATGGTTAGGTACAAGTGATTTCTATGTAAAGACTGCTGACTTATCTGAAACTATGATAAGAGCACTACCTAATGGTGCTGTAGAACTTTACCATGATAATACTAAAAAACTTGAAACAGTAACTGGTGGTGTAACTGTAACTGGTACGTGTACAGCAACAGCCTTTGCTGGTGATGGTTCAAACCTAACTGGTATATCTGCAGGAGCAGCTTTAACTGGATCAACTAATAATACAGTTGTCACGGTAACAGGTGCAAATGCTATGCAAGGTGAAGCAACACTTACTTATGATGGAAGTACTCTCCAGGCGTTATCTGCTACACCAAAAGTAAAAATAGAGGAAACTTCTACTGGTGGTAGTAAGCGTTTAGAGTTATTTGTAACTTCAGGTGGACAGCCAACAATAGCTGCAAATCAATCATCGCAATCAATAGCATTTCAGACCACAGGCAGTGAAAGGTTCCGTATTACAAATGACGGTGTAACCTTTAATGGAGATACAGCAGCTGCGAATGGTCTGGACGATTATGAAGAGGGCGATTGGACGCCAGGTTCACCAGCTTCAACTGCTACTTCAGTTACTGGTAAATATACAAAGATAGGAAGACACGTTTTCTTTGAAGGTTCTCTTACATTTGGTGCGGAGAGTGGTAATAATCGTGCTCAAATTACTGGATTACCTTTTAATGCTTCGGGTGCTTATGGTGGTGGCTATATCCGCTATACAAACGTAAACCCAGGTGAAAAATGGTTCTCCCTTGATATACCATCTGGTAATAATTATATAGAAATGAATGAAAGCTCCCCAGATTCTATTAAAAGAAATGATGTTTCTACTAAAAGAATAGATTTCTGTGGAATGTATATAGCCTAAACCTATTTTAATTGGAGATTAATCTTAATGGCAATTACAAAAACACAAGAAAATGATAAGATAGAAGTCGTTAACAGATGGAATATACAAGTAAGAAATGCAACCGTCATTAAAGAAGATGGTGTAGAACTTACACGTAAATTTCATCGAAAGGTCTTAACACCTGGAACACTTGATGCAAGTGATAACCTAGTTGATACAGATATTAGTAAAGAAGATGCTGATGTACAAGCAATTTGTAATGCAGCATGGACTACTCAAGTCAAAGCAGATTTTAAAGCACACTTGATTGCAAGTAAACGAAGTTAATGGAAATACCCTCTGTTAACCTACCCAAGGCTCTGGACATCCCTCAGATGTACCTGAGACAGCCTACAGCGGACGTTCCGGCCTACAAGCCTCTATTCGTACCACCGAGTGATTTGGAGCGCCCTGAAGAGACTGAGGAGGTTAAGGATGAGGAGACCACGACAGAACAACCTGAACCGCCTAAACTCAAAATACCAATAATAGATATTCAGCTACCTGTTCCTACTGTAGAAGTGGTGGCTGTAGCATCTTATGCGGCTGTTTCGGCTGTAGTAGTGACTACATTCGCTGAGCCTGTATCTAAAAACATCAAAAAAAAGATACAAAAATTCCTACAAGGCAAAGTTAATAAATGGAAGGAAAAACGGAAGAAAAAAAAGGACTCATCAAAAAACTCAAAGACGGAATAGAAGATCAAGAAGCTCAAATACAGATTCTTGGAACTTTTGTCCGTTTAGGAGTAGTTGTATGGTCCGGCTTTATCATCACTTTAAACTACGTAGAATTACCTATGATTAAGAAATCTGGGAATTCAGATATCACGTTCGTTGCTTCGGTGTTTACTGGTGCACTTGCCACTTTTGGCTTGACCACTGGTAACAAAGATGGTAAAGGAAAAACACCCGTAAACTGCCCTATGGTTAAAAAGAAAGAAGAATGAAAAAATGGTTACTAGCGCTGTTACTACTGTCACCAACCGCCGTGAAAGCGGAGCTGGTCACACCGCAGTTCACGCAAGGAAGCATGAACTCAACCACTACAACGACTCAGGAGATCACCGAGACAATCGAGATCACAACCTACGGGTCTGCATTAAACAAATGGTCAGGAGACAACATAACCCATACCTCCACTTCATCAGGTGGTATAGCGGATTCAGATTCAGTCTTCAACATGACAACGGCTGGTTCAGACTTCTCGCTAGAAATAGTAACAAGAGCTGCCAGCCAGGTACTGGAAGTAACAGAAATAGAACGAGAAATCGAAACTACTTCTACTACAGTATCGCTCTCAGTATTCTCACAATAGGAGTACCCGCTTATGCAGGAGAAGGAGAAACAAACAACACCTCGAACCCGGTTGCTGCGGCTACTGGAAATGTCACAAACCAAGCAGTCCAGTTCCAAAATAATGGAGCACCTTCGAGACAAGTCCTCGGACCGAACATCTCATGTAACGGCGCAACGATGACTTTTAGCCCATTTTATATGGGCAATCATGTGACACCATTCGATGATATGATGGATCAACAAAGCTACACTGTTAGCGAGAATTGGGGAGCACAGATTAACTTCATGGTTCCCTTAGATGGTTCATTAATTGAACGCTGTAAAGCTATTGGAGCTAGGCAGCAAGCAAAGATGGAACTTGACTATGAATTAGTTAGGTCTCTAAAATGTGCAGAATTACAGCAAAAAGGTTTTATGATACGTCCTGGTACACGTGTATATCATATGTGTTCCGATATCATACCTATAGCTGCATTCAAAAAAGAAGTTGCTAAAGCACTGGCAGCTAAAAATCCACCGCCACCTAAAAAGTGGTATGAAAAACTAAACCCTTTTAAAAAATGATCGTACTAATCAAGCCAATCCTATTCGCTTTTCTAAAGTCTGACTCAGTTAAGAAACTCGTAGTTGATCTACTTGAGGCTTATGTTGCACGTACAGACAACAAGCTTGATGACCAAGCACTAAAAATTGTAAAAGAAAAACTATTTAGCTAATGGCAACTGTAAGGAAGCTTCCGAGAAGGGCTTCTGAAGAAACTTTCAATGAGCTTCATAAGCTTCTTACGGAAGAATATTTAAACAAAATACAATCAGGAGAAGCTACAACTGCAGACCTAAAGGCAGCTGGTGACTGGCTTTTCAAGAATGATGTTACTGGTATTGCTGTGGATAATTCTGCGCTAGGTAAACTAGCAGATATTATGCCAGAGATAGACTTTAACGCAGTACAAAAAGCGGTGAAATTCAATGGCTCCAAAGCGTAAAACCCCAGCTATTAAATCCAGATTAGTCAAACAATTAAAAGCAAAAGGTAAGTCAACTGAAGCAGCATTTGCCATAGCTCAAAGTGTTTTAAAGAAATCTGGTAACGTTACTTCTAGTGGACAGGCAACTGCCAAAGGAGCGAAACGTGGAGCTATGACTCCTGCAGCTCGTGCTAAAAGTAGAGCTGTAAAGAAAAGTGGTGGTAAACCATCTGATTATACTTATAATAGAAAGACTAACACTACTAGGAAAAGATAATGGCTCCAAAGCGTAAACCCTACTCCCAACTTAAGAAAAGTGCGAAGAATTACCGCGACAATGACTCCGCTAGAGAACATAAAAATTCCAAGCAAAGGGCGAGGAACAAACTCGCGATTAACAAAAAATCCCGCGCCGAGCACAACAGAGCCCGTCGTGATGCGGGAATCTATGGCAAGGGAGGGCCAGACATGTCCCGTACTAAATCCGGAGGATTTGTAAAAGAAGATCCTTCTAAAAACCGAGCAAGAAACAGATCAAGGAAATGACCCCTGTTAAACAGATTAAACCTATTTGGTATTATGTCTTCTGGGGTGCAGCTACATTATGTGTCGTTGCTGGTCAGCTTTGGATAGCTGATAGTTATCGACACCTAGCTGCAGTCTTAGAAGCTAATTTAACATGAAAAAAATAGAATCCAAACTCCATGATGATTTTAGATACTTCCTAACAGCAGTGTGGACGCATTTAGCGTTACCTCCTCCTACAAGAGCACAACTTTGTATAGCTGAATATCTACAAAATGGACCTAAAAGATTACAAATCCAAGCATTCCGTGGCGTTGGTAAATCTTGGATTACTGCTGCATTCGTTCTTTGGACGTTATATAATGATCCAGATAAGAAAGTTATGGTCGTTTCTGCCTCTAAGGATAGAGCAGATGCGTTCTCGATCTTCTGCCAAAGACTTATCCTTGAAGTACCGTGGATGAGCCACCTAAAACCTAAGAGCGATGATCAAAGATGGTCTAGAATCTCCTTTGATGTAGGTCCAGCTAAGGCTGCACAGGCTCCTAGCGTTAAAAGTGTGGGAATTACTGGTCAGTTAACCGGATCTCGTGCAGATTTAATGGTTTTAGATGACGTAGAGGTACCAAATAACTCTATGACGGAGATGCAACGTGAAAAACTTCTTCAATTGGTTACTGAATGTGAGTCTATCCTTACTCCTAAGCCTGGTTCTCGCATTATGTTCCTTGGAACTCCTCAAACAACCTTTACTATCTATAACAAACTCAGAGAACGGAGCTATAAACCTTTTGTATGGCCAGCTAGGTACCCTAGAAAAGTGGCTATGTATGATGGTTTACTCGCACCCCAGTTAGTTTATGATCTAGATACACACGATGATCTTAGTTGGAAACCTACAGATACACGATTTAGAGAGGATGACTTACTAGAAAGAGAATCTAGTATGGGGAGATCTAACTTTATGCTCCAGTTTATGCTAGATACTAGCTTATCTGACGCAGAAAAGTTCCCTTTAAAGTTTGCAGACCTTATTGTTACCCCTATAAACAAAGAAAATGCACCCGAAAACATTATATGGTGTTCAGACCCTAAAAACATTATTAAGGATCTACCCGCTGTGGGTCTTCCTGCTGATTATTTCTATAGCCCAATGCAGTTCCAGGGAGAATGGAGGAAATATTCAGAGACAATCTGCTCCGTTGACCCCTCCGGTAGGGGTACCGATGAGACAGTTGCCTGTTATCTCTCCCAACTCAACGGATTCATCTATCTTCACGAAATAAAAGCATCACGAGAAGGTTATACAGATGAGACACTCCTTAATATCCTTAAAGGCTGCCGTAAATACGGTGCTACAACCCTTCTTATTGAGAGTAACTTTGGTGACGGTATCGTTGCAGAGCTCTTTAAGAAGCATTGTCAATCAACACAAACAAGATTAAATATAGAGGAGACTAGAGCTAATGTCAGGAAAGAAGATAGGATTATTGACGCTCTTGAGCCTGTCCTTAATCAGCACAGGTTGGTTGTTGACCCCAAGGTTATTACCTGGGATTACAACTCGAACGTCGATGTGGCTCCTGAGCATAGATTGCAGTACATGCTCTTTTATCAAATGTCACGTATGTGCCGCGAAAAAGGCGCTGTTAAACATGATGATAGAATCGATGCCCTTGCCCAAGGGGTTAAATACTACACCGATGCCTTTGCCCTCAATGCCAACAGAGAAATTGCCCAGCGAAAACTTGATGAATGGAATGACACTCTCGAACAATGGATCGACGATCCCAAAGGTTCTGCCAACCATATAGTCTTCGGAATGGACATAAATCAAAGACGTGAAGCTAGAGGACGAAAGTCTGGAAAGACAGTCCCTACCTGGATTTGATCTATTCCCTCATTAAAACACGAGAAGTGGTGCTCTCGTGTGTGGAAACAGCGGTCAAAATGGGAGAGACTAACATCTCTCCCTCTTTACATCATGTTTGTGAACGCAGTGAACCATGATCTTTAAGAGACTACTAATCATTACTCTACTACTAAGGATAGTAGGACCAGTAATATTCGGTATATACATATACATACAGCATAACCATGAAAGTAAACAAGAAGGGGGACGTATCAGCCTCGTTAAGAGAGAAGATAGTCTCAGGACAAATTGGTGAGTATATACCAGAGAAACAAAGTTATAAATCATATAAAGATTTAGTCGTTGAATATCAAAATAAGTTATTCAAGTTTCTACAAGATAATGAACCTTTACCTCCTAAGTGGAATGAAATATGGTTTGAACAAAACGGTTATCTTGTTAAACCTGATAGTCCAAGAGGTAGTTTATTAGAATTAGATCTTTTTAGAGTAGACTCCCAAACAAAACGTAAATTCCAAGGTTATAAACAAACTCCAACTGCTGAGCTTATTGAAGGTTGGGGTAGTAATGCAAAGTTAAAATCCCCTTTTAATTTAGAGAAACTAGAAGCTCACCATGTTAGAGGACTCATGCAAGAGTCCACTTTTCTTCAGGGACTTGGTATTGATAAAGCTACAGAATTAACAAACCGGATGTGGAAATCTGGTAGGACAAAACTTGGTAATACTAAGGGAAATAGAATTGATCTACAGGAATTCCAACATTTAAACCCTTATTCTGCTGAAGAATTAGCAGTACTTAGAGAAGCTGATCCGGATGCAGTAGGTATTGTTTTTAATAAAGAAAAAGGTAAATGGGAAAAACAAGGCTGGACAAAGAAAAATAATAAATGGAGTAATCCACTTTATAAAGGTACAGGAGCTCATAATCTCTTAGCTGAACACGGTATTAGTGATATTATAGGGGCACCAATGTTTAGCCCTGAAACTACGAAAGGGATGAGAGGGAAAAGCCTAGATGAACTGTTTGAAGATTGGTCAGGTTGGTATGATTATACAGATAGAACCATTGAACAGGTTTTAGTTGAAGCTAAGACTAATCCTAGAAACTTTCGTGGTAATGTACCGTCTAAAGGTAAAGCAAGGACTTTTAAAGAGTTACTGCAAGTAGAAAGACAGTATACTCCTAATCAGGTCATGAATATAGTAGACGAAGCTTTCCCTGAGCTGAGTCCAGAAGCTAGGTTATTAGTAGAAGCTGATGTGTTCGGACCAGATCCTGCTAGACAGCCTAAGATACGGAATTTACTTGCTAAACCTACTGCTACTCTTGAAAAAAGTAGAATTGAACAGCAACGAGTTAACGATGCTTTAAGAGAAGCTATATTTAAAAAGGATTCGAAAAGAATAAAAGTAGATCCTGATACTAGAAACTTATGGAAAGTAGGTGGAGTAAATTGGGGAGAAGCAGGAGATCTTACAGAGATCTCTAGAGAGTTACTTGGTACTGACGCACCTAGATCAGTAGGTGCTGCAGGTTGGGGACAGCTAGCTCCTTCAACAGGAGAAGGCGTAGACTTAACAACAATTAGAAATAGAAGTTTAGATGCTTTATCAAGTGCTACTCCTAGAGTAACTAGGGGTCTTAGACAAGGCCAAGGTTTAGTTACCATGGGTCTTGGTTATGAACTTAGAGATCCTACTATGATGGGTGTAGGTGCCTTTCAAACTGGTATTCAAACCCGTCCTGTACAGAAACAGATAGCAAAACAGACCATAAGAGCTGTGAATACTAAAGTTGGTCAGGCTATCGCTAGAAGAACTGCTGCACAACTTGGTAAAACAGGTACTAAGGCTATTCCTGTTGTAGGAGACCTTGCTATAGGCCTTCCAGAGCTGTGGAACTATACTTCACGGGGTAAGTTTAAGCAAGCTGGTGTATCGGCTGTCAGCACGGTTATAGGCATGGTTCCGCTTAAAGGTGATTTAATCTCTGCTACTCTTGATGGTTGGAACATGTATGAGGATATTAAGGAAATTAGACGACAATTAGGTGAACAAGAAGGAGATGAAACTGCTGAAACTACAGAAGAAGGCTCAGAAATGTCTTTCTAGAGAAAAAGCACTGAAAATACTGAAGAAAGAAGGGAAACTTCACCTGAAATTTTAACATAATTTTCTGTTGGGGTTTCCCCCGCCGGACGCGGTGGTTTCCCCCCATGCCCCTTGCAAATACTGGGCTGTGGCACTTTTTTTGATGATAGTGTATGAAAATTTTTTATTTTCTTAGGTGATACATAGCGCTCGCACTTCGTGCTCGCTCGATAACACTGTGCGCACCGTACATTCGACGAGCGAGCGAAGCGAGCGGAGACAATCGTGTTGTTAATGTATATTAATCTTCACCAATCTGTTGCGCTAAGTAATAACAACTAATACATACAGTTAGTATCAATTAGATCTACTAATAACAGCACTAAATGTTATGATGGTGGATTGCGCTACTAAGTATAAATATTACAGCATGTTAAGAGTTTGGCTGAATGTATCACCGTGAACATCATTTGTCCTGGAAATCCTGTATATTAATAATATGAAAGGAACACAAGTACAACCGTACTACTGTTACAGAGTGTTAAGGTTTTGCCAAAACACTTGCTTTTCTCCTCAGATCTGCTATACTAGTAGTGTGGGAGGAAAAAGTAAACTTTTGTTACTTCCATTCTTTATTCTTTGATTCGCTAATTATGCAAATTATGTTTCACACTCAACTTGATCTTGATTTAGATCAAATCAAAAATTGTAAGGTAGTTGATGTTAACTACACTGACGATTTCGAACTTGATCTTATTCTTGAGATTGATCCAAAGATTAACGAAGAGTTAGACTTTGCCGAGTTTACTGAATACTTTGGTATTCCATATAATCTCGTTAATTGTATAGAAGCACACGACTTCTGTGCCGTTTAGTTATTAAGTAAGGCTTACAATCTGGTTCAAGTCCAGATATAACTCTAGCCCTAAATCATGGGCTTAATTCACACTAAAGGAAAACTTATGTGGTATCTAGTTCAACATGATCCAAATGAAATTGTAGCTCTTGGTTCTTATGATGACTATGAAAAAGCTAAGTTTGTTATGATTAACAAGCAAAGATTTAACAGTCATTGTAAGTATGAGTTAATTCATTCATCAGAGTTATTATTTCCTAAGTATGGTATTCAACCATCAATGATCTAACTCTTTCCTTTATACTTTCCACCATCATTTTCGGTGGTAGTATAAATGAAGGACTTAAATCCTT
>VTLG01005874.1_pt1 | contig 33929 bp, 49 predicted proteins | sample 4694571 | NCBI WGS metagenome assembly VTLG01 (sample SAMN12604809, study PRJNA352737) | marine metagenome | biome: ENVO:00000447; feature: ENVO:00000209|ENVO:00000569|ENVO:01000036; material: ENVO:00002151; isolation source: viral sequences binned using virsorter ...
ATGAAGTTAAAAAATGATGAGATTTCTGTTGCCCAGTGGCGTGAAGAAATGGATAGGAAAATTAACCGGGATGCTGTCACTGATGACCAATGGAAACAAGGATTAGACCTTCAATGGGAGAAGCATAAACAAGACATAAAAGCTCAAGCGGATGCCCATGGAATAAAGCTGGAGAATCTTGACTTGGCTAAAGAAAAGTTCCATGCAGAAATTGAACAGCAAATGTGGGAGAGGGACTATAAAATGAACGTAGTTCCAAGAACCCTAATTGGTGAGGAAGCAATATCATGGGCAAGAGCAAATAAAATAAAATTTGATACAAGTAAGGGAAATTTAATAGTTCGTTTAGACAAACATGGTAACCTTAAAGGGACTTTAGAAGAATCAATTACATACCATAAATTAGAAAAGCTCAACAAAGAACAGAGGGGGTATGTAAAAGACCTTAGTAAAGATTGGAATACTTCAGTAGAAGTTAAACAGGCTAATAAAATGGCAATTCTATTACAGTCTCTTGAAGGGTTGGGGGCAGAGCAAAGTGGTGTAAAAGAATTTGCAATGATCTATAAGTTTATGAAGTCGCTTGACCCTACATCTACAGTACTTGCTTCAGAATTTAAAAATGCCGCAACCGCAGGTCTTGCTTGGCATACCTCACTTAAACAGTGGGCGCAGAAAGGTTTGCAGGGTATTCAATTACAACCAAAAATTAAAGCAGAGATAATTGCTGGTGTAAAAGAACTTGCAAGGAAACACTGGGTAGCAATGGATGGCCAGGGATTAGGCGATATAAGGACAAGACATTTAGCGAATGCAAAGTTATTGGGACTCGATGAGAATGATGCAAGTCCTCTATTTAAAACTGCACTTGATGATATATTTAAAACAGGGGAATCACCTGGAACCAAAGAAGAAGTTGACCCAGAGATAAGGAAAGAAAAGAGTAAAAATATTGATTTAATAAATCCATCAGGACCTTCTTTATAGAGATATAAATGGCAGAAGAACAAAAAGATGAACTAGCAAGAGTTTCAAAAAATTATTTAGCGGCATTGAACAGTGATGAGTACACTGAACAGGATGCAACTAACTATTTAAAAGATATGGGATATGATTCTCCTGACAGGTCATTTACCCAGGAGCTAAAGGAAAAGAAACACGACAAAGGGTTCTGGGAAGAAATATCCGACTCAATAGGGGGAGCAGCAAAGAAATTCAATGAGATTACTGATTCCACCATTGATGCTGCAACTTGGGGGACAACCATTTACTTGAATGCTGGTGTAAAGGCATTCAAGGAGGGAATCCCGTTTGACAGGGCATTGGAACAGGTAAGGTCTGCCCGTAAAAAAGTCAGGGAGGAACATCCTATTGCTACAGGTATTGGAGAAGCAGTTGGATTTATCGGGTCAGGAATGGGTTCAGTAGGAGTCATAACGGGAGCAAAGAATATCCCAAGAGCTGCACAAGCGACACTTCCAGGGGCATCCATGCTTAAAACTGCACCCGGACAAACCATGAAAAATCTCCCGAAGGAAGTTGTTACAGGTTCAGGTGTAGGAGCAGCAGAATCAGGATTCACTGCACTGGCAAAAGGTGAGGATGTAGGAAGTGCAACCGCTTTTGGTTTAATGTTTGGAGCAGGTGGCGGTGCAATACCAGCACTCTTTACTGGGACAAAGAATATATTAAAATCTTTTAAGGGGAATGCATACGAAACTACAACTGGTTCTCAGAGTGGTTGGGAGAAGGTTGGGAAATGGTTTACTAGGGATGGAGATGTAAAGCCAGAAGTTGCTGCTAAAATTAAAAGGGCAGAAGAACTGGACATGGGTGATGATATGATGGCGGTTGACCTGTTGAATGAACAGCAATTAAATTCCGCAGGAACATTACTTAGACAGGGTGATCCAGAAGGTAAAGTAGTTGGTCCGGCTCTTACTAAACTTAAAGACAGATTGACTACGATAAAAGAGAAGTCAGGGGATTATCTTGCTGAAGCAATGGGACATCCTAAAAGGGAATCCATGTTGAAGCTTAGTGCTGAACTACAGGAATCTGCAAGGAAGAAATCTGAACCTTTATATAATGAGTCATTTTATAATTACAAGAAAAAATTTATTATCGATGAGAGGACAGGCAAACCAGTAATTGACCCCGAAACTGGCGCACCTAAATTTGAGTATATAAAGGATGATGCTGGCAAGTTGGTTTTCGATAAGAGCAGGGGTGGATTAAAAACTATTTCTGATCCTGAACTGGATGAACTTTTTATGAACTCTGAGTTCAGGGATGCTTATGAAAAGGTTATAGAAATTGCAAGAAAGAAAACTAAGGGTGGAGAAAACCCATTGGTTCATGCGATGGACTTGCCTTCCCTTGAAGCTTTAGAAGCAAATATGAAACTTTCTCCCCAATTCAGAGAACCGATGGGGGAATATTCTATTTATGCACTTGATAAAGTAAAAAAGTTTTTAGACAGAAAATATAAAGGGGCGCATCTTCCTGGCGCAGACCCAGTACTTGGGGAACTGGCAGGAAAGATAAGAGACTACAAGCATCAGATGCTCGACATAATGTCTAAAAAAGATAAATCATATGAAAAGGCAAGAAATATCTTTAGGGGTGACCAGGAACTGGATGAGGCAAAACTATTAGGTGAAGACCTTTTCAAGAGAGGATTGAATGGACCTGATGCAAAATACCTAATGGAACAGGCAGTTAAAAATCCAGAGGAACTTGCCCAGTATAAACTTGGGGCATTCAATTCCTTGGTTGACATGATAGAAAGATCAGGTAAGGATGTTAAAAATCCAAAAGGTGTTGTGGAGTTTTTCCAAGACCCACAAAATCTAGATAAGCTTGATCTAATATTAACCAATCCTAATCTTACGAAAGCACAAAATGATGCTTTAAAGTGGAGATTTATTGACCGCATGGAAATTATGGGGGATAGAATTTATGTTGCCCATCATCTTGTAGGTGGTTCACAAACTGCAACAAGATTAGCTTCCGATGCAAACCTTGTCCAGCAAGGAGTCAGGGCGGTACAGAATATCAGGAGAGGTGATGTCCCTGGAATAGTGTCACAGGGTATGGATGTAATAAATCCTGGTATGGTATCCCGACAGGCAGATGCTCAAGGTGGACACGTTTTTAGGGAAGGTGCAGGTAAAATAGATGAAGGACTAAAACGAGGACTTCTTACACAAGGGGAGATGAGAAAAAGGGTGGATGACCCAATGGGTCTGTTAGGTATTGCAACAGGTGGAACTGCTACGGGATCATCCCACGCTCAATAAGCCCGTCTTTTTAATTCTGACATCGGGCGCAGATTCTCCGCAGGGATATAGTGATTGATAACACCATATCCGAAATCTTTAGTGGGGGCCTGAGACAGTTTCAATCCCCACTCCCATCCAACCAGTTTAGTATCCCCATCATTATAATCTGCAAGGACATATATATCAGACACAGGCTTGCCCACTTCCAGTAAAAGATTGTAGGGTAGTTTTGCTGTCTTGACATCTACTGAAAATTGAAGTCCTAATACAAAGTCTATACCATTGTCTCCGGCTGGCTTAACTGAGTCATCAATTTCAAGGTTAAATTCCCTTCCAAATGCAACCTCTCCACAGACACCGATGAGGTTATAATCCTCAGACAGTATCCGTTGTGAGGCATGACCAATATGGGTGTAGCTTCTCTGTTCTGCAATCCTGTGTAAATTATTGTCCATTGTGAATTCCTTTCACGATAAATGTTCCGTCATGGAGTTCAAGTTCATTTGGGCATTCCTTTATGGTCACCCTGATTGAACCTTCCTTTATTGTCTGAGGTTCACGGGAAATTTGAACGTGCCTGAACTGTCGGTCATTCTTAAATAATATTCCTTCCAGGCAGTCAATCGCCACTTTTGTGAGATTATCTATGTCTCCAAGAGGGCCGGAGCGTTTTGGATAATGAACTGCTATTGCTAATGCAAGTGTCCTTTCATCTCTGTTTATATCTTTAATCCATCCTTTTATTTGTTTTGAATACACAAGCATCAATTGTTCTATAGTCTTTTTATAATCTCTAGCCTGTTTAGTTTTGATTATCCTATTCCGTGCAACCTGCCAGTAATTATTGACAGATGGTGGGTATGGTAGTTCAAGTGTTATCATTTCGGGAACGGGTTAACATTTTTCGGTGTAGGGAACTTTACCCTTTTACCTAATCTAACCATTTCATTCTGGACATACTCAACTACAAGATGTCCCATTGCATCTGTCCTACCATGTATGCTTTCACCTTGTCTAATGAGGCTATTAATGAAGTCGTTTTCTTCCTTAGTATATGGTCGCATTTTCATGTTGTTTCCTTTGTTAAACCCCCGACACCTTCCTGCGCTTGAAGCCGCTGAATATGTCCGAAAGCGTGGGTATCCCAACAGTTATCGGTTAGCAACGGATCGAACCTACAAATTATTTTGGAGGATAGGACCACCGCCACTTTGGTCGGGGGGTTATTCATTATGAGAAAGTATCGTTGGCTTTTGAGGTAGTGTCTTCTTCCTCACCAACATAAACGAAATCAGATTCTTCAACTACTGGTAACCCATCAGGGTCAAACTTTGCCTTGTAGGTTAAACCAGAGTCTCGACCTTCCTTGAGTCCTGCTGCAATCTCCACATTCTCTGATTCAAGCGGTAGCCATTTAAGCAGTTGCCTTACGGCTGTCTTCTTAGCCATTTGCTCGAAGTCATCAACCCAAGGGCCACGACCGCCTGATGAGGATTTTGCCTTGATTCTGTTTATTTCAAGTATGGACATAAATTCAAACTGGGTGTCCTCTGTGCCTTTCATTTTTGCAATTGCATATGCACCAATTACATTGCCTAAATCGTCACTTGTCTTAGTACTTAAACTGGGCTTGTGTTTTATGTAGGGTGATGTTCCTTCTTCATATTCAAAGAAATCTCCATCACGGACAATCCTGCCCCAGATTGAAGCAAGCCGACCAGACTGTAAAGCTAATTGTATTAACCCCTTATAGCCAGTAATGAGTTGACACCTTTTCCCATAGGGTATCATGTATGCCAAACCCTGAACGGAGTTTGGTACTAATCCTAACTGACACGCTTCCATTGCAGAAGTCAGGATTGACTCCTTTGTGCAATTCAATATCTTAGGATTCTTTGATATTTCTGTCATTATCACCCGACTAATTTTCTCAGGTGAAATGTGATCGGGGAGTGCCATTTGCATTTGAGGCCCCATCTTATTTAAGGTATCCCGACATACCTGTAATGTCATTTCTGCCATCTTTCTCTCCTTAGAATTGTGTGAAACCCCAGTTGGGGATATCGATTTCAACTATTGAGTCAGAGTAACCTAAAGGTACTGACTCAGGTTCATTCAACCAATCCTTATATTTGCGTAAGTCTTGGTCCGCTATCATCCACCCTTCATCCAGGGTTGCTGACCCCAGTGAATATGTTGCAACATTATAAGGTGGGTGATTCTCGACTGCGAGGAAGATAAAGTCTTCAATCTCATCCTCACCATAACAGGTTCGAGCCGCCTTTAAATACCACGCAGCCTGAACATGGTAACGGTACTTATGTACTGATCTGGCAAAACTTTCTGGAGAAGCATCCAGCGTGGACTTGAGATCAATTAAGTATCTCCTGTCATCTGCTTCCTTCTTCCGTTCAGTTATCCAATCTGGTCGAGCCTTGCAAGGTATGTCCTGGTAATCCCAGAATAAGGATACTTCAGGTTTTCCATCCTCAAAAAATTTTGCAGATTTTGGATAAGCAATAAGGGCATCCACCATATTTTTGATGGTATCATATTGTTCCACCGTAAGAATGGTTCTACCATTTTTTGCTTGCTCTTCTTCCCACACTTTCTTGGCTTCCTTCTCTTCCTTTTTTAAGCCAAACTTTTTCTTGAGGACATATTCCTTTTCAAATATTTTAGGTTCTAAGGCTGCCGCATGGAAACCACCACCTTGTATCAATGCAGGGGTAGGCGCACCCCGTGGTAATTTTGCATGAGCCATAGACCGATGTACCCGATCCAAGTATGACTTACTTATTGCACTATGAGCATGGTAATCTTTGTTACTCATGTCATCTATTATTTCAATTGGCATTTCTCTCCTATGTTTTTATTACATTAGAAATATTGTATTCAGGTTCTGCTAATTCTTCTAAGCTAGAATAACCTAAACCAACTGTGGTTTCCCAATCCCAATCCCTTGATCCTACTGTAGGAATACTGGGAAGTGGCTGTGTAGTAAGTTTCTTAATTTTACCACCCTTTGCCAAAAAAAGTTTCACGGCTTCATCAATTTCATTTCTCAAAATATCTTCCTTCTGAGATTTGTCATTTTTCATCGTGAATTTTTTAAACCCGTGCCTCTCATAGTTTGCTGAAGTTATTTTTTTACGAGGTGGGCGGTAATTTTTTGAACACTTATTGGTACAAAATACACGGTTTGATGGAATCGGGAGAAAAGATTTTTTACAGTTCTTGCATTTAATTTCAATTACTGTTGCACGTTTTTTTTCCCTCAACTTTTGTATATGGTTAGATTCCCATTCCCGTCTGTTTTTATTACGACAGACTTCAGAACACATAACTATATTAATTCCTTTGGGTTGGAATTCTTCACCGCATACTCTGCAATTTATTTTAGAACGGAATATCATCTTTCTGGGCATCTTGACTCCTTTGTTCAGTTGTTTCAAATTTACTACGAGCATTAGAAAGGCTGTCCAGTGCTGAAGAAGAATGAGGTGCAGGTTCTTCTGAAGATTTACTGTCTAAAAACTCGATTTTGAAAACCTTTATCTCAGTTTTGTACCGCATTGCTCCATCCTTTTCCCAGGAACGTGTTTCAATTGCTCCCTCAACATAAACTTGAGAGCCTTTATTCAGGTAGTTAACTGCTAAGTCTGCCAGCCGACCCCATGCTTTACAGGTATGCCATTCTGTTCGCTCCTGCTTTTCACCATTTTTGTCTTTCCAAGTATCATTGGTTGCCATTGTCCATTCTGCAACTTTTGTCTCACCGACAATTGTTTCTTCAGGATGAGTCCCTAGTCTACCAATTAACTGTACTTTAACTTTATTCAGATTTGCCATCTTTCTCTCCTTTGGAGTTTTTGGGTTCAGTTACGTTCATCGTCTTGAAGAAATGATGACCATAACCATTGGTCTTGAAATGCTTGTTTAAAATATCTGCATATTTTTTCCGAACAATATCTCCGGCACGAGCATCTTCAAGTCTTTTTTTCAGAGCTTTGAGTCTCTGATGTTCACGTTCAAAAATTGTTTCCATTTACTATCCTATTAAAACCTAAACCGAAATGAGTAGTTCATACCAAACCTAAACTTTCCTTTCATTGTAGGGTGGTTTAAACGTCAAATTCGGCTAATTTCTTACCATACATCTGCTTGATCTTAAAATCCTGTTTCCATGAGTCTGAATATTTTTCATTCCACAGCTCCGTTAAATCCTCTACACTTTCTACAGCATCAAAATCTAATTTTGCTATTTTCCTGGCCGTGGAAAGTCCACTTGGTACTGGGTCATTGTATCTTTTATCCATATCGCTCCCTTCAAATAGGTTTGAGTTGTACAGTGATTGAAATGCTTCACCACTGAGTTTTGTAAATCCTGAATTAAGGTATGTATCAAAATGTTTTTTGCAATACAGTGTTGCAGGTCGCAGGAACTTAGAAAACTTTGGATCACGCTTCCACTCCTCTGACTTTATTTTATTTACTTGGAGAAAATCATCGACTGAATATCCTTCAGCTATTCTTGCATTGATTAATTTTTTATAAGCATCTGTCGAGGACTTTAATTTTTTACCTGTCAATTCATTCAAATTTTCAATAATTTTTTCATAAATTTTTTCATCATTATTGTTATTTGAATTGTTATTTGTATTATTGTTATTTGTTTGTGTACCGTTGGGTGTACCGTCCGATGTTCGATTGGATGTACTACCGTCTTTAAGGGGGAGTTGGTGTTTGTTGTAATTTACTACGAATACAACGATTCTTGGATGTCCCGTCCGTTGTACCGTTTTGCGTATCGAGATGCGGTTGTCTTTTTCACACCATTTTAGGAATCGCCTGATCTTGCCTCGACTCCATTTCCACTTTGCTGCGAGATGACTTTCTGTATGACAGAATTCGCCACGCTTTAATTTGATTATTTCCTGCCCATCCTTTATCTCCCCTGTATCCCAATTTGCCATCCTGAACATATCATGGAATGCTTGCCATTTGGTAAATGGTTCTAAATAATACAGGGGGTCAGTTACTACTTTCCGTTGTACTATGTAATAGTTCTTCATCCGTTCTCTCCAATGATCGGATAGTGGTTAGTAAGGTTTCTCCAGTTCTAAAAGTTGTTTCCGTGAAAATACTCTGGACTTGGATGATAATACAATCGAGGGTAATCTGCCCAATCGACTCAAGTATCTCACCCTGTCAATATTCATATCCAGTAATTTTGCAACATCCTCAGTTCCGATGAGATCAGTTTGATAATCTCCATCCACTACTACTGTTTCATCAGATGATTCTCTCAGAATTTCCCTCTGGGAATCAGCATACGATGGTGGATCGGGCGGTGATAGTGGTTTTAATTCCATGATTTTATCTCCTGTTAAAATTAATCTTTGTTACATTATATATAATATCAAAACCTAAACCATTTGTAAAATATTATTTTAAAAAAACCTAAATAAATTTAATCCTAAATTAAAACCTAAACTTACCCAGGCTTCCCAGGTTCAGGACAGCATAGTCCCCTAAATATTATAAGGGAATTTAATCGGACTTACTTCGGACAGTCCGATCTACTCCGACTTTTTTTCAATACAAGAATTACCGTTACCCAGTAACGATGAGTAACGGTATCACTCTTATATCAGGTCGATGCCCATCCATAGAAGTAGTATTCATCTTCACCTACTTCTACGCAGAAGGCATCATCCCACTTATCATTGTCCTCTATGGTCGAGTCAATGAACTCGTTAAGACTTTTGTCTTTTGGAACAGTAAGTAGTTTATAACCACTTTTTTCTGCAATCGTTCCAGTATAACCACCATGACCGTGGTCGTAATATGCTTCTTCTTTTGCGTTATCAAATGCCTGTTGGACATCTTTGCCCTTAGACATAACGCCAAATGTTGTTGCACCCATTTTATTCTCCTGAGTTAGGGTTATTGGTTACGGAGTATAAACTCCTACAAGCCCACCATTCAGATGGACTTGACGTTGCTTATACATTCCTTTCATTTATGATATTGCAAGCTTCGTGAAAACCACCCATTCCTGAAAAACAATCGAAAAATTTTAAGGTTTCCCGATCATCATCCAAGGCTTCCAAGATTCGACTCAGGACATGGACAACACAATCGACTTGGACTGAATTTCCTGCCATGCGGTAACGCTGAGTTGCACTTATTCCTAAATCTTCACAGAGTTTATGGGCTTTGTCGGCATTCTTGCCAAATTGTAAACGCCAACACTCAAGGGGGGTTAATCGTCTGACAGCTAATCCATCGGTGATGGTTGTATCAACTGTCGGTGATGTCTGAACTGTACCAACCAGATTATCCTCTCGTGGAACAATCTCTTTTCCTCTTCGGGGGGAATGGTCTTTACCTGTAGATTTTTTAATATTTCGCCTGATTTGTTTGGCCTCCTCAGTACGAACTTCTCGTAAACCTACATATGGTTGTCTGTTACCACCTAAACTCATATCACGGAGAGTAGGGGATAATCCTTCAGGAGAGTACACCCGATTATTGGAATGTACAGGCTTGTTCATAAGAACTAACTGCCGTCTATTTTTCAATAATGTATTCGATCCCTTATGGTAGCAGGAGTCTATTGCATAACTGCAATTTTCCCCAAGAATTTTTCTTTCTCCATTAGAATTTTTTTCGTGTTCTCCTCTGACAGGAAATATCGGGAATCTGGGTTTTCTTCCAATACATCTTGTAGCAAAGATGAAGACTCGTTCTCGATTTTGTGCAGAGAAATGTTTGGCATTGAAAGTCCCATATTCGATATGATCATAGCCGATTTCGGTAAGTGAAAGGAGCATCTTCGCAAACGATAATTCCCCTTCTTCGTTTTTGTGAGAGAGGATGCCTTTGACGTTTTCAAGCAGAATATATTCAGGCTTTTTATCTCTGAGTATTCGGATAATTTGATAGAAAATATTTCCTCGAGGGTCTTCAAAACCCAGTCTTCTTCCAGAAATACTCCAGCTTTGACAGGGGAATCCAAAGAATCCAAAATTAAAATCTGCCATTTCTGCTGTATTGATTTTGCTGACATCATCGTAGTGTTTATCATAGTTACCTTTGTTATAAGCGTTATAAAATTTACTAGCGTTTTTATCGATTTCGCAATGAGCGACACATTCTAATTTCATACTTCCTCCTTTTTATAAATTCGATGATATTCTCCTTCGACCCACTCACTCCAACCTTCAAGCCAATCAGATTTAACATATGGAATCCATTCAGCAGAATGATCACGGTTAATTTCTTTCAAAATTTCATCGGTAGACCACTTCCTTGGTTCACTCCATTCATCTAAGTTAGTGTCATTTCTACTTTGAACTAAAATCATACATCCTCCTCATCTTCTGCATTAATAATATCTGAATAAGCTTTAAGAAAAGACTCTCGATTACCACCCCATTTATCAACGAGGAGCATCTCTACATCACTTCTGACATCTTCCGCTTCTTCAACTATGTACTGTGCAACTTTTTCAATTGCGATCTGGAATTCTATATCTTTTTGAGTTCTCATATTCATCCTTTGATTAAGGTTAACTTATTGATGATGCACCACGCTTCATCCACAAACCCCCTGCGACACTCAAGGGGCTTGTAAAAAAGCCTAATCCTCATCCCTCAATGAACCACCATGCCAAACAGGGATAGTTTCTAAATCAGGAATGTTAGTCACGATAGCACCTGCATCGTTCCCTTCATCATCCTTCATTGGACTGAGGATATAACCGTTATCGAGATAAAGATTTACTGCTGAATGATACCAACCAAAATCATTGGTTTCACCTTTTGACATATAGTCTACTTTAATTATTTTACGACCGACTAATTCTTTCTCGATCTTTTTCGACCACCAGTTTTTAGAATATTTTTTACTCATGCAACCTCCTGTTTTTTATTTATCTTTTTAATACTTACTGAATCATGGTGTTCTTTTACTGATTCCAAGTATTCTTCTGGCGATACAATACGACCATCCATTGTATCGCAATCACCACAATAGTTTTCACAGTCAGGATCAGCAAACCAATTTGCTCCACCCTGACCAGTTCCATTTGGTTTAACTACGACATTCAAATGCCATTGATCTGAACCACATTCCGCACAGACATAAGTTTCGTCTATGTAAGCGATTTCTACATTTATTGTTGGGGTATTATCTGGATTACTCATGCTCCCCCTTCAGTTTCAAAAAGTTTTTCATACTTATCATGAATTCTTGAATAGGTATCATCTTCATAAGCATCAATTTCATCCTGCATATATTCTAATTCTGATTGTTCGTAGTTTAGAATTTCAAATGGAATCTCAAATTGAGCGAACCAATTACTTACTTTATTGAAATCCTTTTTTGGAAACCAATATGTAACGTGCAAAACTTCCCCATTTGGCAAATTAAAATATGCTTTTCTGGCTTGGTCTTTTTCCTCACTTTCAGGAGCATCCCAAACCTTTTGCCATATTCCCAAACCTTTTGCCATATTTTATATGCCTTTTCCTTTTCTTTAACAATTGGGCATTTAGGATTGTGTTTCCATTGACTGCAACTGTCTTCATGAACATCAACTTTGTACCACATATCCATTATAGTTTTAACGTCCAATTTTGTGTTTTTCTGATGGATTCTAATTTTCATATTGTCCTTTTTAGTTTTAGGTTAACGATTTCCTGACCAATTATCATCTGGATCGGCATACATCCTAGCCTGATCTAAATCTTTTTGGTGCAGTCTTTCTGATTTTTCAGGTTCATATACTACGAACCCACTTGCTCTTAAATGCCGTTTTGCTTCGGCTATTTTCTCTGGTGTAGATTCCACAGGAAATGCTCCTTCCAGAATCATCATGGCTTCAAAGTTAGTCATATTAAATCCTAAATAAATTGTGATGGGAAAACCTAAAAATTTAAATCCTAAACTATTTAAAACCTAAACTTTAAGGTATGGTAAAAACCAAACTAGCTACAAGCTAGCAGGTCGTAAAAATCTCAGCGTATTTTTTCAGGTTCTCAAAAACTCAAATCCTGAAAATTGAGATTTAAAAAAGTTTAAATTTTTCTAAGAGCGTTTAAATTAATGTTTATTGAAAAAACCACAAAAAGCAGCATCGCGCTTGTGTTCATTAATAGCAATAAAAGCAATTTGTTATTCATATTTATTTATTGGTTAAAGATTAATGTATTACTTAATTAGACGTACAATTATGTTTAAATTAAAAAATAAATTTACTTAGCTATTAGCACTCAAAAAGAATGCTAATAGTAAATAAACTTAATAACTCGATTCGATTAATAAAACAATTATCAAAAAAATTGCAATCATTACGAACGGTGCAAATAATACTATTAAATCAAGTGTCATATTATCCTTTCAATTAAAGTTTATAAATCAATTACAAATCCTGTGGTATCTTTTTTTGCTTTGCCTTTGGCAGTTAAACCCACGATAAAACCACGGTCGGCAGGTATATTAAATACTTCCCTATCAGTAAAACGCAGGTCGGTTAAATCTCCATTAATAACCGTATAACCTTTATATTTTGATGGGATTTTTTTACGGAAGACAAAGGCAACCTGTCCACCATCATCCAGTATTTCAAAGGCATTACCCTCGTTTTCCTCAGACCGTGAAAATGTAAAATGGACATTATCCCTATAACGACCGTTCAAAAAATTGTAATATCTTTTGACTGATTTAGTATAATTATAAAACTGTATTTTTGGATGTTCTTTTGATGCAACAATGGACATCCCAAGATCGGACGTTCCATCATCACGGACGGCAGGTTTTACTTTATGAATACCACAGAACGCAGTAAATTTATTTAAATCTTGATGGAATAATCTAAAAAACTCTGTTTTGTCTTCGTGGTATAGCCTTGTTTTTCTAATTCTTGCCTGTTGTATTTTTGGATAGACCGCTCCTAATCCTGCATCGTAAAGACATCCACCACGACAACCTGCGGAAGACCACGGACAGACAGTTTTAAAAAACAAATCGTTGTCCTGTGTTCTGTCTGTATAAGCTTCGACATCTGGGGCAAGGTATAAAATAGAAGTATAGTATTGTTTTTGCTTGTTACCTTTGCTTGTTTTTGCATCGGCATTAAATCCAAACAAATTTAAATTGACTGATTTAGGTTTTACTTTAACTGACATATTAACCTTTTTATTAGAGTTTAACTTAAATGTATAAATAACCATTACTTATACATTACATACAATATTAAAACTAATTAAAGCAAAATACAAACCTTTTTATTAAATAAAATAAAATAAATTAATAACCAATAAACGTAGATTTGAAACAAACCACAGAAAAAACGGATGCTCAGATCGCTCTGTACGGCTGTGTTCTGTGGCCCTGGATAGTAGACTATACCTTGTAGATTGTATACGATATGGGAAGATATGAGAAGGTTAACTGAAAAACTATATAAAAAATCAAGATTTGGATACTGTTACCGCTCGCAAAATAATCACTACGCACGTGCGAGAAAAAGAAAGCTTTCCAATATATCAAACAAGAATCCAATATATTAAACAGTGAAAGTATTGATAAATTTATATGTACCATTTGTTACATTATCGTACATATAGAATCGGCTAATATCACATCAACGTATCCGGATGTAGTGATCTAGAGTTTGATTGAATATATAATTAATCAAAATTTACCCCCCCTTTGCGACCTGGCACTGGCTCAGAGTCAGCACCCCCACCACGCACAAACCATTAATATTAAAAATTTTTTATTTTTTTTTATTTTGAATTAGTATATGCTTAATCAATGAAAGCTGAATTAAATGAGGAGTTTGGGATACTTAGTTGCTCTGGAGAGTTAGACAAATTAGTTTGTGAGCGCATCATAGATTTAGGTCGTGGCAGATGGAAGTCTTCTCTAGTGGGTGATGATAAAGGATCAGATGTTTTGAACTCTGAGCTGCGTGTGAGCGAAGTTTTCTGGACTAGGGAGAAGTGGTTAATGGAGATGGTATGGTCTTATATGGAGGCATTTAATGATATTTCAGGGTTAAGGTATGACATTGATGAGGGGGAGACACTTCAGATCGGGAAGTATGGAGAGGGTGGACATTACGATTTTCATGTAGACAGTTTTACCAGCCACAAATGGGCAATTGACGGTAAGGTCAGGAAGATTAGCATGACTGTACAGTTAAATGATGACTATGAGGGTGGAGAGTTTGAGATAGTGAGGTGCAGGGAGGGCAAATTGGAAACGACCACGTTGGGTAAGGGTAGGGGGAGTATAATATTGTTTCCCTCGTGTTTGGAACATAGGGTAAAACCTGTTACCAGGGGTGTGCGTTATTCACTGGTATCATGGTTTTTAGGCCCTCCATTGAGGTAGGATATGAAAGTAATTGACAATTTTTTGGAGAAGGAAGTTTTTTCAGAATTACAGGAAAAAGTAATGGCATACAATGTTTGCTGGTATTTTGTGCCGTTTACTGATGAGAATAAAGAGACTAAGGACCAGTTTTACTTTGGGCATAACATCTATTTGAATCACCAGTGGGTTTCCAATTTATCGAATAGTATTAAGCCGCTTGTCGCAAAAATTAATCCTATGGCTATTCACATGGTAAGGGCAAACCTGATGACAAAATCGGAGAAGCACATAGAGAGTGATTATCATACAGATTTAGATAGGAATTCACCTACAACAGAGAGGAAGAACGATTGGACTACAGCATTGTATTATATCAATGATTGTAACGGGTATACCAAGTTAAGGGACGGCAGTGTTATTGAGCATAAGGCAAACAGGCTTCTTACGTTCCCGTCTGACATGGAGCATCTTGGTGCAACGTGTACTGATGAAAAGCGCAGGGTTTTGATAAATCTTAACTACATAACCTGATATGACAAAGATAAAGAGAGAGAAAGTACCAGCAGTTGATGAGCATGATTTTTGGACTGTTGTATTTGAGAAGATTGAGTTAGGGGCCACAGAGAGGAGTATTGCACGGGAGTATAATTTCAGTCCGTCTACATTGAGGGCAAGGTTGAATACGCCAGAGCTTCATGCAAAGTATGTCCAGGCACATGAGGGAAGGGCAATATTACACGCTCATAAGATTGAGGATATGCTCGATAAGGTGGAAGCAGGAGAAATGGACTTTAATGTGGCTAGGGTTTCGATTGATGCAAGGAAGTGGCTTGCAACGAAGTATTACCCCAGGATGTTTGGAGAGAGGCAGCAGTTGGAGGTTAAGACACTTGATGTTACAAAGGCTTATGTGGAGCAGTTGAAGATGCTTATGCAGAATCCCAATAAGCGCATCAAGAAGGTTTCAGCAATCGAGATAGAGGATAAAGGTGGAGAGAACGGGGATAAAGGACAAGAGGACAAAGAAGTGTGAACTGTGTGGTAAAAAATACCATCCTGCTATTTTCCAGTTTAATGTCCAGAAATACTGTTCCAAGAAGTGCAAGTGGGCAAAACGAAGCATGATTGAGAAGGAAGGAAGTATTTTCAAGGGTGGATACAGCAGGGAGACACACATACGGCTGTGGGTTGATGCAATGGGTATTGCCGACACTTCTGCGGAGTGCCATTATTGTGGTAAGGAGTTGTATCCAGACAATTTTGTAATAGAGCATAAAGTTCCAAGGAAGGAGTTGAACAGCAGGAAAGAGATGAGAGACATAAGCAACCTTGTTGTTTCGTGTCATACCTGTAACCAGAAGAAAGGTTCAATGTCATATGAGGAGTTCAAATGTTTGAAGAGTTAATAAAGCAGTTTTTTGAGAAGTATGGTGATGATCCAGTAGGATTTGTAAGGGATGTTCTTCATGTTGAGCCTGATCCGTGGCAAGCACAGGTATTGGATTGGATCGGGACAGGTGAACGCAGGTGCAGCATACGGTCCGGTCATGGAGTAGGAAAATCAGCGTGTGCTTCATGGGCAATGATATGGCATCTGTTGACAAAGTATCCTCAGAAGACTGTAGTAACTGCGCCTACTGTTTCACAGTTGCATGATGCTCTTGGGACAGAAGTAAAGCGTTGGATTAATGAGCTGCCGGAGGCATTGCAGGGACAGTTGGAAGTGTTGTCTGAACAGATACGTTTGAAGGGTGCGCCAGCAGAGAGCTTCATCAGCTTCAGAGTTTCAAGAGTAGAAACCCCGGAGGCGTTGGCTGGGATACACTCGGACCACGTTTTACTTTGCGTAGACGAAGCATCAGGCGTTCCAGAGGCCATTTACGAGGCAAGTGGAGGATCAATGTCAGGGGCTTCAGCTACAACTTTGCTTTTGGGCAACCCAGTGAGAAGTTCAGGCTTCTTTCATGCAACACACACCCGTCTTTCCAAGTACTGGAAGACGATGCAGGTGTCTTGTCTTGATTCTGAGAGGGTGACAGAGGATTACATCCGTGACATGAAGGTGCGTTACGGGGAAGATACCAATCCCTGGAGAATCCGTGTACTGGGTGAGTTTCCATTTGAGGATGAGGACACGATTGTGCCACGGAACTTGGTTGAGGATGCAATAGGCAGGGATGTGAAGGTAGTGGAAGGGCCTGTAGTGATTGGAGTTGACATTGCACGGAGAGGATCAGACAGCAGTGCAATCTGTGTACGCCAGAACAACCATATACTGGCAGGGGGTATAATGACAAAGAAGGGATTTGACTTGATGCAGGTAGTTGGATGGATCAGGGATGAGATGGATCAGGGATGAGATAAAGAACGTAGAACAGTCTGGATTAGAGGTATCGGAGGTGCTTATAGACTCGATTGGCCTGGGGGCCGGAGTAGTGGACAGGCTTTTGGAGGAAGGAATTGATGTAAGGGGCATAAATGTTGGTGAATCACCGTCTATTGAGGGTGAATATTGGAATTTAAGGGCAGAATTATGGTGGAAATGCAGGGAATGGTTTGCAAAAAGGGATGTTCAGATACCCCGTGATGAGAGATTGGTGGAAGAATTGTCTTCAGTGAGGCGTTTGTGGCCTAGTAATGGTAAGTTGCAAGTCGAACCGAAGGATCAGACCCGTCAGAGGCTTGGAAGGAACGCATCTCCTGATGCTGCTGATGCATTAGTCTTGACTTTTGCAAGTTATGCCTCGATGACCACTGGAAGAGCGGCTTGGAATAAGCCTATGGAGAGAAGAATGCCTGGGATAGTATAATACGCAGGTTCGTTTCCCTGTTTTTATGCCATACTGTCCCAATTTGTATTTTTGGGGGTAAATTTGGTGGTAAAAGTGGTGGTAAATCGTTACTTTTTTGTTACATTGTAACGGTAATTTCTATAATTAAGCGAAAACACTTGACTTTTTGATTAACTATATATATTTTCTATCATAGATGATTGTATATATACTAAATCAAAGGAATAATGGCTCAATCTGACTCCGAATTACGTCAACAGGCCGCAGAACTTGAAGAAGAGCAAGTTAGGCTGTCTGGTGATGAGACAATGGATGAAATAGAGCTTGAAGGTGTAGTTGCTTCACTTATTGAGTCTGCAACTGACTATATTGACCTTCAGGAAGCACCCGACAGGGTAAAAGCAAATGAATATTACCAGGGATTACCGTTTGGAAACGAAGAGGAAGGTCGCTCCCAGGTAGTATCAATGGACGTAAGGGATACTATTTCCCTTATGCTTCCCCAGATAATGAGGACATTTTTCGGCTCAGAGAAATGCGTTGAGTTTGTACCACGGCAACCCGAAGATGTTCTTGCAAGTGAACAGGCAACAGATTACGTTAACCAAGTTGTATTAGGTCAGGACAATCCTGCGTTCTCAATCTGCTATAACGCAATCAAAGACTCACTCGTAAAAAGGATTGGGGTTATTCGTGTAGATTGGGAGCGCAGAGAAGAAGTAGAGTACGAAGAATTTTCTGGTCTTGATGATCAGGGATTGGATGCGATACTTAGTGGAGCCGATGTGGAAAGTTCATCGGTGGAAAGTTACCCCGACCCCTCATTCCAGCCACCTCCTCCACAGCCACAACAGTTCTCTCCTGACGGGCAGCCTATTGAACAGCCGGAAATTGAGGCTCCTATGCTGCATGATGTGGTTGTCCGTCAAACCAGAGTTGATGGTTCTGTTGTACTTGATGCACTTCCCCCTGAAGAATTTTTAATTGATAGAAGAGCAAGATCAGTAGAAGACAGTGCAATAGTCGCTCATAGACGTTACCTATCAGTGTCTGAGCTAGTCCAGATGGGCTATAATTATGAAGAGATGCTTGATCTAGCAGGAGATGACGATGAATTTGGAACAAACACCGAATACCTTGCAAGACACCCGATTGCAAACTTTGCCGACTCAGAACAGGTCGATGATGCCAACCGAAAAGTCCTCTACATTGAATCCTATGCAAAGATTGACTATGACGGGGATGGAATTGCTGAATTGCGTAGGTTTTGTACTGCTGGCAATCATCATAAGTTGTTACACCATTCTCCTGTTAATGAGTTGCCTTTTATCGTATTTAATGGCTACCCGGAACCACATATCTGGAAAGGACAGTCTGTAGCAGATTTACTCATGGATGTGCAGAAGATAAAGTCTGCGGTCTTGAGGAATATGCTTGACTCCCTTGCAAAAAGTATCCACCCCGATACAGAGGTAGTTGAGGGACAGGTTAATAAGGATGATGTTACATCAAACAAAGTAGGCAAGATCATCCGCACTCGTGCGCCTGGCATGGTGAGGGAATTACAGAAGGATTTTTCCGGCAGGGAAGCATTTCCGATGCTGGATTATCTGGATCAGATCAAGGAAGATCGCACGGGTATGTCGAAAGCAAGCATGGGTTTGAATCCCGATGCACTGCAATCGAGTACAAAGGCGGCTGTATCTGCAACAGTAGCAGCTTCACAGGCTCAAATAGAGTTGCTGTGTCGCATCTATGCCGAAAACGGTATGAAGCCACTGTTCAAGAAGATACTACGTCTTTTGCATACCCACCAGGACAAGGTGCGGATGGTCAGACTCCGCAATGAATGGATACCGATTGATCCAAAAGCATGGGATGCAGGAATGGATGTTTCGGTTAATGTGGCCCTTGGACTTGGCACAACAGAAGAGAGGATGGCAATGCTTTCTGGTGTTGCAGCCAAACAGGAAAATGCACTGGAGAAATTAGGGCCGGAGAATCCATTGGTAAGTTACAAGCAGTATCATGCAACCCTTACCAAGATAACTGAACTTTCAGGGTTTAAGGATACCCAGACTTTCTGGACTGACCCTGCAACATATGAGCCACCACCTCCAGAACCGCCAGAACCTACACCAGATGAGATTTTTGCACAGGCACAGGCAGACAAGGTTCGTGCAGATATGGAAAATGACAAGGCAAGACTTGATCTGGACAGGGAGAAGATGATCCGTCAGGATGACCTTGACAGGGATAAGATGGAAACTGATCTTGAGGTTAAGGTTAAGGAGATGGAGAACAAGTACAAGACCACTGTTGATCAGACTGAAATGAGAGGTATGATTGAGAAGGATCGTGAGAAGATAAGGATGGATGCACAGATGCAGCAGATGCAGATGCAACAGGCGATGCAACCACCACCACCACAGGGAGTACCGCAGGGACAGCCACCAGAGGGTGGAATACCTCCTATGTCTCCTGATGAAATGAGTCCAGAGAATATGGGCGGTGGAATGCCACCAATTCCGTCATAATGCCTAAAAAGAAGAAAAAAGGCTCTCTTGAGAGAGCAACGGTTGAGGAGAGAGTTTTAAAAGCTAGTGCGGCTAAGTCCGTACTTGAAAATCCAATAATCCAGGAAGCATTTGAAAACCTGGAAGAACATTATAACGAAAAGTGGGTAAATTCTGAAATAGAGGACTCAGTTACAAGGGAGAGGGTATTTTTATCTCTCCGGGCATTGAGTGACCTTCAATCAGAGTTGGAATCCATGATTAACAGTGGAGATGAAAGTCTCATAGCAAGAAACGGTTAAACCAGTTGGTTCTCAGGTAACTGAGGAAAACTATACTGAAAGGAAAATATGGCAGAAGAAATACAGGGCAATAACCCCCCTCCAGGGGAGACTGACCTTGATCAAGCAGCAAAAGGATGGGAAAAAGAACTGACCCTCGAAAGTGGAGAGGAATTACCAACGGACGAAGACAACCAGTTGACCCAGGAGGAACCTGATGAGGAAGAACTTGAAACAGGTTCTGAGGAAGATGAAGCCGAAGAGTATGACACGGATGAGGAAGAGGAACCCGAAGAAGAAATATACGAGGTAAAATCTGATGGTAAGACACATCAGGTTACACTTCAGGAACTGAAGGATTCCTTCTCAAAAGGACAGAATTATACTCGTAAGTCCCAGGCACTTGCAGAAGACCGCAGTGCAATGGAGGAAAAAGAGGCAGAGATTAGTCAACTTAGGGAGCAAGCTCTCGAAGCACTAGAATTTGCCAGGCGGCAACAACCTCAAATGCCGGAACGCACTGAGGAGTATTGGACAAATCTCAAAGAGACTGACCCCGTTCAATTTTTAATTGAGCGTGATTCGGTTCGGGATGCCCAAATGCAAAACCAGATGGTTACTCAGCAAATGCAAGAGTTGAATAGCCAGAAGGAGGCAGAAAGGACAAAAAATCTCGAAAAGTACATTGAAGGTCAAAGGGAAGAGCTTTTAAAGCTGGTCCCTGAATGGAAGGACAGTAAGTTAGCAAATACCGAAAAGAAACTGATAATGGAATATGGCAAGTCAATAGGTTTTTCACAAGATGAACTAGACCAAGCCTATGACAGCCGTGCCGTTGCAACAATGAGAAAAGCGGCACTCTGGGATCAGTTACAGCAGAAGAAAGGTAAATTGAAACCTGTCCAGAGACAATCAATGAGAGCAGGGTCTAAATCTGGTGATCCAGGAAAAATCAAGGCAGGAAAGGCAACTGAAAGACTACGGAAAACTGGTCGGGTCGAAGATGCGGCTAGTGTTTTTTACAATATAATTCGTTCATAGAAAGGTAATTTTATGGCAGCAGCAACTGGAACCTTCCAAACGTATCAAAGTATTGGTACTAGGGAAGATTTAGCCAATGTGATCTACAATATATCTCCATCGGACACTCCGTTCATGTCGATGTGTGGTCGATCAAAGGCTAAGAATACTCTGCATGAATGGCAGACTGATTCCCTCGATGCAGTGGGAGCAAATGCACAGGTCGAAGGAAATGAATATACTTTTGCGGCTCAGACCCCAACAGTAAGACATGGTAACTATACTCAAATCTCAACTAAAACTGTTATCGTTGCTGGAACACAGCAAGCGGTTGACAATGCAGGTCGTGATTCAGAAATGGCATACCAGCTTGCAAAGGAGTCAAAGGCCCTCAAGAGAGACATGGAATCTGCGCTTACAGGCAAAGTAGCCAAAGCTGCAGGTAATGCAACAACCGCAAGAACACTTGGCGGTTTTGAAACATGGATCAAGACTAACTCCTCAAGAGGCAGTGGGTCACCAGCAGGAGCCGATCCGGCATCCTATGGAGCAGCACCAACCGATGCACAGACTAAACGTGCTATTACTGAAGCACTTTTAAAGACTGTGATTCAGTCCTGCTACACAAATGGTGGAGAACCATCCGTTCTTATGGTGGGTCCTGTGAATAAGGGAAAAGTCTCTGCATTTGCAGGTCGTACATCCGCAAGGCAGATGATAGCCGAAAAAAAGATTCAGGCAGCAGCAGATTTGTATGCTTCTGACTTTGGAGATTTGAAGGTTATCCCAAATAGGTTCTGCCGGGAGCAAACAGGATACGTTATTGATCCTGAGTTTTGGAAAGTAGCTTACCTGCGTGATTTTAAACAAGAGGAAGTGGCAAAAACTGGCGATGCAATTAAACGTGCATTGCTTGTGGAATACACTTTGGTGGCAGCTAACGATGCTTCATCGGGAGTTGTTGCAGATTTGACCATAACCTAATGTCAAGTAGGAAAAGACTAATCGACTGGTCTGCGAACAGTACACAGTATTTTTCGTATGACCAGCACGATAAATCATTCACAATCGAAACAAGGGAAGATGTTGAGCCGCTGATTCAAGTTGCTCACGAAATGTCTTCCCTTCAACCAAGTAAGGAATTTAGGCATTCTGCAATAATTCCGAAATTTGTGTTGGACCAGAGTTTAAGGGAGAGATGGGGACCGAAAGATTGGAAAAACTGGGCAAACGACCACGCAAACAAACCGTTCAGAACCTGGCCGGGGAAACTTTAAGGGTTGCAGTAACAGTACCATCGTTTTGTGGGTCATGGCCTTTTGAGTTTGGAACTTGCCTCTCGAACATGGTTCAGCATTTCCAGGCAAGTGAATACGAAGGAGAGCATAGAATACAGGTATTTGCTCACGGTGGCAGGGTAATACCAGAAGTTCGCCACAGGTTGATAGGATCAGCAATAGATTGGGAAGCAACACATATTCTGATGATAACACCAGAATTTACCTTCCCTGAAGACTCAATACATAGAATGTTGTCCAGAGGCCGTGCAGTAGTCGGAATTAATTATCTGCGTAACATTGTTTCTGGAGAGTATTCTGCGTATCGAGGGGGTGCAACAGTAAAGCCAGACCCTGTTTTTCCTGAGACTGAAGAAGTAGATGGCGTTTCAATAGGGATGGTTCTTTTCAACACACCAGTATTTGATGTACTTGAATTACCATTCTTTGAGAACAAACAGATTAATGACACACCAGGATTTTATGAAGATTTTGTGCCATTCTGGAAACAGTGCAAAGAAAAGAAAATACCATGTGTTATTGACCATGAACTGTCAAAGGATGTTAGGAGTTTGTATCACGGAGAATTATGGCATTAGCTAATTACACTGATCTACAGTCATCGGTTGCAGATTTTTTAAACCGTTCAGATTTGACCAGTGTTATCCCAGACTTTATAACCCTGACTGAAGCAGATTTAAACAGGTCTATAAGAGTAAGGGAAATGAGTGTCAGGACCCGTGCGCCAATCTCAGAGCAGTATGTCAAGCTGCCTGTAGACTTTCTGGGTATGAGGAATATTGAATTGGTCACTAATCCTGTTACTCCTCTTGAGTATCGCAATATGCAAAACCTTGACAGGTACAGGGCAGCCGATACAACAGGGAAACCCATTTACTACACAATAACGCAGAATAATCTTGAATTTGCACCAGTGCCGGATTCTGAATACACACTTGAGATTGTGTATTACCAGAAAATTCCTGCACTTGCAGATAATGCAACAAACTGGTTGCTTGATGCTCACCCTGATGCTTATTTGTACGGGTCGTTAATGCAGTCTGCGCCATACCTTCAAGCTGATGAAAGAATAGGGATATGGGCAGGGAAATATAATCAGATAAAAGAACAGATTACGGCTTCAGATGAAAAGGCCAAGTTCAGTGGTGAAACACCCACAATAACATTCAATCCATTTTAGGAATTATTATGGCAGGATTCACAAATTATTTAGAAGACAAGGTGATTGGTCACCTTTTCGGAGGGACTGCATATACTGCACCCGGAACTTGGTATGTAGGTTTGCAGACTGCATCTCCGTCAGATAGTGCTGCTGGAACAGAAGTTTCAGGAGGTGCTTATGCTCGTCAGGCAGTGGCATGGACAATAGCTTCTGGAGGGATAGCACAGGCAAGTAATACATCAGCAATAACTTTTCCTGCTGCTACTACCGATTGGGGAACAGTAACCCATGCTGGTGTGTATGATTCAGCTTCAGGGGGTCAGTTGGTTGCTTATGAGCAGCTTACCAAAACTGATTTTACAACTGCAAACCCGAAAACTGTGAACACGGGTGATATTTTTAAGATAGATGCAGGAAACCTGAAAGTTCAGCTTGACTGATGCTTTACTTTGGTAGTCGTAATTTTGGTCAGGCCAACTTTGGTAAGGGCCTTATTAAGACTGCGGTTGATGAGACTCTCACAACCTCAAACATGGATGTGGCAGGGTATCTTCTTTTTGATACCTGCACCCTTGACCAGCAAGCCGCCTGTAACATGGATGTTGCTGCTGGCATACAAAGAATGGGACATTTAAAAATAACTCCTGATACAACAATAATTGCTTCTGGAATAAAAATGACATGGGTCCCCCAAATGGCAATGCCTAAATCAACAGTAATTACACAAGTTTCAGGATTTATTGCATGGGATTCGCAACTTACAGATGAAACGACCTGGACAACACAAACGGTAGATTAATATGGCAACAACAACTAATTTTTCACTCGAAGTCCCTACTCCAGGCGGCTATAGAAATACATGGGGTGGTACTTTAAATACAACCATAACAAAAATTGATGAATTAGTACACCTTGCAATGCCTCTTGGTACGATCCAGATGTGGCCTGTTGCAACCGCCCCGACATCTACTACAAATGGTGGAGCATGGCTTTTATGTGATGGGGCATCAATTTCAAGAACTGCATACGCGGATTTATTTGCTCTTTTAGGAACAGCATACGGTAGTGTTGACGGAAATACATTTAATGTTCCAGATATGAGGTCGAGATCACCTGTAGGGTACAACACTGCAACAATTACAGGTCGTTCAACGAGAGCCATCGCAGCTAGTGGGGGTGAAGAAGCTCATGCCTTAACAGAAGCAGAACTGGATGCTCATGCTCATGCCCTACCAAGTACAGCACACAAGCATTCAATTACAGATAAGTCTCATTCCCATATAGGTGCAAATTCAGGTAAAACGGCAGATGCTTCACTCACTGTTACTGATGGTGGTCACTCTCATACAACTGAAATGGTTTCATCTTGGGGAGGTGGCCCTGATTACAGGGCAGAATGGGGGCCGGGTCCTACTGCAAGTAAGCATGATGTAAGTTCTAATTCTGCAACTACTGGGATCACAATACCAGACCACTCTCATTCATTTACAACTACTACAGTTGAAACTGGTATTACAGAAACAGAAAACAATGTTACTGGTATTACGACAACTAATGAAACAGGCTCAAATACGGCACACAATACGATGCATCCGTTTTTGGTATTAAATTATATAATCCTGGCAAAACATCCGAGTTTTTAATATGGCAACAATCACATATGCAGTAACAGTAGTAAGCTCAAAGTTCATAATTGATGGTTCAGGAGAGCCTGTAAAACTAACATTCAGGGATGGTGATACATACATTTTTGATCAATCTCATAATTCTAATGCTGGACATACTTTACAGTTTAGTGCAACGTCAAACAATTCAGGATCGAGTGAGTACACCACTGGGGTAACTAAGACGGGAACTGCTGGTCAAGCAGGAGCAAAGACCACCATAGTAACAAGTTCCAGCACGACAGACACCCTCTACTACTATTCTTCTGGTGGAGGAACATACGGATCAGAGTTTAGCAACACAGGATACGTTACTTCAACAGACCATTTTCTCTTGAAACCGAAAGTTGGAGATGAAAGTTCTTTAGAAAAATGGGGTCCCATGCAAAATCATGCAATGGATCAAATTGATCAAGCTTTAACCGCAGCCAATGCTTCAGGAGTGGCAATGGCAATAGCATTAGGATAAATTATGGCAAATACATTTAAAAATCGGACACTCAGGGCAGTCGGAACGAGTGCAACAGACGTTGGTGCAGTAGTAGCTGCCAACTAATGATGGGTCAAATAATACTCACATAGTCAAGACAGCACCGATACCGACAGGAGGAAGTTTGGTAGTTCTTGGAGGTGACCAAAAAGTTGTTCTTATGACAGGGGATAAAATTACAGTCAAATCAGATACTGCCAGTAGTGCTGATGTGATTATGAGTTTCTTGGAGATAACATAATGGCTTACTTAGGAAGAAAAGGAGCTTCGGCAGCTTTAACAAGTGCTGACATACCAGACGGGAGTATATCCGCAGTAAAAGTGGCAGCCGATGTTGCAACTCAGGCTGAAATAGATTTAAAGGCTAATTTAGCTAGTCCTACTCTGACTACTCCAAACTTAGGAACACCTTCAGCAGTAACTCTGACAAATGCTACTTTCCCTTCAGGAAAAGTAAATAATGTTTTTAGATTAATAGATAATACATCGGGAGAATATCAGGCTAATGTTGATTCTTCAGCCGCAAAAGTTCCTGCCAATGCAATGTCTTGGTCAGCAACAAGTGGTAGACATTATCTTGTAAATTCTCAATCATTACAAATGCCTTGGGCTAATGGTACAAGTTCTTCTGGAAGAACACAAACTACAAGGTTATATGTTGGTACAACAAACAGAAGTGAAGGTGATACACAAGCATCAACTAGTACGGACACTCTTTTATTTGATGCCTATGTAGGTAGAAACCTTACTGCTGCTACAACAACAGGTGATCATGGATATTGGTTAATGAATATGCAGGGTTTTTTTACAGCAGGATCGACAGCAACACATTATGTATATTTAACAATTCATTCTACTACTGCTATAAATTCCAGATTTGGGGGTGCTTCTACCGCACAGCCTTGGACAGTAATTATATATGAAATAATGCCATGAGTTATACTTACACAAAAGAAAAAGATAGTTTTACAGCAATTCAAAATCTTGTTGGTGGTAGTTTAGCTGGAAAGTCAGATGGATCAAAAATGTCCTATGAATCTGGTCAAACCCCTCCCACACAAGCAGAGATTGATGCGGAGTTAAAACGTATGCAGGATGAACATGATGCAAACGAATACCAACGATCAAGAGCATTAGAATACCCAAGTATCCCAGATCAACTAGATGAGATTTACCATAATGGCATTAATGCTTGGAAAGCAGTAATCAAGAAAACTAAAGACAAATACCCTAAAGGCTAAATATGAGTTATATAGGTCAAGAACCCGGTCAGGGACAATCTGAGAGATTCCTGTTCACAGCATCAGGTGGAGAAACGTCTGTTAGTGCTGGTGACGATGGCAGGATGATCAATTACACAGTTCACCAAGTGTCCGTATATCTTAATGGAGTTAAGCTAGTTGAAGGAACTGGCAAGGACTTTCAAGCTACCAACGGATCGACAATAACTGGACTGGCAGCATTAACAGCCGGAGATGTCGTGGATGTGTTTTGTCTATCAGCTTTTAGTGCCAGTGACACAGTTAGTGCCAGCACAGGAGGAACATTCTCAGGGAACGTAAGTTTCGGAGATAACAACATCACTAACGTAGGTTCTATAGCACTAGATTCTATATCTGCTGATGGCACAGAAATTACAATTAGTTCCGATATGGAAACAGCAACAAATAAAAAAATTAAACAGAAAGGAGAAGCATATATGCACTCTTCTCATCAATCTTGGGTATTAGGAGGATAAATGGCTATAAGTCGAGGAGCAGGAACAGAGATAATTCGGTCTGCATGGTTTGAGGATGTAAATGATGTAGAACAAAAATTAATAATAGGAGAACAGCATCATATATACACAGTATTATCTATTACAATATGTTGTTTGGCTTCTAATACTCCCGGCACAAATATAATGTATCTTAGGTTAAAGGGCTATGATTCAAAAGGTGGTACTACTGCCCAAGAATTTAGGTTACTTAATTGGGTTATGGGAGTAAATGATACTTTTGTATGGAACGACAAATTCAGTTTCAATGGTTATGAGCCAACAAACTTTACAGGGCCACTAGATGATACAACAAAACAAAATGCTATTGCAGATCAAGGAAGTGGTGTTGCACAATTTTTAGCTTGTTCAGCTACACACGCAAGTGATCTGTGTGATATTGGCATTACATATATTGACCAGAACAACGCATAGGAGCTAATAATGAGTGGAGTAATTGGAATTAGTCCAAATTCAAAAAGTGGAATACTTGGAGGTCACAATGATGGTGATGTTGTTCAAGTAGTTCCAGTACATTCAGCCGACAATGTAACTATAAATGATACAAGTAATTATGTGTCAGTAATTAGTGCAACTATTACTCCTAGATACTCTACTTCTAAAATATGGGTAAGTGCTGGTACTCGTATGAGACACGCAAATTCTTCACCTCATCAATGGTCAGTCTGGCGTATAGAAAGACGTACAACAGCACAAAGTCTTGGTGATGGAGTAGATTTAGATGTTGAAAGTTATGGAGGAGCATCAGGTGGGCTTCCGTCAGGCGGGATTATAATAGGGTCTTGGTTTGGGTTTTATGATGCCCCTGCGACTACTGAGTCAAGAATCTATGACTTATCATTTCATAATAATTACTCAGGTGAATGCATAGCTCAAGGGCCACAAGCAATGATTCTAATGGAGGTCAAACAATGATTGCGGATGATAATAAGATAACAAAATCAAAAGCTCTTTATTCTTTACATCCTAATTCTAGTTGGGTACTTAGAGGAGATACTTTAGAATGGAATGATAAAGAAACTAAAGCACCTTCTGATGATGAAATAGAAAAAGAACGACTACGTTTACAAGCAGAATACGATGCTAATGAATATCAAAGAGACAGACAGTATCCAGAACTAGGAGAACAATTAGATATGCTCTTCCACGACATGACTGCTGGTAAAGGCACTAAGGATGGTGAATGGTATAAGGCAGTAGCAAAAGTAAAAGCAGACAATCCAAAACCAACGGAGTAACCGATGACAAGAGCAAGAACCAACGCAGATCAGGCACGAACCGAAAGTGTCGAATCAATACCACACATAATCCCCGGTGTTCTGTATCCTGCGGTTGCTGGTAAACTCCTAGATGGCTCAACCTCACATGGAGCAACTTATGGTGTAGCACAGTCAGATGGTAGGAGCTACTACTACACAGACATTAAGGGAAGCAAGCCGATTAAAGACCCTAGAATCGGTGGTCATTTTGGTAGTCAGAGGCATAAAGCAAAGTCAGTACAATTACTGGAACAAGAAACTGCTACTCATGGTGAAAATGTTTATTCTGTAGATGGTAGAGAATGGTTTAGAGCTGTAAGTTCAGATTTAGAAGGTTGGAACATGGATGTAGGTAATTTTATTGGTTCGTCTAATCATACATTTACTACATTTTTTGAAATTGTTGGATATTTTAATGATTTTAATTGTATCAGTAGAACAAAAAATGACAGAGCTGATGACATTAATGTAACTGTTAATGGGGGAACAACTAGAAATTCAGCTAATACAGATAAACTTGCTGGAAGATCAACTGTGGATACTCCTTTAGGGGGAAGATATGTTGATGTAGGATCAGTTATAAATCATGGTGATTCAGATGTAACATCAGATTTAGGCACTACTCCTAGAATTAATACAATAAAAATAGAAGCAATTAATACAGGAAGTGAATACTGGCAGTTTTTTGGAATTGAACTAATTGCCCAAGATACTTCCTCAACAGCAAACCGATCAAAAATTCAGATACCAAGTCAGAATGTAGTAAGTTACGGAAAGAAGTTTACAGTATCCGGCACACCACATTATGATCCTTTTAATGGATTTACCTCTGGTAATCTAGCCGCAGTTCAAGCATTAATTGATACAGATACATCATTAGGTATGGCTAATTGGTTATCTAGTTCTACATATTATAGACCTTTCAATGGCGGCAGGGTTGTCAAGTGGGTAGATTCTTCTGGTAATATCAAAACCTCAGTTACAATGATGCCTCCGAATGCTCAGAATATTGCTGGTAGTGCATCCAATGCTCATACTTTAGGAAATGCAAATGATCAAACTATTAACTTTGATACCACAACAATAGCAAATGCAACTCCACTTTCTGAGGTTGCTAAGACCTTCCATTATCGTGAATTTGGGAATGGTGCGGCTAATGGTGGCGCATCAGGTACTTGGGCAGATGCAAGTATGTTTACACATGGAAGTGATGATATAGCTTATGTAATGGATGATGGATTAACTAGTTTTTCAGGACAGGATGTTAGGGAAAATGGTCAACTGTATCATCATGATACTACAGGTATATTTTTAACATGGATAGGTACTGGATTATCATATCACTCAAATACAGGGTTTGCCGCACCTAATGCTACATGGGCACAAAATCTTCCTTATGGAACTCATGTTTTAAAAATAGAAGCATATGCGGCTTATGGAGGAACAAATGGTGAAGATCATAAATTAACTTTAGACGGAGTAGTGATTGCTGATCCACTTACTGTAACTCATGCAGATTCAGCAGTTCCATATTTAGGACATCCAGAATTTACATTCCACCAGCCGAAAATGCCACCAGTACCAGAAGATGCTGTAATCATTTCGGATTATATGCTGATGGCAGATTTTGTTGCCGATAGTGCAGGAGCAATAGAATCAATATCCAAGGGAACTCGTTTCTTAGGAGCTAGTAGAGATATTTTTTTAGATGAAAACACAAATCAAACTTATCCTCTGACACACCAGCCGGGTAACACTAATCAAGGTATACACATAGAAGGTGCTGGTGGAGCAATATCTTCTGGAACATTACAAATTAGTGCAACTTATTTTGGTAAGGAAGTTTGTTGGAAGTTATATGGAACACAATATGGAACTTTATCAGAGCATATAAATTCAACAACTATTACTGATACTGCTTTATCAACTTCTGCATGGGGAGGTAAACGTAAAGTTACAGGACAAACATTAGGAATTAATGGAATTAAAAATACTCAAACTTCAGGTGACTTTGGTTTTAATGGAGTAGAAATAGCCACCCCAATCCACACATCTTCACACTATCAGACCTTTGAAACACCTTTCCTACATGAGTTGGTAGGTGGTGATCGAAACATGGAACAACACAATTTAATTGTTACACCAGACGGAAAAACGTGGGATGAGGTTACTAGGGATACGAGTTATATTGGTAATGTTCTTGTAACTACTAACTGGGCATCACAAAATAATACTAATACTACTGTAGGAGTTGGAGATGAATTTAGAGGTCGTGAGGATGCTAAAAATTTATTTGTTAAAGATTTTGCTATTGCTTATGACAGATTAATTTGTCTAGTTGATGGACATTATCAAATTATTATGGGTAATCACCAAAATTCGGATTCGGGGGCACATTATTCTCAAATTCGTATTAATGGAACTCCAGTCAGACAAGTCTACTATGAAGGTACTGGGAATAACTTTATTCATGCACAACTGTCATTCCCCTTAAAAAGAGGTGATTATGTTGATCATAAAGGGATGCACTTTACTGATGAAACTTTTCAATTTCAAATTAATAGGTTGAGTTAATGTTTATATCACACAAATCAAATGTAATTCAGCAAATCCACGAAACAGAGTGGCAATGCAGAAGAATGTCTAAAGGAATGTCAAAACCTGAGTATTGGGCATGGTTAGAGACAGTCACTACTGATGGTGTTACTGATTACTCAGGTGAAACAGGATATTCTATAGTTGAATGTACTGATGAAAACGTACAGGAAAGACTTATTCAGTTAGGTGATTATATTTCTGTTCCATTACCACCAAAAATAAAAGAATACAACATCAAATACTATGTTTCTAAAAGAGATGCAGAAGAAATACTAGACATAGACGGAAAGAGTCATTCTCCAAAGCAGTATGTACAGTCTCACTTTGTACCAGATGATACAGCAAAGGATGCAAGGCTACTGGCAGATAAGTGGGTTAATGTAAGAAGTCAAAGAGATAGAAAACTAGCAGAGACAGACTACCTAGCACTTTCAGACCAAACACTAGCAGACAATATGAAAACCTACAGACAGGAATTAAGGGATGTACCTAGTCAAAGTGACCCTGATAATATTACTTGGCCTGACTTGCCTTAGTTGCTCACCAGTCCCTCCATCTAGTCAAGGCTATTGGATTGATGACGGCCCATATAGAGGAACACTAAGAGCAAATCGGGATTATGCAAGACCATATTGGAAATGTTTTAACAACACATTAGATTGCAACAATGAATGAAGGTACACAGGTCATTATTTGGTGGTGGAGGTGATCCCCTTGAAAACAGAAAACTACTCTTATTCTGGGCCAGGTTTCTTATATCGCTTGCAAATGGGCTTACGTTCTTGGCGTTACTATGGCTTTTGTTTTATGCAGAGGTTAAGGATACTTCAAGGGACTTTCTTAATGTTCTTTTGGGGGCGTATGTTGCCGTATTGGCTAAATCTACAGATTACTGGTTTAAGGATAAAAAAGATGCTGAACACGAAGAAAGTAACGGAGGAGAAAGATAATGGCAAATGGCAACGGGGATAAAGCTCAGTCAGTTTTTGAACACAACCTTGTTAAGATGGGAGTGCCAGTTTTAGCATTCCTGCTTCTTTCGGTTGTAACGTGGCTTTTTACAACGGTTATGGAAATGGAAGAAACAGTTCAGCAAAATATTATCCATATTGAACATTTGCACGAAGCAGAGGAATACATTAAATACGAATTAAAAGAGTTGGATAAAACAGTCACTAATTTAAGGGTTCATGTCGGAAGGGTAACGGCACACTAAATGGGGCAACCAATGTCAATCAACAATATATTACTCGTAGTTGGCAGTTTAGTTATAGCCAGCATTTCGTGGTTACTTGTAACTGTCTCTGAGTTAAGTGGAGATGTGAAGGTAATCAAATTTCAAGTTAATCAAAATAGTGAAAAACTTACATCTTTAACAGGAGACAAATGATAGGTTTATTAGCCCCAGTTATTGGTGGCGCAGTTAAAACTATGTGTATGTCCATGTTGAGTGAAAAATTACTTCAACAGGTTATACTGATACTTCTTAGACGGCTGGTAGCATCCACCGAAAATAAGGTTGATGATCAAATCCTAGCGGCCTACGAAAAGAGTATCAATGGGTAAAAATAGCACCAAAAAGGTATTATCTTTACTCGCAGACAATTCGGGAAGATTATCATTGTGGGGATTGCTATGCATATAACAAAAAATTTCACCACAAATGAAATGGCGTGTGGTTGCTGCGGTAAGGCAGACATGGATGAGGAGTTTATGAGAGTGTTACAGTCCATAAGAGATGAAATGCAAAGACCCTTAAAGATAACGTCAGGGTTCAGATGCCAGAAACATAATTTGAAAGTAAGTTCAACTGGCAAGAATGGGCCACATACATTTGCCAAGGCAGCAGATATTTTAATCTCTGGTGCAGATGCAATGAGATTGTTTTTAATCGCTCAGAAACATGGTGTATCGGGGGTAGGAATGAGTCAAAGAGGAGTACATTCAAAAAGATTTGTTCACTTGGATATACTGTCTCCAGAAGAAGGGCCACGACCTACTGTATGGACTTATTGAAATGGAAATACTTCTTGAACTTGATTGTGGGCTTGATGTTGAGTTTACACCTGATTGGGTGTCAACCGAAAACCACTCGGACCATACAAAAGTTCAATGGGAATTATCCAACTCATCAAATAAGGGGGGTGTGGATGATGTGTTCATTGAGCTTTCGCCAGAAGAATCCTTTTTTGAGTCAAGAAATTATTTGGAAGGCTTGCGATTGCTATACCGATGTGATTCGTGAAGAGATGACTCCAGAAGAAGTTGAAGGGCCAAAACCCGTTACTCGACTTGATTTAAAGAAAATATTAATTGAAAGATGTAACCCAAAATTAGTTCCTAATCCAACTTAAATAATGCCTTTAATACCAATTAAAATTCCACCAGGTTTTTACC
>VTLG01009433.1_pt1 | contig 33924 bp, 16 predicted proteins | sample 4694571 | NCBI WGS metagenome assembly VTLG01 (sample SAMN12604809, study PRJNA352737) | marine metagenome | biome: ENVO:00000447; feature: ENVO:00000209|ENVO:00000569|ENVO:01000036; material: ENVO:00002151; isolation source: viral sequences binned using virsorter ...
TATCTTGAACTAAGTGATAATCAGATAGGAGAATTGTTAAGAGCAACAGAGAAATTAGGTGATATAAGTGTAGAGTATTTCTGCGAAGAATTTATATTTGAATGTAAAGATGATGAAGAGATTGATAGATTACATGATAACGAATACCTGAATATTGCAGAGTTTAATGCACTATATTGGGAATAGATTACATGATTAAGTTATTAACAGGCCTATCAAATTACATCTCTTGGTTAATACTTGGAATGATGCTAATTACAATCCTTAAGTTACTCTAACCATGACTCAAAACTATACACGACATGGAAGAAGTCCTCTCACTAATGAACATTTAAGGCAATTAGATTGTCTCTATGAAGCATACAATCAAGAGGGTATATCAGAGGGAGATAAGAGATTTTATTGGGCAAAGATTCAACAGTTAACTAATAGTCTAACTGAGTAAGTTTTCCACAGTTATTGATACTTTCTGTGGAAAAGTATAGGTAAAAGTGTTAAATAAGGGTTTAAAATGGTCATATAAATAGGAACTTGTTTTCCACACGTTTTCCACAATATGTTATATAACCTGTGGAATTGAGTGTTTTAAGTATCATTTTGGTTGTGATCTAAGCGAGCATTCTATCACGAACTCTCGCTAATTGTCAAGAGGAGGGATATAATTACTGTGAGGATTTGCGTTTTTTAAATGTAAAGAATCATACATAATACATCCGAACTATTGACAGTTTCTTCGAGAGATTGTATAATGGTTTATAACACTCAAACTCTCTAATCCCATGACAGTTTCTAACATCTACGGGCAGAAGACTAAGTATAGAATAACGTTAGAATTAGATGTCTTTGATGACTTTAATCCACATGAAATTGAGTGGCCTAAAGTATTCAAATTAGAGGACGATGAGCAGGTAGAAAGTTATATCGAAGACCTGTCAAATCCTCGTAGGTGGGGTATAAGAAAGGGGGACGCATAAAGTGTATGTATAGTGAAGGGACACACTCCCCAAGTATTACAAACCACTTTTAATTACGTTCACTAAGTATGACAAATTCAAATCAAATTACATCAGTCAAAGAATTACAAATCATCCGTAATTACTTCACTGATGAACAATGGGATGTGATAGATATGGCACTAAATGAGTTTCAAGACCATGACGAATATGTTGACGTTCTTGATACTGTAGGTGCTAAATTACAGACCGTATTTGATAAAACAAGAGACGAACCTTTTCTCTCTTAATTAACATAAACTAAGGGGAAATTACACCCCCTTTTTTATTAGTCCCGAATAAGACTTTAAACTGTTCATTTACACTTTATATTATACAGTAAAATGACAGTTAGTGCAACACAGTTTGTATCAAGAACATTCGCAGAATTCCTTCTTGAAAATGCAAACAATGGGGTTGAAATCCTTGAGGTTCTAGATGATATTGTGGAGGGTGCAGATACATATCTTTAACTAACAACAACTGTGAGGCCACTAACTAACACTTAGTGGTCTTATTTTATGCCTACTAAATGTTAAACAGTGCTTGAACAGTTGTTGACACATAAGGGCGTAATATGGTATAATTGTTATATGCGTGTTTCGACAGTTGTTGGCGGTTGTTGTTATTTTGTGCGGGGTTGCGTTGCCGTATATAAAAAAGCTAACTACCCTAACCTACAGAGGTGACAAATCGAGAGAGCTATATTAATATAAAAAAAATTTCCGTGGTATAAAAAACGCCCTATAAGGTTTTTCATATATAAAAAAATCCCCCATAAGATTTTGGAAACAACAACCTATCACATCTATGCAAAGGATAGAGTATTGTATTGCAATTTAGATCAAGATGATTTTGAAGAGAAGTGGGAACTACTTGGAGTTATGGTAGACCTACTCGGAGGAGATTATAATAAAGACGATTTATCATATATCAAACTAGGGCCTAAGTGTGGCATTGGAGGACCAGGTAGGGTTCTCCCAACACCTATGTGGGAAGAAGATTCATATTGACATATACATAATACCGATGTAGAATTGAAGTACAACTACAAAGTATTATGGCCAAAGGATTTACAGTAAAGGCAAATGCTCCCAAGCCTAGTAAGAAGGCAACATGGGACATTCCTGCTATCAAAGAAAGATTTAAAGGAAAGAAGATAGTATTTTGTTTACCAGGTAGAATGGTATCTTACACATACTTGAAGAACTTTGTACAGTTATGTTTTGATATCGTACAGAATGGAATGAGTATTCAGATATCTCAGGATTACTCGTCAATGGTAAACTTTGCAAGATGTAAGTGTCTTGGAGCAAATGTATTAAGAGGGCCAGAACAAACACCTTGGGATGGAAAGTTAGAATATGATTATCAGTTATGGATTGACTCGGATATTGTCTTTACCACAGAACAGTTTTGGCAGTTACTAGATCTTGCAGATAACGGAGAAGAAGAAGGGCAAAAGGAAATAGTTGCAGGATGGTATGCTACCGAGGATGGCACGACTACCTCTGTTGCTCACTGGTTAGAAGAAGATGATTTCCGTAAGAATGGTGGAGTTATGAACCATGAGACTGTGGAATCGATCAGTAAGCGTAAGAAACCTTTCACTGTAGATTACACAGGCTTTGGTTGGGTGTGTATTAAGAAAGGAGTCTTTGAGAAACTTCCATATCCTTGGTTTGCTCCTAAGATGCAAGTATTTGAGTCAGGTGCAGTACAAGATATGTGCGGAGAAGATGTCAGTTTCTGTTTAGATGCTATCGAAGAGGGATTTGAGATCTGGTGTGATCCACGGATCAGAGTCGGTCACGAAAAAACTCGTATAATCTAATGGAAAATGCTATTCAGGAGTGGATAGATAAACATTTATCCAAAAAGAGTTCTAATGACTTATGGAACTTACAAGCGGCAATACTAACAGAACTATCGGAGCGTGACTCGGTTCAATATCGTATCAGAGCAACAGAATCTACCGTTGCCGCTAAAATGGCCCAACTCGATAAAGATCTAAGAGACGGGATAGAAGAAGACACACACGATTCGGAGGGATGCTAAATGGCAAAAACATTAAATGGTGAACAATTAATTGAAACTAGACCGAAAAAAACTCGACAAGGAAGAGGAAAACATACCAAATATGCCGCTTCCTCTCGTAACGCAGCTAAAAAAAGAACAAGAGGACAAGGAAGTTAAATAAAGTACATAAATAAAATATAATATAAGTGTATTTTAATGCCATTAGAGAGGGTAAGCCAAGGTTTTAAGGACATTTCCATGTCATTTCAGACTAATCCTCTGAATTCAGACCTTATTGCCCTCAAAAATGGGACTGCTATTAGCAGATCGTTGCGAAATATTGTAATGACTAAACCTGGGGAGAAGTTTTTCAACGAAAACTTCGGTTCAAGAGTATCTGAATCCTTATTTGAGAATGTTGATAACTTTACAGCAAATCAAATAGAGACTGAAATTAGAAGATCTGTTAATAACTATGAACCAAGAGTTAGTTTAATAAAAGTTCAGGCACTTGTTGACCCCGATAGTAACAATTTTGACGTTATTATTGAATATAGAATAATAGGAGCTGATGTTCCACCTCAATCATTACAGTTTGTTTTGCAACCAACAAGATAAATGCCATTAGTTAATTTTTCAAACCTTGATTTTGATCAAGTTAAGACCACTCTTAAGAGTTATTTAAAGTCAAACTCCAATTTTACGGATTATGACTTCGAGGGATCTAATTTATCAACAATTTTAGACGTTTTAGCATATAATACCTACCTAACTTCATACAATACCAACATGGTAACGAATGAAGTGTTCCTTGATAGTGCAACATTAAGAGAAAATGTTGTTGCACTTGCAAGAAATATCGGATATTTACCAAAATCACGTAAATCAGCTACTGCTTTTCTTAATTTTATGGTAGATACTACAGATGTAGTCCCTAGACCAGCAACACTTACCTTAAAAAGAGGCCCAGTGTGCTCAAGTGCAGGTAATTTTGGTAATAGTTCATATATGTTTTCAATTCCTGACGATATAACAGTCCCTGTTGTCGGAAATATTGCTAATTTTAATAATATTCAAGTAAATGAAGGTACATTATTAACTACTAACTTTACTTATAGTTCTAGAAACCCAAATCAGAAGTTTATTTTACCAAATATAGGTATTGATACTGATTTAATCAGAGTTTCTGTTAAAAAAGACAGTTCAGAATTTTCTCCATCAACACAATTTGTTAAACAAGACAGTCTTTTTGATCTTAGTAGTGAATCTAATGTATTTTTCCTTCAAGAAGCAGCTGATGAGCAATATGAAATCTTTTTTGGAGACAATATTTTTGGAAAAGGACTTGAAGATGGTAATTATATTTCTGCTAAGTATATTGTATCAAATGGAGAGGATGCAAACGGTGTAAATTCCTTCCAATTTGCGGGTAGAATCGTTCATACACAAGGTTCTGCTGAATATGTCATTACATCAGGTATATCACTTCTTTCGACTGCTACAGGGGCATCTGGAGGTGCTACAATAGAGTCTGTAGACTCGGTTAAAAAGTATGCTCCACGCATTTATGCTTCTCAAAACCGTGCTTTGACCGCAAATGACTATGAATCTTTAGTTCCAGCAAAGATCTACCCTGATACAGAGTCAATTTCCGTTTTTGGAGGTGAAGAATTAGTTCCTCCTCAGTATGGTAAGGTCTTTATTAGTATAAAACCAAGATTTGGTGATTTTTTACCTAATTTAATAAAACAAAATATCAAAAATAAGCTTAAAAAGTATGCAGTTGCTGGAATTGTTCCAGAAATACTTGATTTGAAGTATCTTTACCTCGAAATACATTCATCTGTATATTATAATGCAAATTTAACGTCTTCTCCAGATAACGTTGGTACTCTCGTTAGCAATAATACGGGAACATATGCAAATTCAAGTGAAATGAATAAATATGGAGCTAGATTTAAGTATAGTAAATTCTTAAAAATTATTGATGATAGTAGTGATGCAATTACTTCTAACATTACAACTGTTTATATGAGAAGAGATTTAAGAGTTTCTCTCAATTCATTCGCAGAATATGCAATTGGTTTTGGTAATGCTTTTCATGTTAAGAGAGCTGCTGGATATAATATAAAGTCAACATCATTTAAAGTTGAAGGTATATCTCAAGCAGTCTATCTTAGTGATTTACCTAATAATGATTTAAAGACAGGAACACTATTTTTCTTTACTTTACCTTCAGTAAATTCACGAACTCCAACTATTGTGAAGAGAAATGTCGGTACAATTGATTATGAAACTGGAATTGTTATCTTAAATCCAGTAAATATTACTAATGGTAAGATAAAGGATGGTCAAACTATCATTGAAATATCAACATGCCCTCTTTCTAATGACGTTATTGGTTTACAAGACCTTTATCTACAATTAGATGTTAGTAATAGTACATTTAGTATGGTTATAGATGAAATTGCTTCTGGATTAGACCCATCAGCATCTAATTATATTGTTACCTCAAGTTATGATACTGGCAATCTTGTTCGCTCAGGAGGTCCTGCTAGTGGTAATATAGATAGTGGTACAACAATTGGCGATACAGCATCTACAGTAACAACTACAGGATACTAATTAATAACAAGTAAATGTCAGATAAAAGAGTAAAGTTTGCTAACATAGTAGAAAGCCAGCTACCCGATTATGTAAGATCGGAGTATCCTTTAGTTGCTAATTTTTTAAAACAGTATTACGAATCTCAAGAGGCTCAATCTGCACCTATTGACTTAGTAAACAATATTGATGAATATATTAAATTAAATAATAATACAAATATTCCTTATTCTGCTGTATTAGGTTCTGATATTACTTCATATGGAAAGGTAATTAGTATTGATATGCGTCAATCTCCAATGGGAACCATTGGATTTCCTGATACATATGGAATTATAAGGATTGATGATGAGGTTATTACCTATACCAGTAAAACAGATACTACTTTTGAAGGTTGTATAAGAGGTTTTTGTGGTATAACATCATATAAAGATGATACTCATCCCGATCAGTTAGTTTTTAATAATACATTAGGTGCAGATCATACTGGTAGTGTGTATGCAGATAATAATTCACTTACTTCTATTGGATCTACTATCCAAAATTTAAGTTCTTTATTTTTACAAGAGTTTTTAAAGAAGTTAAAACATCAATTTTTACCAGGATTAGAAGAAAGAAAGTTAGATAAGAATGTAGATCAAAATTTATTCATAAAACAATCAAAAGATTTTTATAGTTCAAAAGGTACTGATCAATCTTTTGAAATTTTATTTAAAGCTTTATATAATAATGATGTAAAGATTATAAAACCTCAAGATTTTCTTTTTACACCATCTAATGCTCAATGGGATATTACCAAAGATTTAGTTGTTGAAGCTATAGAAGGTGATCCAAGAGATCTTGTTAATTCTACTCTCTTTCAGCAAACATCAAACGGTGAAGATCAAGGATATTCTCCAATAGCTTCAGTTGAAGAAATTTATAGTGGTGTTGGACAAACTTATTATAAATTAAGTCTTGATGGTGGTTATAATAAAGATATTAGAGTTGAAGGTTCAATTTACGGTCAATTTACTGTTCAACCAAAAACAAAATCAATTGGAAATGTTGGAATCGGTGCAACACACATTACAGTTGATTCAACAATTGGTTTTCCTGAATTTGGTGATCTTTATGTGTCTTATGGATCTACTACAGGTATAGTTTCATATACCTCTAAGAGTGATAACCAATTTTTTGGTGTTACAGGTATTGTTGGAGTAGTAACTGATACTTATGATGTAGGTATAGCAACTTATGCATTTGGAACTTCATCACTTGATTCAACAGAAAATATATTAGTAAGAATTAACTCAGTATTATCTGATTTTACTTATGATAGTACATCTTATGAGTACAAGGCTGGTGATATTGCAAGAATAAAAACATTAGGTGTATCTGATAAAACTGTCAAAGCTGAAAATTGGTTTTATAATATTGCACCCATTTATAATGTTAGTAAATTAACTTTAATTGATTCTGCTGAACCAAGAACCTATCAGGTTGACTTTGATGTTGATCATTATTTTGATATTGGTGATAGTGCATCACTTATTGGTTCTGATGGTATAGCATTAGTATCTGCTGTAACTAAAATTAAAAATGCAAGATCTATTATTATTCGTAGAGAAGGTGTTATTGATACAAGTGGAACATTTACCTTAAGAAAGAATATTTTAAATGTAAATGCAACCAATTTTCCTAATGCTAGTCAATATACTTCTAATGTTCAGAATCTTTATAAGAATGATGATGATTTAATAGTTGCTTCTCCATCTATTCCTTCTTATGATTCTCAAACTCTTGAAGTTACTGATAGATCAGTTACATTTTCTGGTACTTTTAGTGGAACTAACTTTGAAATAACACCTGATAGAGATCATGGGTTCTATACTGGTGATGCTGTTTATTATACACCCGAAAAAGTAGAATCTCAGTCTTATAATGTTATTACTGGGCAAACAGATACTTCAACTACTATAAATCTGTTTTTACCAAAGGAAGGTCTTTATTTTGTAAAGAGAATAGATTCTAATAATGTAAAATTTGCATATAGTAGATCTGATATCCATAATAACATTTTTATTACCTTCGATAATGCTGTTACGGTTAATAATCAAAGAATAGAACCTTATACCTTTAAAGGAAAAACTTTAGAGTCACAAAAGCTTTATAGGAAGTTACAATCTCCTAGTAATGACGGTATTAAGGCAAAGACAGAACCTGGATTTACTGGAATTTTAATAAATGGTGTTGAAATATTAAATTATAAGTCTACTGATTTTTGCTATTATGGTAAATTGCAAGATATTGATGTAGTTGCTCCTGGTAGTGAATATGATGTTATAAATCCTCCAGATTTAATAATTGAAGACTCAGTTGGAACTGGTGCAACAGGTAAAGCATCTTTATCAGGATCTTTAAGAGAAATTAAGATAGTTGATCCTGGATTTGATTTTGTAGAGACACCAACTGTTAGTATTACTGGTGGTAATGGATCTGGTGCTTTAGCATCTGTTAGTTTAAAAGGAATTGAACATTCTCCATCTTTTAATTCCGAAAATACAACTGATGTTGGTATTGGAGTTACATTATCTACTATTCATTTTCCAGTTCCTCATAGATTTAGAAATATTGAAAAAGTAACATATAATCCACAAGCTCAACAAGCAATTGTTGGATTATCTACAAATTCAGTATATTATACCTCTATAGTAGATGCACAAACTGTTAAATTGTATTCCAACGAGGCAGATGCTTTAGCTGGAATTAATACAGTAACATTAAGTGGTTTAGGTAAAGGTACACAAAAATTAGTATCTTATAGTACAAAAAATATCATTGAATCTATTAATGTTTTAGATGGTGGTGATGATTATCAAAATAAAGAGAAAATAGCAAATCCAACAGGTATAAGTACATTTTTAAATACCGTAAACATCTATAATCATGATTATGAATCTGGTGAAGTTGTTAAATATGTTTCTATTGGATCTTCTATTGGAGGATTAACCAGTGGCAGTGAATATTATGTAACTAAAATTGATGATAGTAATTTTAAGTTATCTCAATTTGGTATTGGGGAAGATAATAAAGATTTTTACTATAAAACTAAACAGTATGTTGATATAACATCTGTTGGTGTAGGAACTCATAAATTTAACTATCCAGATATTGTAGTAAACATATCAGGAAGAACAGGAATATCATCTTCCACTTATCAAGCCTCAGCACAACCTATATTTAAAGGAGAGATTACTTCTGTTCAAGTAACTTCTAATGGTTTAGGTTATGGATCATCAGAAGTCTTAAATTTTAATAGACAACCTATTATTAGTCTTTCTAGAGGATCAGGAGCACAATTAAAACCAATTATAAGTCAAGGTAAACTAGTTGAAGTTATAGTTCTAACTCCTGGTGAAGGATATAAGGGTTCACCATCTATTCAGGTAAGTGGTATAGGTGAAGGAGCAATTTTAACTCCAATTTTAGATGATGGTACTATTAAAGAAATAAAAGTAATTGAACCAGGAAATGGTTATATAGAGGCAGATACTCAAGTAACTGTAGAACCATCTGGTGGTGGAGCTATTTTTGAATCTTCAATACAAAGTTGGAGAGTTAATTTATTCCATAAGCAAGGTGGATCTGAAGGTATATCAAATGTTCCTCTTGATGATGGATATATTACGAATCCATTAAATTCAAAAACAGGTTTACAATATTCTCATATATACGCTCCTAGAAAATTAAGAGAAAGTGTTTTCTCGGTTGATCAAATAGGAAGAAAATTATATGGAGAAACTGATTTAAGAAAAGAAAATGGGCAAGAAATTGCATCTGTTAGTCATTCACCAATAATTGGATGGGCTTATGATGGACATCCAATATATGGTCCATATGGTTATAGTTCAATACAAGGTGGTGTTGTCGATCAGATGAAGTCAGGGTATTCTATTTCTTTACAAGAAGGTAGACCCTCAACAGACGTATTTCCTAATGGATACTTTATTGAAGATTATGTTTATACAAAAGTAAGTGACGAAACAGTACTAGATGAGAGCAATGGTAGGTTCTGTGTGACCCCAGAATACCCAAATGGTACATATGCATACTTTACCACAATTGACCCCAATGTAGTCGATTCTGCGGGGGTTTTCGCTGGATATAGAAGACCTATTTTCCCTTACCTTATAGGAGATAAATTTAATTCGATTGTCAATACTTTCAATTATAATATAAACTCTAATCAAACAAGTTATGATTTAGTATCTAACAAGTATTCTCGAAATACTGCACCTTATAATCTTATAGAGAAAAAACTTAATTATGAATATCTTTATATTCCTAATAATTTATCTCAATCTGTAGAAATAACAGCAACTTCTCCAGGTAATATTCAGAGTGTAGGAATAGAAACTGGTGGTAAACTTTATCAAACAAGTGATCGAATTATCGTAGATGATTCCCAAACTAAAGGTTATGGTGGTGAAGTTAGTATTACAAAGCTTGACGGTAAAGATGTTACCAGTGTAAGTGTTGCTACTACTAGTCTTTCAAATATTGAAATTTACCCATCAGAGAAAAAAGGTGAGTTTAAGTTAGTATCTCCAATAGTTCATCCATTTAGAAAGAATGATGTTATTACTATATCTGGATTATCTACAAATTCATTACAATTAAATGATGGATATAATGTTGGTCTATCAACAATTACATTATCTTTAATCGGAATTGGTACAACATCTTCAGGTATTGGATCTGATGGTGTAACTGGAATAGTTACTTTCGTTAAAGTAGGTGGACTTTTAGATAAAGTAGTACCAAATACTATTTTAGGTATTGGAACTGAACAAGTTAAGGTTTTAAATGTTGATAAAGATCAATCTAGACTTAGAATTTTACGTTCTCTTAATAATGTAAGTACTGCACATAGTTTAGGAAAGATTTTCACTGAACTACCTAAAGAATTTACTATAAAATCTAAAGAGAGTATTAAGGAATCCTTAAGAGTAAATAAAGAATATTATTTTAATCCAGCAGATTCTGTAGCTTTAGGATCTACTTCTGGAGTTGGTATAGGAACTACTATTACCTTCTCTAATCCAGGAGCAGGAATAACACAAATATATGCTCCAACAAAAACAATTTATATTAAGAATCATAATTTAAATACTGGTGATTCATTAATTTACCGTACAAATACAGGAACTGGATTAAAAGTTTATACTGGTACAACTACTTTTGATTTAGCTGATCAAACTAAGGTATTTGTAGCAAATGTTGCTCCAAATTTAATTGGTATAGCTACGGTACGTGTTGGAGTAGGAACTACTGGAACATTTGTAGGAATAGCTAGTACTCAAAGAAATCAATCCACATTGATGTTTGCTGGATTAGGAACTGGTACGTATCATAGTTTCCAAACTCAATTTGATTCAATAACTGCTACTGCATCACGCAATTTAGTAACAGTATCTACAGCAAGTACTCATGGAATGGTTGATAATGATATTGTTGATGTTGATGTTAATCCATCTATCGCATCAACTTATAAAATTGTTTATAATAATTTAAATAGAAGATTCGTAGTAAATCCAAGAGATTTTGCTGAAGCTGATTTTGATATTACTGCAAATTCTATTCAGATATTAAATCATGGTTATGTAACTGGTCAAAAGGTTATCTACACTGCAGCAAGCCCAGCTGGAGGACTTGTTGAAGGTGGAATGTATTATATTATTAAAGTTGGTGATAATATTATTAAATTAGCTTTAACAGAATATAATGCTACATTAGAAAAACCTATAGTAGTTGATATTACATCAACATCTTCGGGAACAATTTCTCCAATTAATCCTCCATTAAAATTATATAAAGATTCTACTATAACATTTGATTTATCAGATCCATCACTTTCATTTGTTAAACAATCTACTCAATATTCTGCATTTAAATTGAATTTCTATACTGATGAGAATTTTGTCGATATTTGGGATAAAGATAATTCAGTAAAAGAATTTTCTGTTAATAGAATAGGTGAAGTTGGTATTACGGCAAATGCTTCAGTAGTATTAGATGTTGATAAAAATATTCCAGAAAAATTATTTTATAGTTTAATTCCTGTTTTTGAAAGTAGTCCTCCTTTGGAAAAAACTCAAATAATTAATGATTCTGAAGTTGTATCTAATAATTTACTTGAAATTAAAAATAGTGTTTATAATGGACAATATAAAGTATCTGTAGGAACTACTAGTACATTTAATTATACAATAGCTGACTATCCTGAAAGACCATCATATACATCACCTACTTCTAAGTTATCCTATAAAACATCATCTGAAACTGCACATGGTCCTATTGCGGATTTACTTATTAAGAATCCTGGTTCACACTATTATAGTTTCCCTACTATTTCAACAATAACAAGTGAATATGGAAGTGGTGCATTATTAAGTATTGGAAGTACTAATATTGGACAAATTAAGAGAGGAGTTATACAAGATATTGGATTTAATTTTCCATCTGATAAAACATTACAACCAACTGTTGGATTACCTCAAATTATAGAAATAGACGATTTTTCTACTATTAAATCTATTGGTATTACTTCTGTTGGTCGAGGTTATAGTATAGCTCCAAAACCAGTTATTATTGATGGTAAAACAAATAAGGAAGTAAAAGAAGTTGAATTGCATTATGATCTTGGCGATACTAATGTAACTATTATTAAAAATACATTTGGAATGAGTAATGTAAAACCACTTGTAGTTCCAACTCGTAATAGTAATGGTGTTGCTATAAGTACTGTTGGTTTTAGTACAATTACTAGGGATGTTACTATTGGATTAGGAACGGTTTTTAGTGATTCAGATACATTCCCCTTTATTGTTGGTGATAAAATATTAGTTGAAAATATTAGTGTTGGTGTTGGATCTACTGGATTAGGATATAATTCTTCTGCATATGATTACAAATTATTCACCATAAAAACCGTTACACCAAATATTGGTGCATTTGGACAACTTACATATAGTATGAATGAAGAACTGGGTGATATAGTTACTCCAGGTGCATTTGATAAGAATAATTCCGATGGTCAGATAATAGCTCAGAAAACATTCCCGTTATTTAATGTAGATTTTGAAAGTAAAGATTTCTTTGTAGGAGAAACTGTTAAATCAGAAACTGTAGATGGAACATCTATAGGTGTTGTGGAAAGTTGGGATCAACGAGTTGGTACATTAAGAGTTTCATCTAGTGATACTTTTATTGTCGGAGTAGCAATCCAGGGTCAATCTTCTAAAACAAGTGGAACACCAACTAGTGTTATTACATATGATTCTTTCTTAGGTTATGATGCAACCTCCACTGTTGAGAAGGGTTGGCAAACTAATTCGGGAATTATAAATGATAACCAGCAAAGAGTACAAGATAGTTTCTATTATCAAAATTTCTCTTATTCATTAAAATCGAAAGTTGATTTTGACACTTGGAATGATCTTGTATCTAGTTTAAATCATACATTAGGATTTAAAAAATTCTCTGATTTCCAGTTAGAATCATCATTAGGAGATAATAATGAAGAGTTGGTAGTAGGATTAACTACAAACCAAACTTCATATGAGATTGTAACTGATTTAGGTGGTGTAGTTGATATTAACTGTAGACCTGGATATGCATCGGTTAAAGAAAATTCTTTAGCTATTGATGGTAAATTAGCATCTAATCAAATTATATTTGATAGGGGTGAATTAACTGATTACTTTGAATCTACTGGTAATAGGGTTCTATCTATTGATGATATCAGTCCTCAATTTAATAGTGTACCTAGAGCAACTAAGTTTAGTGTCATTACTACTTTCCCAATATCAGAATCAAGAACACTTAAGTTTATCACTTTCGTAAAAGATAGAAGATATACTGGTGAGAGACAAATGATGATGGTTGATATTGCTCATGACACTACATTTGCTTATGTAAATCAATATGGTAGACTTGAAACTGTATATGATATGGGAACCTTTGATTTTGTTATATCAGGTTCTGAGGGGCAATTATTATTCTATCCAACAAAGACAGAAATAAATGATTTTGATGTTTCTGCATTAACTTACAGAATAGATGATAATTTAAAGTCTGTTGGTAACCAAAGTTTAGGTAATCCAGTTTTAATCAATACAAGTAGTCATAAGGTTGCTGTAGGGGTCACTGAGACAGTTGTTGGTATTGCAAGTACATATAGGTCAGCTAAGATTTTGGTGGGCATTACGAAGGATGCTGGTGGAGATGGAACTACTGTAATTGGAAATGAATTTGAGTTTGATGAACTTAATATAATTCATGATGGAACAGATGTAAGTATTGTTGAATATCCACAAGTTTCTACTGATCAAAATCCATTTGAAACTCCAGGATTGGGAACATATAGAGCATATCTTGATGGTTCTCAATTAAAGGTTGATTTTGCACCTTCTGTTGGTATTGGAACAACATCTATTGTTAATACTATTCAAGTTGCAATGTGTGATGATAATTCTACTGGAATTGGAACTTATAATTTACGACATGCAAGATTACAAGGACAAGTTACAAATATTGCATCTTCTGGAACACCTACAGAAAATGTTATTGCTAAGTTTGAATCTCAATCCAATCCTGTAACTGATGAATTTGATGCTGCATATTTTGTAGTTCAAGTTACTGATAAGACTAATAATGAGTATCAAATGTCTGAGGTTATGGTCGTGGATGACTATAATGAAGCAATAGGTACTGGAGAATGTTATGATAATGAATATGGTATTGTTCGCACTGCATCAGGATTAGGAACTATCGGTTCTAGAATGGATATAAACAATGGTGGTGTTACTTATACTGAATTAGTATTCACACCAAATCCAAATATTAATGTTCATGTTAATGTATACATGAATGCTATTAAATTTGATAATGGCGAAAAGGAGGAAATTGATTTAAACAATTCTGCAATTCAATCAGAGTATGGAACATATAGAGGAACTCATAGTGATGTTAAGAGAGCCTTTGAAGTAAAACATGATAATAATCCCGTATTTGAAAAAGAATTCCTTGGTAGTAGTGTTGGTATTGTTTCTATCACTAATGATACAGTTAAGATACCGAATCACTTCTTTGTTAGTGGTGAAGAGATAACTTACCATCATGCTGGTGCTGGATCAACACAAGCAATAGGAATTACTTCTACTAATTTTGTTGGTATAGGAACTACCGATAAAATGCCTGGTAATGTATTTGTTATTAAGGTTGATGATAACTTTATTAAGTTGGCAGCATCTGCTGAGAATGCATTAAAACCTGCACCGCAGCATTTGGATATAACTCATGTTGGTATTGGTACATCTCATAGATTTGTATCAACAAAACAGAATTCTAAAGTTTTACTTGCTGTTGATAATGCAATTCAATCTCCAGTTGTTGCATCTGCAGTTACTACAACATTAGCAGATAAAATTGATTTTGCTGATGATATAATACCGTTTACTGGAATTACTTCTTTCTTTAGTGCCGATTTGATAAAAATTGGAAATGAAATAATGAAGATTGAGGGTGTTGGTATAGGAAGTACCAATTATATTAGAGTTAAGAGACCTTGGTTAGGAACACAAAGTGTTGGATATGATACAGGAGTTTTAATTACTAAAGTAAGTGGAGATTATAATATTGTTGGTAATACACTTAACTTTGTAACTGCACCTCATGGAAATCTTCCTATGAGTTCTACTACTAATCCACCTGATAGTAGGGATTGGGTAGGAGTATCTACAAGTTCAAGTTTCCAAGGAAGATCATTTATGAGATCTGGTGCAATGGGATCTGTAAATGAGACATACTATAAGAATTATATTTTCGATGACATATCTTCAGAATTTAATTCTATTAATAATGACTTTACTTTGAAGTCTAATGGAAATAATGTATCTGGAATTAAAGATGAGAATGCAGTTATTTTAATTAATGGTGTATTCCAAGATCCTGGTGCAAAAAATAATTATGTTTTAGAGGAACCAGCAAGTGTAGGTGTTACCACATTAGCATTTGTTGGAACAGCTCGTACTATTACAAATGATGTTGGTATTTCATCCTTCCCTAAAGGTGGAATAATATTATCAGTTGGATCTACTAATGGTCTTGGATACCAACCATTAGTTGCTGCTGGTGGAACAGCAGTTGTATCTGCTGCAGGAACTATTAGTTCTATCTCTATCGGAAATACTGGATCTGGTTATAGATCTGGAATACAAACAGTATCGGTTGGAGTTGCTACTCATAGTGGAGCAAAATTAATTAAGATAGGAACTGCCGCTATATCTAGTGGACATATAACAGGAGTAGCAGTAACTAATCCACATGTTTTCTATAAGCAAAAGACAATCGATAATGTTGTATATGATAATACTACAGGAATAACAACTGTTACTACTCGTCAGAAGCATGGATTGGTTAGAGGAGATGAAGCTAAACTATCTGGTATTGCATTTACTTGTGAATATTCTCCAAGATTGGGAATTACGACAGCTGATTATAATAACGTAGTTGGTATTATGACCGTTACCACTAATGGTGGTCATGGATTAGTTGTTAATAAGGATGTTATCTTTACTGGATTAGCATTTACATGTGGTTTAGATAATGGTGCTTCAACTCACTACTATCCAAGAGGAGAAGATCCTACTTATAACACTGCAGTATCAATTGCATCAACAACTGCAACAACAGTTACAATAGATGTTGGTTTTGGTGCTCCAAATGATCAATATGCACATACCTTTGTTTCAGCAACTGCTGGTGCTGTTAAGAGTGGTGGTAACTATCAACATCAGTTTGTAGAGGCTGTTGCTGGATGTATTAGTATAACTGGTTCTACAAATACACTTACACCAACTGCTGCAGATTATAATCCTGCTGCTGGAATTATAACATTCACATCTGCAGCACATGGATTAACAACATCTGATAGTGTTAAGATTTCAACTGATGGAATAGTTCTTAGATGTGCAATGGATAATTATGCATCATTGCATTCATATCCACGTACAACAGATCCTATTCATGATACTGCAGTTAGTGTTGCATCTACTACTGCAAATACATTTAGTCTTGATGTTGGTGCATCTCCTATTGTAAGTCATAATGTATCTGCTGCAAATTACGATGCAGTATCTGGTATTATGACTATGACAATTGGTGCTCATACATTAAAGACTGGAACTAGCATCAAATTAGAGACTGAATCATTAACATTCAAGTGTGCTAAAGATGGTAATGCAACTAATCACAGATATCCAAGAAAACCAGATCCTTATTATAATGGTACTCCAGTAACTAAGATTAATAGTGCTACTCAGTTTGAAGTTAATATTGGTATTTCTACAGTTCCATCATTCTATGTTGGGTTAGGTTCTGTTCAAGGGGCATTACTTGCACCAAGATCTAATGGTAAAGATCCAGCTATTGACCCACGTACTGTAATTAATGTCTTAAGTGACAATATTTTTGAAGTTAATACTGGTATGACTACTTGCCCTCATTTCTATGCTAGAGGTGGTAAGGTTGATAAACCATTTGAAGTTATTATTGATGAACCATTATCTTACAGTAATATTCCTCTAGTTTACTCATCTAGTTCCGTTACTGGTGTAGGAACAAGTGCAACTGCTGATATTGTTGTAGGACAAGGATCTAGTGTTACTTCCTTTGTTATAAAAGATGAAGGTTATGGTTATGGTGTTGAGGAAATACTTACTGTTCCTGTTGGTGGTCCTCTTGGTATTCCAACGACTTCTACATATGAAGAATTCCAGTTAACAATACAAGAAGAAGTTACTGATAAGTTTACTGGTTGGTCTGTTGGAATGCTTCAGTCTTTAGATAGACTTGATGAATTATTTGATAATAAGAAAGTTGCATTTACTATGACACTTGATGGTGAACCAATTGCTATAAAATCTAAAGAAGGATCTCCTATCAATGTTCAGGATACTTTATTGGTATTTGTTAATGATATATTACAGGTTCCTGGTGTTGGATATCTATTTGAAGGTGGTAGTATTATTACATTCACTGAAGCACCTAAAGTAGGTGATACCTGTAAGATTGTTTTCTATAAGGGAAGTGGTGATGTTGATGTTGTCTTTAGAGATATAATTGATACAGTAAAACCAGGTGATAACTTAGATATTGGATATGATCCCCAACTTGGTCAAAAATATTGGGATGATGAAGATAAGAGAGTTGTAACTAAAATCAATTCTATTGATAATGCAGGAACTAATATTTACTATGGTCCTGGTAATACTAATGATGAGAATTTATTAAGACCAGTTGATTGGTGTAAACAAACTGAAGATAAGATTATTAACCAAAAAAGAGTATCTAAGGCTAGAGAACTTTATGAACCAGTAATTAATCCTACTGCATATGTAATTAAGGGTGTTGGTGTTGGATCTACTTCGATATATGTTGATACAATTAGACCATTCTTTAATCCATCGAATGAGACATCTGGTAGTAAAACTTTCCAAGATAAAATTACTATTGTTTCTCAAAATGCAAAAGTAAGTTCAATTGCAAATGCTACTGTTAATTCATCAGGAATAGTTACAGCAATTACTCTTACTAATGCGGGTGCTGGTTATACAAGTGCTCCAAATGTTGTTATACAATCATCAACTGGAACACAAGCTACTGCTACTGCAACAATATCTGGAGGATCTGTAACTGGTATTACTATTTCAAATTCTGGAACTGAATACTCATCTACAACACCACCTGTTGTTTTAATTGAACCACCAAAACTTGTTACTGAGACTGATAATGTAAGTTCTTGGCATGGTGATAATGGTATTATTGTTGGATTTGGTACTACAACTATTAGTAATCAAAATAAAATTATTGTTGACTTCCATATACCATATAATTCTTATTTGAGAGATACAAGTGTTGCTGGTACTGCTACTACCATAAGTAATATTAATGTTGGTGACTTCTTTACTTTATTTGAGACCAATGTTGGTATTGGGCAAACAGTTTCTACTTATGATGGTTCAGGTAATGTTATTGGTATTTCTACATTTAATTTAGATACTATTTTCCAAGCAGATACTGTTTCTAATGAAACTCTTACTATAACAGGTATAGGAACAACTGTTGTAAGAAGAGTGATGGCAAAGATTAGTGGAATTGCTACTGTTAACTGGGATTCTACTACAGGTGATGATAGATTTGATTCTACTGGATATACTTTTGATAATACTGCAGAAACTCTTAGTTTCAGTGGAATAATGACAACATCAACATTCTTGGGTAATTATAGTTGGGGTAGAATTGATTTACATTCAAGATCTCAAGATAATACCTTTAATGGATATGGTCATGATGGATTTGCTGGAATCAAAACTTCTGCTATTGTTCAAAGAACAAATAGGTTGAGATTTCAGAATTATACCTAATAAAAACTACTAAATAACTTAAAAATAGAGAAATAATGGCTAAACAAGGCATTACTACTGGAACAACACCGAACGACGGAACTGGAGATACCTTGTTGGCTGGTGCTGTTAAGATTAATAGTAATTTTGATGAACTTTATAATTATTTTGGTGATGGTAGTACTTTAGATTTTACTTCGGTTGTATGGCCTAGTAATACTACAGGAATTCATACTACATCTAAAGTAGGTATAGGTACAACAACTGCATCTGAACAACTTACGGTAAGTGGAAATATTAGTGTTCCTGATGATAAGTATTCTTATTATGGTACAAGTAATGATTTAAAGATTAGACATAATACTGCATTAGGAAATGAGATAAGCAATTTAAACAATAAAGCACTTTATATTAATGATGGAAACGTAGTTAATACCTGGTTTAAGGTTGATGGTTCTGGTGCTGTATTTTCACCTGCAGGTATTACTTCTGTTGGATCTGCAGTTACTTTTAGGGGAACTGATGGAGGTATTTTAGCAAGAAATGCTAAGATTACTGGGGTTACTACTTCTGATAGTTTTGTTGCAGGATCTAATGTTACAGTAGCTGGTAGAATTCTTGGTGTTGGATCAATTACAGGTGCTACTATTCATGGTAATGGTGGCAGTTTAACAAATGTTGTTACATCAGTTACTGCTGGTGCTGGAGTTACTGTTAGTGCTTCAACTGGAGGTATAACTATTAGTTCTGCATCTGGTGGAGCACAAGGATATTTCCAAAAGAATGCTACTGGTATAAACACAACATCTAATGTTGGTATTGGAACTACTACATCAACAAGTGCTTTAACAGTATCTGGAGATGGTAAATTTACTGGTATTGTAACGGCTACTACTTTTAGCGGTAACGTTACTGGTAATCTTACTGGTACTGCATCTACGGCAAGTGAGGCTGCATCCGCTTATGGGATAACTGGTACTCCAAGTATAGCTATTGATTACTTAACGGTTGCAAACGTATCCGCATCCTCTACTATAACTGCTAATAAGTTTATAGGAGATGGAGCAGGACTTACAGGTGTAACCGCATCTGGTACTGGAATCATTATTAAAGATGCTGGAAGTTTAGTTGGTACTGCAGGAACAATTGATTTTGCAACTGGATTATCTGTTACTGCTATTTCTGGTGCTGCTGTTACTGTATCTTCAGTTACTCCTAGTAATTTAACTCCTTCAACATTGGTTGTTTCTGGTGTGACTACAGCCGCTCAAGGTGTTTATATTACTGGTGGTGATTTGGGTATAGACAGTGGAGCTATACGTTATAGTGGTAAGTTATGGGGATCGATCTCTGGTGGTGATCCAACACTTTACGCAGGAACACCAGGTGGAGCAAAAGGTGACCATGTATTTAAAACCCATTCGGGTGGATCAAATATTGAACAGTTCCGTATTCTGGATCATGGTGGGGCAAATGTTGTTGGTGTATTAACTGCAGCAACATTAAGTTCTCCTAATCTTACTGGTACAGAACTTACTGTTAATTCTAGATATGGTGTTACCTCTGGATTTGGAACCTTTGTTGCATCTGCTGGTGTAGCACATACAGTAGATACTTTTACTATATCATCTAATAATTTTAAAACTGCTGAGTATACATTACATCTTGAAGAAACTGCCAATAGTCAGACAGAAAAAGTTCTTGTAATGCAAAATGGTACTACTGCATTCTCAAATGAATATGCAGTGATGTACAATGGCAATCTTTTAGTTTCAATTGGTGCAACAGTTACTGGTGGAGCAGTTCTATTACATGTTACTCCAAGATCTGGTATTAGTGGATTGACAACATATAGATTCACTAGGGAGACAATGCTATAAATGGATTTTGCTGAATATAAAGATACTCTTCCTAAAGAACCTTCATCTGGTAAGAAGGCTTATTCTGTTGGTTGTGCAAATGCTGCAGATTGGCAATTTATTGACAATCTTCTAAAGCAGAGTGGTACTTCGGAAACTAATGTTCCTAATGCTGCTGTTAAAGTAACTGACGAAAAAATACATAGTCAAACTAGAGCAGTATATCAATTAACTGATACACAAGCAGTAAATCTTAGAAAGCACTCTAAAGTTTCATATGTAACTATTGACACTACCAGATATCCAGGTACATATAAACCAGATCCTTCTGAATTGATAGATGCTGTAAAGAATTATAGATATGATTCTACTGTAAAAAATTATAGAAATGTAAATCCTGCTTTACCAACAACTCCAGTTGAGGCAGATAAGAATAGAGCTGGATATCAATTATTGAGATGTGTTACTAAAGATGATCCTTGGGAATATGCAACAATTAATGATGTTTTTAATAATAGACTTGAATATTATGGTGATGGATCAGATGTTGATGTTGTAGTTGCCGATACAAGAGCATGGTTTGGTCATATTGAATTTCAAGGCAATTTAGGTGGTCCTGTAAAGTATAGAGGTACTAATGTTTTAAAAGAAGGTTTTGCTACTAATAGTGCTACTGGTTCATGTGATGTTTTGGATCTAGTATTAGATGCTCCTTTTTATATTGATCCTGATTATTTTAATGCAAGTGCTGGTACTAGATTAGAAGTTCGTTGGGATGGAACAGTAGTTCCTGTAGAATCTCATGCAAGACTTTGGTGGAGTGATAGTACTAAGAGATCTGCAGCATTTTCTGGCATTGGAGAAGTAAGTACGATTACTACAAGTTATACAAGATCAAATTGTAATGGATCTAATACTAATGACCCTGCAGGAACATCAGCTGATTATCATGCAACTCCATGTATGTCACAGACATATGGAAGACAGTATGGTTGGGCTTTTAATTCTAATAAGTGGTTTGCAAATGTAATTGGAACCAGTGGAATTGAAGTAGAAGAATTTTTTGATATATTAAAATTATTTCATCAAAATAAACCAACCAATTCAAAGTATGGAACAAAAGATCCAACAGTAACATCTAATAGTTGGGGATATCGTAAATCAGTTAATACTAGTGGTTACTATTATTATCGTACAGGAACTGATGGTTCAGGTGGAGTTTCGTATAGTTCTAAACCTGCATTTATGGACAATTTTTATCAAACAAGTATTAGAGGAGAATATGTAGGTAATAGTATGGTAACTGCTGGTGATGAAATGATCGATGCAGGTGTTATATTTGTATGTTCTGCAGGAAATACTAGACAGAAATTAGTTCAAGCCGATCATCCAGATTATAACAATTATTGGTCTGCTAGTGCTAGTACAGCATTATCTAGTGCAACTGCAGTAAGATCTGGTTATGACATGTATAATACTATAAATCGTCAAGGTTTTCCTGGTCAAATTGGAAAGAAAACTGAGAATGGTGTTACTAGATATCGTACAATACCAGTGGGTGCATTGGATGAAGATTATCAACCAGTTGGTGGTGGTGATTATAAAGAAAGAAGAGCAAATTATAGTAATATGGGTAACCTTATTCGTTTTTATTCTCCAGGTAGGAATACAATAGCAAGTTCTACTAACTATGGTACTAGATATAATCGTTATGATTCAACTTATGTTATAGATTCTACAACATCTTCAACATGTGAAGATAGATTCTTTGGTGGAACTAGTTCTGCATGTCCAACAGCTGCAGGAATAATTGCTACAAAAGTTCAATTCATGAGACATTGGACTGGTGATGATGTATTGGGTTGGATAAACAATAGTGTTGGTCAATTACCTGATGCTGATATTTACTATGGTTCAGAGGATAATTCAGCAACTAGTGGGTGGACTGATGCATATTCTTTACAAGGTGGTCCAGGAAGCATTATATGGGATGCTGAATCAGGTGGAGAGGATCCTACTACAATAGAAACTAGTAATATATCTGTTGCTGGTAATATAACTATATCATTACAATAAATACCTAAAAACAACGAACAATGGCAGATAAGAGCTTTGGCGTAAACGAGTTAAATGTAATCAGCAACAGTGCTACTGCTGCTGGTATAGTTTCTTGTACCAACAGTATGACAGTCAATGCTGCTCAAGTTGGTATTACCACTAATGTAAGTGTTACTGGAGTTACTACTTCTGGCAGTTTTAAAACTGATTCAGTTGTAGGTGATGGAACTGATGTAGGATTTGCTATTAAATATAATATCACTGCTAATGGTGCATCCGCTTATCGTTTTGCTGGACCTGGCGTGTTAAATACGACTGATGATCCAACTCTTTACTTACAAAGAGGATTTACTTATGTCTTTAGTAATTCAACAGGAGCTTCTCATCCATTTAGAATCCAATTTACAGGAACAACAACTGGTGTTGGTACATATCTAAGTGGATCACAAACAGGTGTTCAGGTACTTACTATACCTCATGATGCTCCTGCAAATTATGAATATGAATGCACTGCTCATTCGGCAATGAAAGGCTCCTTTATTATACCTTCATAAACTACTCTAAATAAATAAAAACTTTTCACAATGTCTGCTATTATAACAGATCAAATTAGAATATTAAATGCGAAGAATTTTGTAGCAGGTATTGGTGCTACGAGTAATTCTTATTATTCTTTTATTGGTTTACCAAATCCAACAGATATTCAGAGTGATTGGGATACTTCTCCTCCTGCTCCAAAGGATAATTTTACTCAAGAAGATTCTTATTGGGATACTATGATTGCATTGAAAAAAATCAATGCAGATGATGTTAGGCAGGTAGTAAGGAAAAGAACTTGGACTTCTGGTACAATTTATGATATGTATCGGGGTGATTATAGTAGTTCTAATAGAGCAAAGATCTCTGGAGCAACTAATTTATATTCTGCATCTTATTATGTTTTGAATAGTGATTTTAGAGTTTATGAGTGTTTACAAAATGGTACTGATCCTGATAACCCAAATGGTAAACCGTCTTTAGATCAACCTACTTTTACTGATTTAGAACCTCGTTCTGCAGGTAGTAGTGGTGATGGTTATATTTGGAAGTATCTTTATACAATTAAACCAAGTGATATTGTAAAATTTGAATCAACAGATTTTATGCCAGTTCCTGCGAATTGGGCAACTACTACTGATAATTCATCTGTTAGAAATAATGCAGTTGATGGTTCCCTTAAAATTGTAACTGTTACAAATAGAGGAACTGCTATTGGTAATACAGCAACTTCTTATACCAATGTTCCTATTAAAGGAAATGGTTCTGGTGCTCAGTGTACAGTTGTTGTTAATAATGAATATAAAATTGATTCTGTTACTGTAACTACTCAAGGATCTGGTTATACCTATGGTTCTGTTGATTTAGTTGCAGGTGGAGTTCCAGCAGGAAGTGAAACTCCTACATTTGATGTTATCATTCCTCCAGAAGGTGGACATGGTTCAGACATCTATAGGGAATTAGGTGCATATAATGTTCTTTTATATTCTCGTATTGAAAATGATAATGATAATCCAGATTTTATTACTGGAAACCAAATTGCAAGAGTTGGTGTAGTCGAAAATCCAAGAGTAACATCTAGCAGTCTTTTAACTTCAGATAAAGCAAGTGCGGTTCCAGCTCTAAGACTTACTGGTGTTGGTTATAGTTCTGCTGCATTTACTGCAGATACTTTAATTAAACAGACCATTGGAACAGGTCAAACAGCAGTTGGTAAAGTTATTAGTTATGATCAAAATACAGGTGTTTTAAAATACTGGCAGGATAAATCACTTGTTGGATTTACTACTGTTGGTGTGGCAATTACAAATCCTACATATGGGTTTGATTTATTACAATTTACAAGTACTCCATCTGGTGTTGGTAATTTAACCATTGTTCCAGAATCAGGAACAAACTCGAATTTAGGTATTGATACTGTTTTTAGCGGTATATCGACTGTAATAAATAATAGGACATATAACCTTGGGCAATCTTTCGTGAGTGGGATTGCTGGTCCTGAGGCTCAAAAGTATTCAGGGAACATCATATATGTCGATAACCGTCCTTCAATAACTAGGTCGGTGAATCAAAAAGAAGATATCAAGATCATTTTGCAGTTCTAAGAAATCATGCCACAGCAAACTAATTTAAATGTAGCCCCATATTTCGACGACTTTGATTCAGCAAATGATTTCCATAAGGTGCTGTTCAAGCCAGGATTTCCAGTTCAGGCAAGAGAATTAACTACATTACAATCAATATTACAAAACCAAGTTGAAAAATTTGGTCAACATTTTTTTAAAGAAGGTGCGAAGGTAATACCTGGTAATATATCTTATAGTCAAGAATATTTTGCAGTTCAATTAAGTAATACTTATCAAGGGGTTCCTGTATCCGCATATGCAGATCAGTTAGTAGGTAAAAAAATAACAGGATTAAAATCTGGAGTTACTGCTGTCGTTAATAAAATTTTATTATCAGAAAATTCTGAAAATGGTAATTTAACTCTTTATATAAATTATCTTTCATCAAATGTACAAGATAATTCAACACAGACATTTTTAAGTGGAGAAGATATTAGTTGTAATGAAACAATTATATCTGGATTATTAGGAAATTCTACTATATCTGCAAATAGTCCATTAGCAACTACTATACCTAATAATGCTACTGCTACTGGATCTGCATTTTCTATTCAAGATGGGGTATATTTTATAAGAGGTAATTTTGTAAATGTTTCATCTGAAACTATACTTCTTGATCAATATGGAACTACTCCAAATTATAGAATAGGTTTATATGTAAGTGAAGATGTTATTAATGCAGATATGGATGAAACCCTGAATGATAATTCTCAGGGATTTAATAATTATGCTGCACCAGGTGCTGACAGACTAAAAATATCAGTAAGTTTATTTAAAAAATCTATTTCTGATATAAATGATGATAATTTTGTTGAATTAGCAGTAGTTGAAGAGGGTATTTTAAAAGGAAAGTTAAGAAATGCTACTACTACTGGATCTATTTTCCAAGAACAACTTGAAGATTCATTAGCAAAAAGAACATATGAAACATTTGGTGATTATATAACTAAACCATTTGGTGGAACTGTTTTAGAGTCATTAAATGATAATCAAGGAAATAATGGATTATTTCAAGAGGGTCAACTAACATATGGTGGAGTTTCAGCTTCTGATGATCAGATGATCTATAAGATTGCTCCAGGTAGATCATATGTTAAGGGATATCCAGTAGAAACGATAATACCAAAATACTTAGATTCCACTAAAACAAGAACTACAAGAACCGTTGAACAAGCATCTCTTCAATATAATACAGGACCAACTTTGTCTTTAAATAGAGCATATGGATCTGCTACTATTGGTGTTGGAAATACTTATGTTGTTAGTTTAAGAGATACTAGAGTTGGTGCTAATGGATATGATGTGCCAGGAAAAGAAATTGGAATGGCGAGAGTTTATGATTATAAATTAGAATCGGGTTCTTATGATGCAGCAAATGGTAATTTAAATAGATGGGATTTGGCATTATATGATGTCCAAACTGTATCGGAAATAACTTTAAATCAACCAGCTACATTATCAATTCCAACATATATTAAAGGTTCTCAAAGTGGAGCAACTGCTTTCTTGAAGTCTTCTGTAACTGCAGGTGTTGCACTTACAGTTTATGAAAGACAGGGAGAATTTAATCCTAATGAATCATTAATTTTTAATGGAGATGCTGATGGTAGAATTGCTGTTGCAATTACAAATCATACTATTTCTGATGTAAAATCTGTATATGCAACTGATAATGGATTAGTTGGCATCAATACATTTAGTGCTGATGTTATGCCAACACTAAAAGCAAATATTGGTATAGCATCTATTACAGGAGTATCAGCAAATATTAGTACCGTAACTAGTACTAATAGAGCATTTCCAGCTGATATAAAGGTTGGTAATTTACTTCAATTTAGTAATTTAGCAAATTCTGATGATCCAACTCTTGCAAAAGTTATAACTGTTGGAACTAATATTGTTACAATTCAAGGTGTTGAATCTGTATCTGGAATTTGTAATGGAGTTTTGCCATCTTCTAATATTAATGTTAGTGATTTAACAGTTCAATCTACTGATTTAGCATCATCAGGTGATAATACATTATTCACTTTTCTTCCAAAGCACAATATAGCTACTGTTGATCTAACAGATGCTCAAATAACAATAAGAAAAATTTATACTGTTGATATTACAAATGGTCAAATAGATGGATCAAAAATTCCAACTGCAGGAGAAAATGAAACATTCTTACCATTTGATGAAGAAAGATATTCATTAGTTAGATCTAATGGAGTTACTGAAGTTTTAACTGCAGATAAACTTCAATTTGTAGAGGCTAGTGGTGGAAGACAAATTCAGATTTATAATTTAGGAGCGAATGATGTTGGTGCAACATTAATTACAACATTAACAAAAATAAAACCAAAAGCAAAAGTTAAAATACTAAACAAAGTTAAATCACTTGTTGTTAAGAAGACTGGAAAAGGTGGTTCTGGTATAGGAGCTACTACTTTAGATAATGGATTAGAATATGGAAATTATCCTTTTGGTACAAGAGTTGAAGACAGTTTAATATCTCTTAATACTCCTGATATTATTGGTGTTCATGGTGTATTTGAATCATCTGATACGACTGAAGCATCTGCACCTAAGTTAATATTATCTTCTATTTTAAGTGCATCTACTACGGCAGAAGAATATGTTATTGGTGAATTATTAGTCGGTCAAACTAGTGGTGCATCTGCTATAGTTGCAGAAAAAATATCTAGTACTACAATTTCTGTTCTTTATAAGACTGATAATGTATTTAAAGAAGGAGAATCTATATTATCATCTGAATCAAAGTTTACGGCAACAATTACTACTGCAGATTCTCCTAGTTTTGATATTACTAAACAATATTCTTTTGAAAATGGACAAGAAGAAACCATCTATAATTATGGTGCTATAGAAAGAAGTAATGATACAGATGCTCCAACTAAACAACTAAAGATTTATTTTGCTAGTTCTACTTATGATTCAACAGATACGGGTGATATTACTACAGTAGAGTCATATGATACATTTAATTACGGTAAAGAGATACCATTTTGTGATGGTACTATTCGCAATAGTGATATTATTGATATAAGACCAAGGGTTGATGATTATTCAGTAACAGAATCTTCTAGATCTCCATTTGAATTTTTAGGTAGGTCATTTGGAACTACTGGTCATTCTGCTGCAAATGTTTTAGCAAATGATGAAGCTATTTTAACAACTTATTCATATTATCAAGGAAGATTTGATAGAATTTTCCTTACTAAGGAAGGTGATCTTCAAGTAAAATATGGAACACCAGCAGATAATCCCGATCTTCCAGAAGCTGTAGATGATGCTTTAGAACTTGCACAATTAACTCTTCCACCATACATTTATAATGTATCAGATGTTTCAATATATTATTTGAAATATAAGCGATTTAGAATGCAAGATATTAAGGATCTTGAAAGTAGAGTTAAAAATTTAGAATATTATACTACATTATCAATGTTAGAGAATACAACCTCTAATATGTTTGTTCCTGATAAGGATGGTTTTAATAGATTTAAATCTGGATTCTTTGTAGATAATTTTACTACTGTTTCAGCCCAAGATATTACATTCCAACAAACTCTTGCTAATAGTATTGATGTAAAACAACAATTAATGCGTCCAAAGCATTATACAACATCTTTAGATCTTGTACCTGGACCTGTTGTTAATGTAGATCCTAATGAAGATAAAGCATTTGCTCCTATAGAAGGTATTAATGTATCAAGAACAGGTGATATTGTTAGTTTAGATTATTCTGAAATAGAATATTTAAAACAAGCTTTCGGAACTAGAAGTGAGAGTGTAACACCATTTATGATAAGTTTCTGGGAAGGAACTGTTGAATTAACACCAGCAACTGATAACTGGGTTGATACTGTACGTCTCGAAGCTAGAATAATTGAGAGGGAAGGTAATTTTTCTGCTATTCTTGCAGATGCTTCAGCTAGACTTGGTGTTGATCCACAAAATGGATTCGCAGGAACAGTATGGAATGCATGGCAAACTAATTGGGGTGGAGAATCTACTAGACAAAGAAGTGAGACTAACACTAGTGTTTGGGTTCACACTCATAATGGTGGTCAGAGTGGTACTAGGGTCTTTACAGAAACAAGACAGACTGTAAGAGAAACAGTAAGATCTGGAACTGAAAATAGAACAGGAACTAGAACTGCTGTTGTTGAGCAATTTGATCAAGAATCTTTAGGTGATAGAACTATAAGTAGAGATATAATTCTTTTCATAAGATCTAGAAATATACAATTTGTTGCTAAAAGAATTAAACCACTTACTCAAATATATGCATTCTTTGATGGTAGAGATGTAACTAAGTATTGCGTTCCAAAATTAATTGAGATGGAAATGACATCTGGTGTTTTCCAGGTTGGTGAAAATGTAGTTGGAACTATGGGAGGAACTGGTCTTGGTAATCAATCAATACCAGGTACTAATGCTGAAATAATCTTTAGAGTTGCTGAACCTCAACATAAAGGAGGTCCATATAATGCTCCAACTTCAACGTTCTCAGACAATCCTTATACTTATAAATCAATTCCTTCAAGTTACTCTGCATCCTCTACATTATTAAATGTAGATATTAGGTCTTTATCAGAAGAAGCTCAAGGTGATTATTATGGTTGGATTGAAAGTGATATGGTCTTAACTGGACAATCTAGTGGGGCACAAGCAAAAGTTACTAACTTAAGATTAATATCAGACACTTCTGCAACTTTAATTGGTAGTTTCTATGTTCCAAATCCAAATTTAAATAATCATCCAAGATTTGAAACAGGTAAAAAAGTTCTTCAGTTAACTAATGATCCTGTAAATGATCCTGATAAAGCAACTACAAGGGCTTCAGAGGAATTTGAATCTGCTGGTATTCTTGAAACTGTTCAAGAAAATATTATTTCTACTAGAAATGCAAGAGTTATATCTCAATCTGTAAATGAATCAAGAGGAGTTGAACGAATCTTGAATACAGAAGTTGTACCTGGAACTCAAGAAACAGTTAGAACATGGGGTAATCAATTTGATAATAGACCAAGACGTTGGGGTGATCCTTTAGCACAAACTATTCAAATTGAAGATAAAGAAGGTATATTTTTAACAAGAGTTGATCTCTTCTTTAGAAGTAGAGATGATATGAATATTCCTTTTGTTTTCCAAATAAGGGCAACACAGAATGGAATTCCTATTGCAACAGTTATTCCTAATTCAGAAGTTACGTTAGATCCAGCTGATATTCAATTATCTGCGGATGGATCTGTTGCTACTCCAATTGAGTTCCCTTCTCCAATTTATCTTGAAGGTGGAAACACTGAGTATGCATTAGTATTATTATCCAATTCTACCAAGTATAGTGTTTATATTTCTAGAGTTGGTGAAAATGATTTAATTACTGATGCATATGTATCACAACAACCATATCTTGGTTCATTGTTCAAGTCACAAAATGCATCCATATGGGAACCTAGTCAGTGGGAAGATCTTAAGTTTACTCTTTATAGAGCAGATTTCTTAACGAACGGAACATTTGAACTTTATAACCCAGATCTTAGAACTGGTAATTCTCAACTTCCATACCTATTAAATGATTCTATAGTTGTAAATTCTAGACAGATAAGAGTTGGTTTAGGTACTACAGTATCAGATTCTGTGATTAAAGTTGGTAATACTGTTACTCAACTGGATACTGGTGCTACAGGTAATCTTGTTTCGACTGCAGGTATTGCAACAGGTGCTTTAAGTGTAACAAATGCTGGTTTAGGATATACTCCTGCTAGTGGTCATTATCAATATGATGGTGTTACTTTATCTACTATTTCTGGTAATGGTACTGGAGCTAAGGCAAATATTACCGTAGCAAATGGAGTTGCACTAGGTGCTACTTTTGCGGTAGGTGGACATGGTTATAAGGTTGGTGATGTATTAGGTATTTCCAGTATTGGTAATAATAATTTAGGACTTAATGCTAGATTATCTGTTACAACCATTGGAGATGTAAACGAACTTATCTTAGATAATGTTCAAGGTGATTATAAGGTTGGTACAGCAAATACGGTTTATTTTACAAATAGTGCTGGAGTATCAACTGCATTAAATTGGGTAAATGGTGGAGATGTTCAAGTATCTGATCTCATTACTTCAAGTGATGGACTTCATGTTCGAGTGAACCATAAGAATCATGGTATGTATTTTAATAATAACCAAGTTAGAATATTTGGTGTTAAATCAGATATTAAACCAACTAAGTTAACAGCAGAATATACAACTGAAAATGTTGGTTCATTATCTGTTGAAGATGCAAGTAAGTTCACTACATTTGAAAATGTGGGTGTTGGTACGACTAATGTAGGATTCTTACAGATAGGTAATGAAATTATTAAATACACTTCTGTAGCTGGAAATATTATTGGAGGTGAGATTACTCGATCTGTTGATACAAATTCATCTATTGGATCTAGTACTGCATCTACAAGAAATTATCCAATAGGAACACCAGTTTATAAGTATGAATTGAGTAAGGTTAATTTGATGAGAATTAATAAGACTCATCCTTTGTCAGCAACAACTGCTACGGGTAAAGGTGAGGCTATTGGATTTGATCATTATAATTTAAATATTGATATGTCTACTACTTTTGATTCAAATAATACTAGTAGAGCAGTTGGAACATCATTCCCTAAATTATATTTAAATGATACTAAATCATCTGGTGGTAATACGATTCAAGCATCTCAAAACATTCCATTTGAATTAGTACAACCAAAAATTGAAACATTGGCGGTTCCAGGAACAACTATAACAGGTGAAATTAGAACAGTAACAGGACAAAGTATGGATGGAAATGAAATACCTTGGACTGATAATGGATTTGAATCTGTTACTATAAATGAAAATAATTGGCTTGATAGTCCAAGATTAATTGCATCAAATGTGAATGCACAGGCAAATTTAACAGATTTACCTGGTAATAAATCTGCCAATTTGAAGTTAACATTGGGTACTGCTAATTCTAAAGTAAGTCCAATGATTGATTTACAAAGATGTTCTCTTGTATTATCATCTAATCGTGTTAATAATGTAATTAGTGATTTTGCAACTGATTCTAGAGTTAATTCAATAGGAACTGACCCTACTGCCTTTAGATATGTTTCTAAAGAAATAGAATTGGTTAATCCTGCAACAGGTTTGAGAGTTATGTTAGAAGGTCACTTAACTCCAAGTAATGATATTAGATTATTCTATGCAATTAGTGATAAGCAAAACTTTAATCCTATTTTTATACCATTCCCTGGTTATAAGAATTTGAATGAGCAAGGTCAAATTATTTCAGTTAATAAGAGTAATGGACAATCAGATACTTTGGTTGCTCCTACTAATGAAGAATCATTTAATCCTGAATCGTTAGACTTTAATCCTTATGAATTTACAATTGATAATTTACCTTCATTTAGATCATATCGGATTAAAATTGTTGCAACATCTACAAGTCAAATTTATGTACCTCAAGTTAGATCTTTGAGAGTAATTGCAATGGCATAATATGGAATTACAACAAGTAAAAAATCAACCTTCTTTAGCTCGTAATCCTAATTCTAATTCAATTGTAAATCAAAATACAAAAGAATTTAATAAATATATTATGAGAAGACAAATGACTAGTAAAGGTCATGATAGGGTTGATATTATCGAAAATGATTTATCAAGACTTAAAAATGACATTAACGAAATCAAAAATCTACTCAAGGAATTGGTAAATGGCAATTAAAAATATCACATTCGATCCAACTTCAGGAGTACCTTATGCATCTAATTTGACGATTCAAGGAGGTACGGATTTTTCTGCAACATTTAATGTAGTAGATACTTCTAATTCACCATATCCCTTTACTACTGCATGGTCATCATCTTCACAAATTGCAAAAAGTGTTGCTGTAGGAGCTACTTTGGGAGCAACTGCAACTTTTACTAGTGGAATAACTACAACAGCAACTACAAGTAAAGTAAAGATTTCTTTAGGTGCTGCTGATACAAGAACTTTAAGTGAAGGAAGATATGTTTATAATGTATTGGTTGGGTCTGGAACAACGATATATAACATAGTAAATGGTAATATTATGGTTTATGCAGGTGTATCGTCTGCACCCTAAATACTGTTAAGGAGTAGACGCAAATGGCAAAACCCGCAAGTAGATCAGACTTAATAAACTATTGCAAAAGGCAACTGGGTGCTCCAGTGCTGGAAATTAATGTAGCCGATGAGCAAATAGATGATTTAGTAGATGATGCTATTCAAATATTTCATGAACGTCATTTTGATGGTGTAACTAAGGATTATGTAAAGTATAAAATAACTCAAGATGATATTGATAGAGGAAAGGGTTTAACTGATACTGATGTTAGTGGAATAACTACAACCACAGTAACTCAAAATGTTGGTTTAACTACAGAATTTAAGTTTTATGAAAATAGCAATTATTTACCACTTCCTCCAGATATTATTGGGGTAGAAAAGATTTTTCATTTTGATGGATCTGCTACATCTACTAACAATATGTTTAGTGTTAAGTATCAGTTGTTCTTAAATGATATTTACTACTATGGTGCTACTCAGTTAATAAATTATAGTATGGTTAGATCTTATTTGTCTGATATTGATTTCTTATTGACTACTCAGAAACAGTTTAGATTTAATCAACGTCAAGATAGAATTTATATTGATATTGATTGGGGTGGTGTTCAAGTTGATGATTATTTGGTATTCGATGTTTTTAAAGCTATA